>Ga0065721_10000486_pt1 | contig 309986 bp, 281 predicted proteins | sample Mesricmetagenome_FD_59108 | JGI IMG/M metagenome (GOLD analysis project Ga0065721, IMG submission 59108) | Mesophilic microbial community from rice straw/compost enrichment Sample: eDNA_1 v2 (version 2) | ecosystem: Engineered > Solid waste > Grass > Composting > Bioreactor | place: USA...
AATGTGCTGTCAAAGATCGCGACACACCCCATCTCCAAAATTAATCAGCTACTTCCACATCTCTGGGTACCGCAGCAAAGTTAGAAGAACCACTGTACCGCTAAAAGATGTACTTCGTCGTTAGCTTACGGATGGTTTTAACTTCCAGAAAGGAGAATACGTACATCAAGCTGGAATTAAAACATAATGCCGAGGCTAGACAGCTAGAAGAAGATTTGAAGGAAACCTATCCAGGCGAAAACATTTCGCCTCCAAGAATTCGGAGAACGAAAGTCTTTACGGCTATCATTATCGTATTGGTACTGGCAGGTAGTGGATATTTGTTTTCGCTTGGCAGGAAATGGCAAACTGTTCCAGCAAGAGAAGAAGCAACCTACCGTTTTGAAAATAAGGCGCTTTCTGAGTTGTGCGAGGTGATTGAAAAGCGGTATTCGGTTATAGTGACTTTTGACAGGCAGGAGGTAGGAAACTATCATTTTACCGGAATGCTCGATACCGAGGCACCGCTGACAGAGTTTCTGAAAAAGCTAAAAACGACATCCGGCATTGAATATTACTATGATGAAGGTGGGATATTGCACTTTAGATAGAGAATAATTTGTCGAATGGAGTCACTGCCAGGTCCATAATATGAAAGCGTTGGAATATATCCTTGACGAGGCGGAGATATGCTCATCAGTATAAAGAAACCACTGAGTGCAGGCTCCATAGCTGCAAAACTGCTTGTTTCTCGGAGGGGAATAGCACAAAAGTGTTATTTTGTTAAGCTGATGTTAATGATTAGGCAAAGAATTTTAAATTGTGGCTAGTGCTTCATTAACAAATCCAACCTTTATTTATGAATGGACAACCTCATTCTCAGTCAAAGTCGGCAAAAAGTAGAGATAAGGTATTTGAAGTAGCGTATAAATATTACGACTATGTTCTATGGGTTGCTAAGAATAGAGTAAAAAATGAGCAGGTGGCCGAGGATATTGCGCAAACGGTATTTATTAAGTTTTGGCTAAGTACCACTTTTAGGGAAGGGGGATCGATTCGGAATTACCTTGCGCAGATATGCCATCATGAATGCTTGACCTATCTTAATAGCCAAAAGGCGAAGATAGTTGACCTTAATGAATCAGATAGTAGTTCTTTTATTGTAAATGAACATTTTTCAGAAGGGTTTCAAATTCGGGAATTTATCAATCATGTAATAGCAGATTTGCCGGATCGCTGGCGTGAGGCGTTTAGCTTGGTATTCTACCAGAATCATTCTTATCAGGAAGGCGCTCAGGCGATGAATATAAGCATCAACACTTTCAAAGATATTATGAAGCTCACCTTAAAGAGGGTGAGAAAAAAACTCGTCCATCTAAGAAGCTAGTCCATTTAAAATAGCATATGGAATATAACGACGATTATTTTTATGATCTGGTTCAGAAAAAACTAGCAGGAAACGCCAACCTGGACGAAGAGAACTATATTCATGAAGTACTCAGCCGGTATCCTCAAGCGCGAGAATTATATGATGACCTGGTAGCCATGCATGAAGACAAAAATTTTCAGGAATACCTGAAAAGTCCTGATTATGTCCACAGCAAGCAACAGTTGATGAATCGTATTCTTCACGCTGAGCATCAGCATCAGAAGAGAAAATCGTGGCTACTTGCTGCTGCGGTTATAGCCACTTTTGCTATTACTGCAAGCGTTTATTTTTTTCTGAGCTATCAGAAATCTTCTACTGAGATCCTCGTTGGTAATCAAATCACCCTACAACTGGCAGACGGTAAACAAATCAAGTTACCCACATCCAGTAATAGCGGACCTGTTTCCTTAACGGCTGCAGGAGCAATTCTCCGTGCGGATAGCACCACGCTGAATTTTACCGCCATTGAAACTGGCTCAGCTAATACGTGGAATACGTTAACAGTACCTATTGGTAAAACGTACTCCATTGTGCTCGAAGATAGTACAATTGTGCATTTGAATGCTGCTTCAAAGGTCCAGTTTCCGTTCGCTTTCACAGGGCATACGCGTGAAATAATGGTTGATGGAGAGGCATATATCAACGTTACTCAAAAGTCAAACCATTCTTTCATTGTCTATACTCCCCATAGCATCATAGAAGTACTGGGAACTCAATTTAACGTAAACACCTATGACTCTGGTGTGGTACGTGTGGCTCTGGTTAAAGGAGCGCTACGTGTTAAAGGAGAGAACCAGCAGGTCACGATCCATCCCGGCCAGGAAGCCATTTATGAGGCTGGCCGTGGCATGACGGTTCAATACTTTGAGGAAGATATCAGGATAGGCTGGCTAAAGGGCCTCTATTATTTTGAAAATCAAAAACTAGAAGATATTGCTGTTGTTATCAAACGATGGTATGGAGTAGACGTAGTTTTTGATAATGCTGCTTTAGGCAAGAAGACGTTTCAAGGTGTGCTTGATAAAAATAAGAGTCTTTCAACGTTCTTGACCAATTTAACTAGCGCTGGTTTTAGTAATGGCCTTGAAATGGAATATTATTACGAGAATGCTGTTTTGCACATTCGCCAAAAGGTAGAGAAGTAAATAAATTCCACCAACAGTTAAAATTCTACCAATCCGAGGAGCAATTTCTCCAAACCATTATTTTATTATTGACCACCGGATGGCAACTGAACGCTCAAACCATCTTTGTTGATCCGTCGAAAGGAAAGGATACCCAAACAGGCGCCGAGATGGCTCCATTGGCAACACTGGATAAGGCTGTGGCGATGGCCGCTGCTTTTTCCGGTAAAGAGCCGGTTAAGATCAAACTTTTTCCCGGACTATACGTGCTGCCGGAAAAGCTGATGATCCAGTCGCCCGCCCGCATTGAGGCCGTCACGCTTCCGGATGATGCGGACTGGCTGTCCGCAAAAATGCATTCCTCCCCGGGCGGCCGGTCCGAAAGCACGATTTGAAAATCCAGTTTTTCTCAATGTAGCCCACATTGCCGGTAACTGGAACGATGGGGTGGTTCCTGCCAGCGATGCTAGTTTTGTTTTTGACCATGTTCAGCAGGTTAAAAAGGAGAAAGTATTAGTGGTACCTGCTGAAGCATCAGGGAACAAGGCGGGACTCCCTTCGATACCGGAGGCCGATAATGTGGGAGCGGGATTGTTTAAAATCCGAGGTAGATGAATATCCCGTATTTTTGAGCTCATCATGAGTACACAATCCTTCAAAATAGACGTCTCCCCTTCCATCGGCACGGTATCTGCCAGGTACACTGCCCCTGGCAAGCCCGTCTGCATCTTCACACTGGCGCATGGAGCCGGTGCAGGGATGGATCATTCGTTTATGGAAACGCTGGCTGAGGCATTTTCAAATGCCGGTATCGCCACTTTACGGTTCAACTTCCCTTTTGCAGAAGGTAAAAAGGGCAGGCCAGATACACCAGCAGTAGCGCATGCCACCATTGCAGCAGCTATCACAAAGGCGCATGAGTTAAATCCCAAACTGCCGCTGTTTGCTGCCGGAAAATCTTTTGGAGGAAGAATGAGCTCGCAATACCTGGCTGCTAACCCGGAGGGCAATGTAAAGGGAATTGTGTTCTATGGTTTCCCTTTACACCCTTCTGGTAAGCCTTCCACTGAGCGGGCCGAACATCTGAAAGCTTTGAAAATACCCATGCTGTTCCTGCAGGGTACGAAAGATACACTGGCTACCTGGGACCTGATCGAGTCGGTATGCGGTGCTTTGAAGAAAGCTACCCTGGTGAAACTGGAAGGTGCGGATCACTCTTTTAAAGCAGGGAAAAAAGATACGATGTCGTTGTTGGTGAGTGAAACGGAGAAATGGGTAAAGAAGGTACTTTAAAGCTTTCTGAACTGCCATCCCGTACAATATTGCTACATCAGCAGCATTTTTATACGAATGTTCATATGCATGCGCACTGTTTTTTTACTAGGAGAGAAAGAGCGCGTTCCTTTACCTCTCTGCAGGATAGTAATCCTGCCGGAAACCGGGATACGCCCTTCTCAACATTACCGAAGCATTAACATGCCAATACACTCGGGCATCCCATCGCACTGCATTTCATGGCAACCGTAGTAGGACGCGCGTTAGCAGTTTCATGCGTATTTACGCTCAGCTTTGCAACTTTAATCTTATCAAGAAGCAGTTTTTTGGAGGTCTTACTTTTCATAATCGTATGTTTTTTATAAGCAGGTGAGGTGATGAATGTTTATTAAAAGTAAGTGAAATCCCATTACCTAAAATCCCGTCAAAAGGGGATTTCCGCCTGTTGTTTGGCGTGATAAGCCCCTTTATAAGTCCTGATAGGCACCCTTGAAATTGATACAGTGACGATAACTTTGTAAGCACAATAAAACAATTCCACCATGATCCTCGTTCACGACATCTTCATTGCTAAACCGGGCAACGGTTCAAAACTTGCCAAACTGTTTAAAGAAGTGATGAGTGAGAGCAAAGAGTTAGTTAACGTGATGACAGACGTTACAGGGCAGTTTAATAAAGTAGTTGTGGTGACCAAATTTGATAACCTGACTGCTTACGAAAACAACTGGGAAGAGATGCAGAAAGATACCGCGCTTATGGAAAAGATGAATAAAAAAATGGCCGGGTATCATGAAATGTATCTTACCGGGTCAAGAGAGATATACCAAATCTGGTAAGCCGGTGTTTTTAATGGCTACATTTTTCCTTCTTTTTAAAGAGGTGGGCTATCTTTTCCCACCAGGTAAGGTGATCACGCCTAAGATGGCCAGGCAGGTCCACTTTCTCATAGATGACAACTGCGCCCGTTTGATGTGATGTTGGTTTTGTTGCATACCCGGTCACAACAATCTCCTGCAGATCAGTTGCCGATTGATGCAAGGAGATAGTAATGGGAGCTAAGAGCTGTTCCGCACTTAACGTTATTTCTTTTGTGTTGTACCCCGGCTGCTAATTCTGCATGTCACTGCTGCAGCACCGGCAGGTATGGTAAACCGGAATTTCCCTGCGGCATCGGTAACGGCGCCAACTCCATTGCTTCCTGACAGGGTAATGGTAACCCCTTGTAACGCTTCATTAGTGAGCGCGTCTATCACCTGGCCTTCACAAAATCGTGGTGTATGCTCTCTGGGAACAGGGATGGTTGTCAATTGTTCCACTCCCAAGTCAGCAGCATGTGCCTTGCTATTAGCAGGAACAATGGCTGCTACCAGCGAGGCAAACAATGCAGCGGGCAGGAAAGCATGCCGTGGTTGTTGTACCGCTGCTACCAAAGCACGATTTAGCTGTACAGGCTGAAAACGTCCACAGAGTGTTCCCGGATGCTTACTGATCACAGCCAGTATTTCCTGGTCTGTCATTGCCGAGAAGTCAATTACATGCTTTTCGCAATGCAAACAAAAGCGCCCATTTGCTGCAGGTCTCATCTCATTCCAGGGCTGCGAACAGGGTTGAGGAATATCAAGGTGTAGGGAAGCTTTCCTTTTCATAGCTTACTAAATATAGTAAAAATACGATTACAAGGAAAGCGGAATTAACCGGGCAAACGGGTATGATTGAAAAATCTGAACATTTGCTGCACCGTAGGGTCAGGCGCTTCTTCCATCAGGAAATGTCCGCCTGGAAGGGCCGCACCAGATGCATCGTCCGCCCATTGTTTCCAGACAGACAGCGTATCTTCTTCGCCGCCCGGGTTGTCTCCTGCAGACCATAGTACCAAAAGCGGACATTGTATACGACGATTGTTTTCCCGGTCTTGCCGGTCGTACTCCGCATCCAGGAGGTTGCAGCGGTACTCGGCACACATGGCTGCTATCACGGTTTCCTTCTCAAAGCAACGCAGGTATTCAGCACGGGCTTCAGGCGTGATCTGTTCCGGGTCTGCCGCCCAGCTATCCAGGATGTGGTTAAGATAAAGCGCCGGACTTACACCTATCAGCTGTTCAGGCAAAGGGGCCGGCTGGCCCAGTAAGATCCAGTTTCCCATTTTGAGGGCGGTTTCGAAGGTAAAGCGCTCCATCACTTCCAGGGTGGGAATAATGTTCAGTACGGCCAGGCGGGATACTATCTCCGGGTGATCCAATGCCATACGGTAAGCTACCCTTCCTCCCCTGTCGTGTCCCGCTACAGCGAAAGTATCAAAGCCCAGTTCAGCCATCAGCTGAACAAAGATGTTGCCGTAAGCCCGTTTGGTGTGGCATTCCTGCCCCGCATCCGGATCAGGACCTGTTGAATCTCCATAGCCCGGAAGGTCGGGGAGGATCACTGTATATTCTGTGGCCAGCTGGGGAGCTACTTTATGCCATGCGGCCCTGGTCTCGGGGAAACCGTGCAGCAGTAGTAAAGGAGGCCCGCCGCCGGCCATCAGCAGATCGATAGTGCACTTATCAATTTCAAAGCTTTTATGGGTAAATGCATCAAACATGATCGAAGGATATTTCGTGAATGAACACAAATATCCCGCCACTCCTGTTTTAAAGAGATCAGTGATTTTTATATTTCCAGACCTGCAGCGGGTCTATTTTTGCTGAAAATCAAACAACATGAAAATACTACCGCCTGGATAATGTGAACACTGCACAACACAATAAAGTAGTAAAGAAGGTCTATGAAGAAGCAATGAACAATATGCCGGCTATGCTGAAGCGACTGAATATCACAATGGACCGGGGCTTATATACGGCGCTGAAAGAGCAGTAAGTTACTTGTAAGGCTATTAGCTTTTTCCTCATTTTTCTGTTATATTCAGGGAAATATTTCCGATATGAATATAAGGCACTACTTGCGGCCGCTCCTTCTACTGGCGACCGTTATTGCGCTAAGATTCCACGGTTACGCCCAGACTTCGCCGGTACAAAAGATATTCCCGGAAGGAACGATTGTCCATCCCAATATATCCTATGCCAATGATACGCTGAAAAAGCATCTGCTGGATATTTATCTTCCGCCTAGTGCGGGCAATAATACCCCGCTTATTGTATGGATACATGGAGGCGCCTGGATGCTGAATGATAAGTATGCGGATATGAGCTACATGAAGGAAACCATCCGGGGATTTATTAACAAGGGCTATGCGCTGGCTTCTATTGATTACCGCTACAGTACAACAGCGGTCTTCCCTGCGCAGATACAGGATTGCAACGAGGCCCTTGAATACCTGTATCAGCATGCAGGCGAGTATAAAATAGACAAGCATAAGATAGCGCTGATCGGGTTTTCTGCGGGTGGTCACCTGGCCTCTCTGCTGGCATTATCGGCCAATAACCAGGTAAAGGAGTTTTATCCTGCTGGTATGGCGCCTCATTTTAAGATCAAATGTGTGCTGGATTACTACGGCCCTGCAGATCTGATTGCCTTGGCAGGCAGTACTGCAGCGCCGCCGGATAATGAACCAAATCCGCTTGCCATACTGCTCGGGGCTGCTCCCTTGAAAAGGCCAGACCTGGCAAAGAAGGCGAGCCCGGCCTCCTATGTTGATAAAGATGATCCTCCTTTCTTTATAGTACAGGGTGAAAAGGATGCATCTGTGCCGTATACACAGTCTGTATTGTTAAGTTCGTGGCTGACTGTCAGCGGGGTAAAAAATCAGCTGACGATTGTTCCCGGTGCGCCGCATTATGGAGTCATGTTCGATGCGGAGAATATACGGCAACAGCTGTTTGCTTTCCTGGAAACGCATCTGAAGTAAGTGCGGTTATCCCCTTTCTTTCAACTCCTTTAACCGCTGCCTTTGCGTATCGCGGTTAAAGGAGAATACTTTCAACGCTTTTTCTTTATTGTCCGTACAGGTAATCAACCAGTCTGCTTTTGCTATCAGCATGGTCACATGCGTAGTATTGCCGGTATCCAGGCGGATCTCTATTTCTTCCAGCAGCAGATCAGTGATCACATCAAGTGCGCGATAGTCCATATTGTGCTCATCAACGAAGGCTGCAAGCTCGTCTATGGTCATCCCGTCAAAGACGTCTTTATCTTTGAACTTTGTGCCTCTGAATGCAACGCGGACCTCTTCCAATGCCTTGGAGGGATTGGATTTTTTCATGTTTATGATAGTCCGGAGGATCCTCCCCAGTTCTTCCACGATCTCTAAAATGTAATCCTGTCGCATGTTACGCCGGTTATCATTTCACGCCCAATGCCTGCTTTACGGCCGGCACCACTTTAGTGCCAAACAGCTCTATTGCCCGCAGTATTTTATCATGTGCAATATAGCCTTTTACCAATTGTCCCAGGAAACGGGTATGTCCAAACAGTTTATGCTGATACAGTATCTTATCGATCACTTCCTGTACGCTGCCAACAAACAGCGGTCCTTCAGGCATGCGCATGTGCTCAAAATGTTCCCTGGTAAGCGGCGGCCAGCCCCTGTCTTTTCCAACACGGTTCATCAGTATCTCGTAGGAGGGGAAGAATTCATCTGCCGCCTGGTCGGAATCTTCCGCTACATAGAACTGCGAGTTAATGGCCAGTTGCAGTTGCGCAGGATCGTGCCCTGCTTCCCGGGCACATCTGCGATAGAGTTCAACAAGGGGAACAAACTGGCTGGGTTTACTCCCCAGTATGGCCAGCACCAACGGAAGGTTCAGGCGCCCTGCCCGCCTGGAAGAGGCAGGTGTGCCGCCTGAGCCAATCCATATGGGTAAAGAAGACTGATAAGGCCGGGGATACACACCGCGCTCATGCAGCGGTGGTCTGAATTTGCCTTTCCACGAAACGATCTCATGCTGGTTGACGTGCAGCAGCATGTCCAGCTTTTCTTCAAAAAGCGCATCATAATCAGCGAGGCTGTATCCATAGAGCGGAAAGGATTCTGTAAATGAGCCTCTGCCTGCGAGGATTTCTGCCCGTCCGCCGGAGAGCAGGTCTACCGTTGCAAACTGTTCAAACACCCGCACCGGATCTGATGAGCTGAGCACCGTAACGGAGCTGGATAAACGGATTTTCTGTGTAACGGCGGCTATCGCTCCCAACACCACTTCGGGAGATGAGACCACGAAGTCAGGCCGGTGATGCTCGCCTACCGCATACACATCCAGGCCTATTGCGTCGGCCAGCCTGGCTTCGGCTATTATTTCCTGCATCCGCAGGTAGGATTCTTTTGCATTCCCGGAAACACCCTCCGGTTGTACTTCTCCAAATGTGCTGATACCAAATTCCATGTGCCTGTATTTTTCCTGTCCTGCAATATTAAAGCAATATGCTGAGATGTAGGACTACCCATTGCCATAAAGCGCTCCACCCTTTGGAATTTGGTATTTGAAATTTGGAATTTGGCGCTCGGTACCTGGCACTTCCCATTTACCCCTGTGGTTCCTGGTAACGTACAAAGTCTATACCGATGCCGTTGGGGTCGATGATGGCGAAATGACGGTCGCCCCAGGGCTCGTCTTTCATCTCTACGCTAATGGGTATGCCTTTGCTTTTGATGGTTTCATACCAGGCATCCACTTCATCCAGTTTCGATAGTCGAGGTAAACACCACGGCCATTGAAGGGCTGTTGAAAGATGGGGGCCTGGGCAGGTAATCCCGGCTTCAGGAAAGCGATCTCGGAACTATGGCCGGGTGTATGCAGGAGCAGGTACCATTCGTTTTCAAATGTTACGCCAAAGCCCAGTTGCGCTACATAAAAGTGCTTAGTAGCCTGTAAATTGTCGGTGATAATACCAGCGTTCAGTTTCATAATGTTTAATTTTGACTGCTGCAAAACTACGCCGGTACAGAGGGCATACATTGTAAAAAACGGACAAACTTAATCCAGCGCTATAGCAGGCGTTAAACCGTACATGTGTTTAAACTCCCTGATAAAATGCGCCTGGTCATGATAGCCATAGTCAAAGAAAAGCTTGTTCCTGCGCAGCGCCTGACGGGATGGTTTAGCATGCAGGATCTGCTGAAAGCGCACCACTTTGCTGAACATCTTGGGTGTGTCGCCAACATAGCGCTCAAAAAGACGCCTGAGCTGTCGCGGACTGATGCCTGTCTGCAATTCTTTTTCGATAGACAATACGCCCTGTGAGCGGAGAATGATATCTACCGCTGCATATAAACGGTTATCAGGTTGGGGGTTGATACCAGCCAACAGGTGCAGCAGCAGTTGGTCCAGTGAGTGTTTTACAGATTGCAGGAAATGCTTTTCACCGGCAATATTCTCCAGCTGCTTTGCCACGCGGGGCAGAAAGGTGGATAATGCTTCTACTTTATCTGTGAGATCTCCTGCATTAATCTTAAACAATAATGGCAGGGCAGTAGGCAGGAAACGGATTCCGATGTAGTTAAACGCCCGGCCCAGCGGGAACTCCGTAAAGGCGGTGGAAAATCCCATGAGGTAGGGGTTACATGGGGCAGCTGCTTCAAAAAAGATATCCATACAGCCATCGGCCACCACCCGGTATTGGAACGCCTCTTCCAAAGGGCCTGGTAGTGCTTAGCTGCCAGTAACAGAATATGTAATGCGCCAGGCGGGTATCGGGTGGGTACTCATGATAGCGCACACCGTCCATCCCTGCTTTTACGGCAGGCTGAGAAGGCCTGAAACGGTCCTTTATGACGGTGAGCGCTTTCATGTGTGTTTACAAAACTACGGATTGTTGCCGCATTTCACGCAGGTGTTTACCGGTGAGTGAATGTGGCGACCGGAGCAGGCCTGCGGGCCTTCCTTCATGGAGGATGGCGCCGCCTTTTGCGCCGCCTTCCGGCCCGAGGTCAATGATCCAGTCGGCATTACAAATCACATCCGTATTGTGTTCTATGACGATAACGGTGTTACCGGCATCCACCAGGCGGTCTATGATCTCCAGCAGGTGCCCGGTATCCGACATGTGCAGTCCCGTGGTGGGCTCATCCATGACATAAATGCTGCCTTTCTTATGCAGCTCGCCGGCCAGCTTGATGCGTACATCCCTGTTCATGAAACGGCCGGTGAGTGTGTTGGACTGCACGAATCAAAAATCATGGAACTGTTCCTGCTGCAGGCCGAACAAGCCGAGCGGCTGGCAGGCGGCGCCGCAGTAAGCCTGCACCCCGCTGACAAGGAACGTTTATATGCCGCCCGTGAATATGTAAAAGAACACATGTTTGATCCTATCAGCCTGATGCAGGTGGCCAGGCATTGCGGACTCAATGACTTTAAGCTGAAGAAGGGATTCAAGGCTTTGTTTGGAACTACCGTATTCGGTTACCTGAATGAGCTGAAGATGGACTACGGCAGGCAGATGTTGTTAGCATCTGCCTGCACGGTAGCAGAAGCAGGTTATGTGCTGGGGTATACTGACAGCTATAATTTCTCCAAGGCTTTTAAGAAATACTTTGGCTATCCGCCCGGCAAATTAAAGCAAAAGCACTGATCATCTGGCGCCCAGGGTTTCCTTGTGCAGCGGGTCTGCCATGTTCTGTACAAACCAGTGCGGATACTGTATAGCAGGCTGGGTAAGATCATCCAGTGTTTTGAGCGCTTCCGCACTGAGCGTTATATCCACTGCTTTCAGGTTGTCTTCCAGCTGATGGATCTTGCTGGCGCCAACAATGATGCTGGACACTACCGGTTTGCTGAGCAGCCATGCCAGTGCAACCTGAGCCGGGGACGCATTGAGGCCAGCGGCTATTTCTTTCATCACATCCACTATCTTGAAACCTGTTTCCCTGTCATAAGGGATGATATCGAAACCAGCGAGGCGATTGTCCTGGTCTTTCAGGTTCTCACGTGTATATTTACCACTAAGGAAGCCGCTGGCCAGGGGACTCCAGATGGTCATACCAATTCCCGCATGCTGCATGAAAGGAACCATGTCATGCTCCACATCGCGGCCCAGCAGGGAGTAGTACAGCTGGCCATTGCAGAAAGGCGCCCATCCCCGCTCCCTTTGCATTTGCCAGGCCAGGGCGGCCTTCCAGACAGTCCAGTTGGAGAAACCCACATATCTCACCTTGCCGGTCACTACCAGGGAATTCAGCGCTTCGAGGGTTTCTTCCAGCGGCGTATAGGGATCTTCCTTGTGCAAAATGTAGAGGTCTATATAATCGGTATTGAGTCGTTTCGGGCTTTGCTCACAGGAGTAAAGGATATGACGGCGGGAAAGTCCTGCCTGGGTAAGCGGCTGACCGGTGCGGAAGCCTGCTTTAGTGGCAATCACCACATCCTGTCTGCGCTTAGCCAGGGTTTTGCCCAGCATTATTTCTGACTGGCCACCGGCATAACCGTCGGCTGTATCAAAGAAGTTAATACCGGCGTCCAGCGCTTTGTCTACCATGGTTTGTGCGTCTTCCTGCGTTACTTTATATACAGCAGCCAGTGAGGGGTCATTACCGAAGGTCATAGATCCGAATGACAGCCTGGAAACAATAAGGCCTGTATTACCCAGTTTAGTATACTTCATCTGTGCGGGTTTTTAATATTAAGATAAGTTATGCTACTACAAGGGTTACGGTGGTGAATTTAAAGTACCTGTCGTGAAATAACAATAAGATAAGATTAAGCTTTGCCCCTGCCTGATTATTTTTTACTTTTAAGTACCTTGATAGCAGCTACACCTAAACCCATTCACTATGGATCAGTCCAGAAGAGATTTCCTGAAAACAGCCGGCTGCCTGACAATAGGATTTTCCCTCAGCGCTCTTTATCCTGCAGGTTCCACGATGCCCCTGCAGGAGCTTCCCGGTTCGCTGCAAAGATATCCCGGGATAGACGCCTGGCTGGAAGTACTGGCCAATGGCAGCGTGCGCGTGTTTACAGGTAAAATAGAACTGGGACAAGGCATCCGCATTGCCATTGCACAGGTAGCGGCAGAAGAGCTGGACCTTGCTATTGACAGGGTGAGCGTATCACTGGCAGAGACCGGCGTAACACCCAATGAATCTTATACTGCGGGCAGCGCTTCCATTGAAACCAGCGCCATGTCTGTTCGCTATGCCGCAGCAGCGGCCAGGCAAAAACTGCTGCAGCTGGCTGCTATGCGTTTAGGGGTACCGGCAGCGGAATTGCAGCTATCGGACGGAAAGATCCATACAAAAGACAAAAAGCGCACGCTTACATTTGCCGAAGTGCTGGACGGTAAAAAGCTGGATGGCGAGATCAAAATGCCGGTGCCACTGAAAGCGAAACAGGACTACCGGTATTCCGGTAAGCCTGTTCCCAGGCAGAACCTTGCCGCAATGGTTAATGGAGGGCCCATATTTGTGCATGACCTCCGCTTCCCGGGTATGCTGCATGCCCGCATTGTACGGCCACCGGTTTATGAGGCCCGGTTGGATCATTTCAACGAAGCGAATGTGAGATCAAAAGTACCGGAGCTGCAGAAAGTAGTTGTGAATGGCAACTTCCTGGCCGTTATCGCGAAGGGCGAATACGCGGCCATGCAGGCGCAAAAGATATTATCAGAAAACACGAAATGGACCTTTACAAAACCGCTGGAAGGCGGTAATGACCTGCCGGCCCATCTCAGAAAACTACCTGTTAAATCAGAGAGCGTACAACAAAAAGGCGTAGATGCTGACCGGCGGCGCCACCATGCGTGCCAGTTATTTCAAGCCCTATATCATGCATGGCGCTACGGGCCCTTCATGTGCGGTGGCGCTGTATGATAAAGACCAGCTGCATATCTGGACGCACAGCCAGGGCGTATACCCACTGCGAGAATCCCTGAAAGATATGCTGCAGCTGCCTGCTGAACGCATCCACATCAAAGGAGTACCCGGAGCCGGCTGCTTTGGGCATAACGGCGCTGACGATGTTGCTGCCGAAGCTGCGCTGCTGGCTATGCAGGTACCGGGAAAGCATATACGTTTGCAATGGTCCCGCCAGGAAGAACATGGATGGGAGCCCTATGGCAGCGCTATGCTGATGGATGCAGCTGCCATACTGGATGCCAGGGGCAGGATCAGCCACTGGCAATATGCGCTGTGGTCTGACACCCATAGTACGCGCCCCGGCGGCAAAGCAGCCAACCTGCTACCTGCACGGTACCTGCAAAAACCCTTTGCGTCCGGCGGCTCTACCTATAGCGGAGGCGCTTCCCGCAATTCGGAACCTTACTATAATTTTCCCAACCTCGATATCAAAGCGCACACCTTCCGGGGACCGCTGCGCGTATCTGCACTGCGCAGCCTGGGGGCCTTTGCCAACATCTTTGCGATAGAATCTTTTATGGAAGAACTGGCAGTGGCCGCAGGGAAGGATGCCTATACCTTCCGGCTGATGCACCTGGAAGATGAACGGGCTATTGCCGTGCTGCAAAAGTTGCAATCAATAGCAGTGGCAAAGGAACATGGTAAGGATCATGGCATGGGCATTGCCTTTGCCCGGTATAAGAATACGGCCGCCTATGCCGCCGTAGCGGCACAGGTGCAGGTTACCCGTGGCCAGGTAACGGTACAAAAGATGTGGGCGGTGATCGATGCAGGAGAGATCATCAACCCGGATGGTATCAAAAACCAGACAGAAGGCGGTATGGTACAGGCGGCCAGCTGGACGCTGCGTGAACAGGTGCAATATGATACGCAGATCAGGAGCCTTGACTGGTTCTCTTACCCTGTACTGCCCATCAGCGAGGCGCCAGAAGTGGAAGTAGCGCTGATAAACCGCCCGACGGAAGAGCCCCTGGGTGCCGGCGAAGCGGTACAAGGGCCCGCGGGCGCAGCGATTGCCAATGCGGTGTATCATGCCACCGGGAAACGGGTGCGGGCGCTGCCGATATTGCCTGAAAAATTATTGTAATGATAGAACGCCCTTACTTCCTTGCGGTGGCCTGACGCACTTTGTTCACTTCTTCCAGTGTGAAAGGTTTGCTTTCATCTGCAAAACGGCTGGTGAGAAAAGTAAGGATGGAAGCTACAGCATGATCATCCAATACATCTCTATGGGCAGGCATTACACCGTTGTAAGTTTTTCCGTTCACTTTAATCTCTCCCTGCAGGCCGTTGAGTACAATGCTGATCAGGCGATTACGATCACCATTCACCCATTCAGATCCCACCAGTGGCGGGTAACGGTTGTTATCTCCCTTGCCATCGCGCTGGTGGCAGCTGGTACAATAAGCATTATAAAGCATATGGCCGTGCATCTGCCCCCCTTTACCCAGGTTGTCATTTATTTCGTGGGGCGTTTTGATATAACTGCGGGATTTGCGCGCTTCCATGGCTGCTAACTGTGTTTCCCCAAATTGGGGTCTTGGTCTCCTTTATACATCACCCGCCAGATCTTTCCCTTGTTGGATTCGGAAATATACAAGGAGCCATCAGGACCTTCTGCAAGGCCCATTGGCCGGTATACCGCATCGCTGGTATTCACGACGGTATCCACACCGGTAAAGCCATCTGCAAAGACTTCCCATTTCCCGGTTGGCTTTCCGTTCTCAAAAGGCACAAAACAAACAATATAACCGGCCTGCGGATAAGGAGAACGGTCTGTTGAACCGTGGAAAGCTACAAAAGCGCCTTTCTTATATCTTTCAGGAAACTGGTTACCACGATAGAACAGCAGATCCATAGGCGCCCAATGCCCGGGAAAACCCAATACCGGCACATCAAATTTTGAGGCGCGCCCTATTATTTTCCCATCGCCGCCATAACCTGGCTGCAACACGTTCTTCCCCTGCATATGATCAAAGTAAGCATAGGGCCATCCAAAATCGGAACCTTCTGTGACTTTCAGCAACGGCTCTGAAGGCAGTACGGCGGCCTGCCAGGAAGTGAATACCTGCGGGTAACGGGTATGAAAATTATCCATGCCGTTCATCACCACGTACAGGCAATCATCGTCCTGGTTCCAGGCGATGCCTAATACGCTGCGGATGCCGGAGGCATATTTGTAGCCATCCTGCTGCGTCTGGCCCTCCTTATCTTCATCAAAACGCCAGATACCGCCATGCCATTGCAGATCGGGAGCGGGGTCCAGACCCTTTCCACCCGGCATGCCTCCGGGACCTGCTTTGTCAATATCCTGCGCGGCATCAGTAGGCGCGCCAAAGGGCACGTACATATGCCCCTTGTTATCAAAGGCCATGGGTTTGGCCGTGTGCCAATGCCGCCGGATGTTCCCACTGGTATCATTCAGGATGATCTCTGTTCTGCTATCGGGTATAAGCTGTCCCGGTTTGAGCTTGTTCCGCAGCACCTGCCGCAACGTGGATGTGTACAGGTAACCTTTGTGGATCATCATCCCTACAGGCAACCCTCCTTCATCTTTATAGCCGCCAAAGTAAGCGATAATATCTGCCTTACCATCGTTATCCGTGTCACGGAGGCCTACCGTACCGCCGGCGCCCTGCATTACATCATTATAGTACCAGCTTTACATATATATCGCCATTGGTATTTACGGTAAGGTGCCTGGCACGGCCGAGTACTATCCGCCACTACCACTGCCTGGAAATTGCCGGGAAGGATAAGGCCCCCGTTGTCTGGATCGCCGGGAGGCAGAACTAACGAAGTTTCATTTTTACATTGTACCAGGCTGCTGAAAATAACACAACACAAACACCACACGAGCAAGGGACGACATATTCCAAAGGCAGGAAAGGAAGATCTGTACATGCGCTTCACGTTTTAGGGTAAATCAGAAAGTGCTGCTGCATTTCTGGTCTACACTAATATACGCGAATCCGCCTGCTCTTTTAAGAAGATTTGATGAACGTAAAGCGATCAGTGATCAGATAATACCACGGCCGGTTTGGCGCCCTTTTTACGTGTGGCCATCAGCAGTAAGGGTAAGCCTAACAGGAAGATCAGGCCTACTACCAGGTAAGCATCATTAAAGCTCATCAGGTTGGACTGTTTTGTTACGCTCAGATCCAGCAGCTGCAATCCCTGGTGATAAGCCTGATCTGCAGGGGCGCCTTTGCTGGCGAAATAATGGGTATATGCAGACAGGCGTTGCACCGCAGCAGGATTATCCGGTGTGAGGTTGGACACAAGGTCTGAGCGGTGCACTGCATTGCGGTGATGCAGGTAGGTGTTGACCAGGGCAATGCCAAAAGAGCCACCCAGCTGGCGCATCATGTTATTAAGTGCAGCGCCCTGCGGTATATCTTTAGGTTCGAGCGAAGATACAGCCAGGGTGGTTAATGGTACGGTTACCACCGCCAGTCCAACTGCGCGCCACAGCAGGGCCACGGTAATATTTCCTGCACCGGCGTCCAGGTTCAGGGAAGACATCTGCCAGCTGAACAAGGCAAAAAGAAAGATACCGGATGCGATCATATACAAGGGCGACACACCCCGCTGCAGCAAGCGGGCAGATACCATCAGGCCACCGATAGCGAGACATGCGCCTGGCAATAACAATAATCCTGTTTGCGTAGGTGTAAAACCCAGTAAACGCTGTGCAAAAACAGGCGTAAGAAAAACGGAACTAAAAAGGGCAATGCCTGAAACAAATGTAAGTATGGCAGCAATGCTCAGGTTACGGCTTTTCAGCACGCGCAGGTTCACTACGGGATACGATACCCGCAGTTCCCACCACACAAAGAGGATGGTACCGAACAACGAGATCACCGTTAACCAGGTAATATAGCTGGTTTCGAACCAGTCTTCCGTTTCCCCTCTTTCCAGCACCGTTTGCAGGGCGCTGACCGCTACCGCCAGCAGGAATATGCCAAGCCAGTCTATTTTTGCAGGCGCCTGTTTGATCTTAGGCTCACCCAGCAGGGCAAAACACAACGCTGCAACAGTGATACCTATCGGCACGTTGATATAAAAAATCCAGGGCCAGGAATAGTATTCTGTGATATATCCGCCCAGGGTGGGGCCAATAGTAGGTCCTATGAAAACACCGATCCCAAATAATGCGCTGGCCACATTCTGTTTCTCTTTGGGAAACAACTCAAATACAACCGCCTGCGATACGGATAGGAGCGCTCCGCCGCCAATACCCTGCAGGAAGCGAAAGGCCACCAATACCCAGATGTTGGTGGCTTGTCCGCACATAAAGGAAAAGAACGTAAATGCAATGATAGAACCAATGTAATAATTGCGCCTGCCCAGTTTATTGGTGAGGAAGCTGGTGATCGGGATGATGATCACGTTGGCGATGGCATAGGCCGTAATTACCCAGGAAGTATCTTCTACCGTAGCGCCCAGGTTACCGCTCATGTGCGACAAGGCTACGTTCACGATGGAAGTGTCAATAAGCTCCATGATGGCCGCTACAATAACGGTCACTAAGAGTAGTGTTCTTTTCATTGCTGTAAATATTAAATTATACCGATTGGTATATTCCTGTGCAAAAAAAATTTATCACAGGTTGTTGATCAGTTGCTCTACTGACTGCATGATTGTTTTACGGTAATTCAATCTGCCGGTAAGCTTGGTGATCATGATAGCGCCTTCCAGTAAGGCGATCATGGTAAGCGCTGTTTGTTCGGCGTCTATATCTGCTTTTAACTCTCCGTTCTCAATGCCTTTGCGAACCAGGGCAGTAAGGCTGTTCTTCCAGACTGTCAAAGCCGCGGCGGCTTTCTCTTTTAATGCCTCATGTGTATCATCTGCTTCTATGGCGGTATTCAGTATGGGGCAGCCTCCTTCAGGAAAGGGACCTTTCAGGAAGTCGTTATACACTTTTACATATACCTGCAGTTTTTCCCTGACAGTGTTATACCTGCTCATCTCAGCTCTGATGAGCTGTTGTACCTGTTGAATATTATGATCAAATGCAGCGAGGGCCACTTCGTCTTTATCAGAAAAGTTTCCGTAGATACTGCCCTTTGTTAAGCCGGTGGCGGCGGTAATATCGTTCAGGGAAGTACCGGCGTACCCCTTCTTATTGAAGAGGGGCGCTGTTTTTTCAATGATAAAAGCTTTTGTCTTTTCTGCTTTGGACATGATCTCCCTTACTTTGACAGTACAAAAATATACCGTTTGGTATTATCTGCCAAATATTTTATCCCTCTACCTTCTCGAAGTCGTATCTGCCCTTGATGTAGCGGTTCAGGTATCTGCCTTTTGAGGTGGCTTTTTTCATGGCTTCGTATACTTTTCCGGGCACTCCCTTATAGTCGTATACCATACCGGATACATATACTATCCTGAGTGTAGCGGTATCAGGATCATACCTCATGCGGGCAACAACGGAAGAGGGCATAGCTATGGTATTGTTCCGTTATTGTACTATCAAAAATAAGGCCCTGGTAAAGTGTGGGAATATGGGGATCTGTTGGGACTGCCAGGGTGAGGATGGGAATACGGTTCAGGCAATTGATGGCCCCAATGACCGGGGCCACCAATCACAAGATGAAAATCAAATGTTTAGAAATATCCGGGCAGGACACTATTCTTCTTCCTCATCATCTTCATCGTCAAAGCCATCTTCATCCAGCCACTCCATGTAGGAGTAGTACCAGTCCTCCAGCTGTTCAAGCAGTTCCTGCTTTTTATCAGGGTCATTATGGAAGAACTCATCTACGTTGTCCAGCTCTTCCACGATATCTATATAGGCAGTTTCTTCGTCTTCTTCCACACGTTTGGCAAAAAAGCGGGGTTTTTCCGTGTGAAAAATGTATTCATTGTCAGGATCGGTAATAGGATCGTCGGCGATCATAAACTTAGGTAACTGTGCCATTTCAATTCATTTAGTACTCAAAAATACTCGATTCCTTGATTATGCAATCCAACAATAAAAAAATCCATGGCAGATCCTACTTGGTGAGTACCAATCCCGCTGCCGGCACCCATTTATCGTACTCCATATAAGCCGCTACTCTTCTGGCCGCTTCTTCGCCGCGTAACTTTGCCACCAGGTGTAATGCGCCATCAATGCCGGCTGATATACCAGCCGTGGTAATGACTTTGCCGTTATCTACAAAACGTACGTCGGATAACACTTTTGCCTGTGGTACGGCCTGGCGGAGGTTGTCTATGCTTTCATGAAAAGTGGTGACGGTTTGCCCATTCAGTATCCCGGCCCTGCCCAGGATGAAAGCGCCGGTGCAAACAGAAAAATAGTGCATTACGTTTGTCTGCCTGTTTATCCAGCCAATAACATCCGGATCGTTAACGGCCCTGCCCGCATTACCGCCAAAAAAGGCCAGTACATCTGCTGCGGGCGCATCGTCCAGGGTGTAATCCGGCAGTATTTTCAGCACACCCTGGGAGGTAATAGGTCCTTTTGTTTTTGACACCGTGAAGATCTCAAAATTGGCATAGTTGAACACCTCCATAGGACCGGCAAAATCCAGTACTTCTACCCCATCCTGCAAATAGAAGGCAATTTTAAGCCGCTTGCGGGTAAGGCGTTTATGTTCTTCTTCTGATTGTCTCACCAGCTCCATATTACAGTGAGGGCAGTTGCCCGGGCTGTCAAAAGCAATGGTATCACATGCATTGTTGCAGGGTGTGCAGTAGTAATGGATCCTGGACTGGGCCAACCCGTTGCTGGCCGCCAATAGCAGACAGCAAACTGCGGCATGGAAGATTAAAGATTTCATGTGGGTGGTATTTTGAGCTCAAGGTAGGATAAGCGCAAAACAATTACCGGACAGGATAGCGACATATCGGGACATTCTTTAAATGCGCATGGTCCATAACATACGGGATGCTATGGACCATGCGCTATTATTGAAGGGATGAAATCAGAATGAATACCTCAACCCCACCTGCATCTGCCAGCGGGAAGGCAGATCCGGGCTGGGGGTAAATGTTGACTGCAGGGAAGGATCGAACTGGTAAGTGGGCACATCGTTTTCGTAAAAGAAACGCAGCGGCTGGAAGTAGCCGGAGGTAGTAGCATATTTAACCACGCCCCATTTACTGCTGATCAGGTTACCGATGTTCACAAAGTCGATACTCAGCTGTATGGTCTGGTTCCGTTTGGTGCCTTTAATGACAAAGTCCTGGAGGATACGCAGATCCAGCTGGTTCAGCCAGGGGTTCTCTCCTGCATATTTCTCTGTGTACTGTCCCCTGCGGCTGCGCAGGTATTTATCCTGGTTGATGAACTGCTTGAATGCAGTACGCTGGGCGGCGGCATTCTGCATAACGCCGTTCACATCTACCAGGGGAGAGAACTGCATGATATCGATCTCTGCATCTGTGGGCACATACATCAGATCGTTGGTGTTGGTGCCGTCGTTGTTGATATCGCCGCCATACACATAGGCAAAGCGGTTGCCGGATGTGAGAGAACCAAAAAGAGAAACGGTGGTGGCCAGTTTCTTGTCTTTACCGTAGCTCCATCTTTTAGACGCGGCGGCTATGATACGGTGCGTGTTGCCATACAACGAAGTAGACAACACCGCTTCATTGGCATTGTTAAGGATCGGGTTACGGTCAAATGCATCGCTGGATATTTCAGCAGAGATAGAGCTGGCATCTTTTGCGATCAGGAAGTTATAACCCGCCATGAGAAAGAGGCCATTTCCGGAAATTCTGCTGCGCCTGGAAGCTGACATTAAATTGGTAACCTACGCTGGTATTGGTAAATGCATAGACATTGTTGGCGCCCTGGTCTGCTGGCAGGTAGATCTTGCGGTTATCGCCGATGCCTGAGTTAAAAGTACCGGAGGGTGTACCCAGCTTATAGTTGCGCACCATCATGCCTTTTACGTCTTTGGTATACGCCACGTCGGTGCTGAATACTGTCCCGAAAGGTATCCGCACATCCAGTCCCAGGTTAGAGCGCCATACCTGGGGCCATTTAAAGTTCCTGGCCGTTACGTTGTAGAATGAGCTAAAGGGATTGCCGATCTGGTTACCGATCCATACAAAGGGGAAACGGCCGGTAAACAGCCCCGAGCCGCCACGTACCTGTAAGGTCTTATCTCCTTTTACATCCCAGTTAAAACCAAGGCGCGGCGAAAAGAGGGGGCTCCTTGAAGGGAAACGCGTATTGTCAACATCTTTTCCTACACCATTGGTGAGGCGGTTGCCATCTTCATCAAACATAACAAGATCATCATTATTGGCAAACGTGGGTTCTCCCTCGGTATAGGAACCTATGAAGGTGCCGTCATCATTGAAATCGGGCTGGCTGAAGCGGGCATTGAAGTAGAAGGGCATATCTACCCGCAGGCCGTATGTTAGCCTGAAGCTTTCAGACAGCTGCCACTCGTCCTGTGCATATGCAGATGCCTGGCCTACTGTCAGATAGTACCACAGCCATTTGTCGGCCGCAGCCCTGTTCCTGGCATAAGTTACAAAGGGGTCCAGCGGTGCTGAGCCAAAGATCACATTACCGCCACGGGGCACTTCCGTCAAAAAGGCATCAATATCAATATCTGCAAATATGGTTGGTCCGTAACCGGTCAGGTTGAAGGAGTTGCCAAACTTGAACGATTCAAAGGAGGCGCCCAGCGTAACGGTATGTTTATTGAAGAACAGGTTGAAGTTATTGGTGATCTGCAGCGCGTCCTGATTCAGGCGGTTATTGATAGAGAAGGGCTCGTGTCCGGCTATAATGTAACGTACGCCGTACTTGGTAATATTTATCACCGGGAAGGGATCAGAGAAGGGATTACGTTTATCCCTGAAGGTAGTGTATACTACCCTGAGCTTATTGGCTGCAGAGCTGCCGAAGCTGGATTTCAGTTCAGCACCAAAAGAATGCAGTTTGTTCACAATCTCATAACCGGCGTTCTCGAACTGCAGGGTGGTATAATCTGGTCCGCGGCGGCCGATGGCACTGGGGTGAGCGGGTTTACCTTTAGTGGCGTCCAGTCCGTTGTAGGTAAAAGAAAGGCGGTGATCGCTGGTAATGTTCCAGTCCAGTTTTACCAGCCATTTGTAACTTTTCTGGTCAAGGGTAAATCCCTGGTAAGGGCCGGTATTATATCCAAAACGGGTATTCAGTATGCTGCTTACCTGCTGCAGGTCTGACTCCAGCACGCGGGAGGTATTGCTGTTACCTGCATTGGAGCTGTTGCGTGCCACATAGCTGCTGGCCTGATCTTTACGTTGTTCAGTTTCAAAGTTGACGAAGAAGAACAGCTTATCTTTCACAACCGGACCGCCCAGAGAGAAACCTGTTTGCAGCTGGCTGAGATCCGGCACTACCTGTTTGTTCTTATCTACTTTTTTACCGGTCATGGATTCATTGCGGTAAAAGCCATATACGGTGCCCGAGAAGTTATTGTCGCCTGATTTGGTCACCGTATTTACACCGGCGCCGGTAAACCCTGCCTGTGTAATATCATAGGGGGCAATGTTCACCTGTATCTGGTCTATAGCGTCCAGTGAAATAGGCTGCGCACCGGTTTGTCCGCCGGGGGTAGGCGCATCCAGGCCAAAGGGATTATTGAACACAGCGCCGTCCAGCGAGAAATTATTATACTGACCGTTACGTCCTGCAAAGGAAAGCCCGTTGTAGGTAAAAGAAGCTGAAGGGGTTAAGCGCAGATAATCATCTGCAGAACGGGAAATGGTAGGAAGCGACCTGATGGTACGGTTGGTAATGTTGGTAGAAGCCCCTGTCTTTTTATTATCAAAAATGGCAGAACGGCCGGTAACCGTAACGTTCTTCAATTCTACCGCCTGCTCCTGCATCTGTATTTCCAGCACATTGTTCAAGCCCAGTTCAAGGAAGATATTATCCGTTACATTTTCCTGATAACCCAGGAAGCTCACTGTTACTTTATACGGCCCCCCAACCCTGAGGTTGGGAACAGTGAAACGGCCGTCTCCCTTTGTAAGCTGTCCCTGCCTGATACCGGCGTTGGCATATTCAACGGTAACAGTGGCGGCAGCAAGGGCTTGTCCTTTGGGGTCTTTTACAATACCACTCAAAGTAGCGGTAGTAACCTGTGCAAAAAGGTGTAATACGCTTAATAACAGCAATGGAAGGCCCATCAGGAACTTGTACTTCGTTTTACGTAGCATAGCGATTTATTTTCGGTTGATCGGTTGATATGCGATTGGTTGATACAAGATGGTACAGGGTTCCGTATAGATGATGACACCGGAACCTATTTGAGATTACGCCGCTTCCTATAGACTACTCCAGATAATTACAGCAAGGATTATTAGATTTTGATTGTTGATGATCACCGAATATAAGGAAAATAGATCAAACCGCTTCCGCTTTTTTCTCCTTCACACTGCTGCGTATTTTATGCCGATGCGCCTCACCCCATTGCCTTAAAGACTCTATAACATGACTTAAGGTATCACTGTAAGGGGTCAGTTCATATTCAACTACCACAGGCATGGTATCGCACACCCTGCGTTCAATGAACTCATTCATTTCAAGGTGTTTCAATTCATGAGAAAGTACTTTGGCCGATATGCCTTTTACTGCTTTCTGTAATTCCCCGAATCGTTTATGACCTTCCCGCAGGGCAATAATGATGGGGATCTTCCATTTGCCATTTAACACATACAGCGCATCCTGTACGGCGCCCAGCGCGCCCAGGCATTCTTCTGAATCTGGTTTTTCGTTACGCTTCAACATAACAGGAGGTTTTAATTTATCTGTCTTAGGGCAGTTACCTTTGGGCAAGCACTTACCTTTTGTAAGCAAATATACGTACTTTTGATGTTACAACACCTAACTAATATGAAAGTAGAAATATGGTCAGATGTAATGTGCCCGTTTTGTTATATCGGTAAACGGAAGTTCGAGAAAGCACTGGCACAGTTCCCGGGGAAGGAGCACATCACAGTAGAATGGAAAAGCTTTCAGCTGAACCCAGAGCTGGTGAATAACAGCGGACAAAGCATCCATGAATACCTGGCAGAACATAAGGGCTGGACATTGAGCTACGCCAAACAGTTAAATGAGCAGGTAAGCGGCATGGCAGCTGCGGTGGGACTGGAATACAATCTTGACAAGGCAGTAGTGGCCAACTCTTTTGACGCGCACCGCTTTGTGCACCTGGCCGCCCAACACGGACTGGGAGACGCGGCTGAAGAAAGCCTGTTCCGGGCGTACTTTACAGAAGGAAAGGATATTTCAGACCGGGAAGTATTGGCCCAACTGGGCGCCGGTATAGGTCTTGATGCGGAAGAAGTAAGACGCACCCTTTCCGGCAACACCTACGCCCGGGAAGTGCAGCGGGATATAGCAGAAGCAGCTGCACTGGGCGCAAGGGGCGTACCTTTCTTTGTGATAGACCGTAAATACGCAGTATCAGGCGCACAACCGGAAGAAGTATTCCTGAAAGCCCTTCAGCAGTCTTACAATGAGCAAGCCGCTACGGATAATAATGGCAATGCCTGTTCTATAGACGGCGACTGTGCATAATCATAATGCGGATAGGCGGCGGACTTATTGCAGTAAGCTGCCTACCACCATTATCTTACCGATGTACAGATCATTCTCCTTATACTTTGCCGGATCCTGCCCTGCGGCCGGCTTAACCAGTTTGAATTTATCGACCGGGGTAGGATCGGGCTTGAATACCACTGTATGCGTACCCTCTCCCAGTGAATCCAGTACAAAGTAATGCCTGCGGTAGTTAACGCCATATTTGTCAAAGCGGATCCTGCGGACAGGCGGCTTCCCGTCAACCGTGATCAGGGCTGCGCCCGAACTGGGTCCGATAATATCCTGCACGCCGATCGCGGTTCCTTTAAAACGGACAACCAGACTATCCTGCGGATCACCTGAGTAGATCAAATCCGGAAAAGCCGTAGCAAAACTTTTAAGCGCCGGGTCTCCTTTCCCGCTCTTCCAGCCGTTGGTTTTCTTAAAGGTGGCGGGTGAATTCTGGGCGGTTTGCTCATAACAGCCGGGCGTACGCGGTGCTGGAAGGCCATCTGACACCTGCACCCTTGCACTGTTCTTTTCCATGTCTGTAAAAGCCCTGGTAATAGTAGCGGTGTATACCTGGTGCCCGTCCACTGTAGGATGTACGCCGTCAAATGTAAACACCGTCTGGCTGCCATAATCAGTGCCTTTCTGTCCGCGGAAAACCAGCCTATGCTGCTGCAGCTGCTCCATCACGTCCCAGCTCAGGTTGATGGAGGGTAAGCCGTAGTATTGGGCCACCTGCTCGGTATATTTTACGGAACGTATCTCCTGTCCCTGCTGCAGCACTTTCAGCATTGGTTCTGAAACGGTGTAGAGAAAGCAAATATCGGTGTGCGGGTCATGTTTTTTTATCTGCCGTACAATGCCTTCCATCGATCTGTGGATGGCCACTGAATCTCCTCCATCGTTGACGGCATATTCTATGAATACCAGGTCGGGGTTATACTGCAGCACATCCTCCTGCAGGCGGAACACACCCAGGTCTGAGCCGGTGCCGCCAACGCCTGCATTAATGGCTTTGATGCGTGCCTTTGGATATTGCTGGCGGAACCACTGTTCTGTTTGTACCCGATATCCCGGGGCGGCTGTAATGCTGCCACCCAGGTAGGCAATCACCACCGGGCCACCATTCTTCAATTTAGTGAGCACATTGGGCAATCCGCGCCGGGCATGTAAAGCCGGCGGCTCGTCTGTCTTATCATACTGCTTTTCGCCATGCACTGCCATAGAAAAAGCCAGCGCCAGTACCAGGAAAATTCTGTTCATACCTGAAGTTACGGCAGCTGTTAAGAAGCTGCCATAACTCATTTCAGTACAAATATGATGCTGTTTTTCAGCGAACCTGTTAAGGTATTGTTACACCGTTGGCGCGTAGCGGTTTATCCAGCTGCCAGTTATCCTTTTTGATGGCTTCCAGGTAAGCTTTGGTACGGTATACCGTGGGATGCAGGATCTTCCTGGGGTGATTGGCCAGCCAGTTTTGCCGTACCCGCAGGTATTCAGCTATCCAGGTTTTTTCATCGCCGCCGCGTACCGGCGTGGCTTCGGGGAAGCGGCTGCGGAGGAAGGCAGGAATACTGCCTGAATGGATGTAGCTGTCGTAGATCACCAGCATACTGAGTGGAAGTGTAAACTTTTCCTGGTCAAAAAAATGAGCGGCCGGTACATAATAGAGGATCTCAAAAGTTTCATCCTGCGCGGTTCTCATCAGCGGATCTTCTTTCGCACTATCCTTTAAGAGCTGCTTAAACCGGGCGTCGTTCACCAGTGGCTTCTTGCCGATCAGGGGCAGGTATGGACTGAATTCCGCGGCATATTTGCCGCCGGCATTCACGTATCGCTGAACAATATTCTTCAGGTTACCCTGCTCTGTAGCCTGGCTTCTGCCATAAGTGATCTGCTTTGTACCATTCTTGCCATCTGCAAATATGGAGATCTGGTCATAACGGCCATCCGGTGTCCCGGTTTCCATGACGTTCACGATCTGGATGATCTTCTTTTTCTGTTGATCTGTGATCATATAGGGGTAGGGGTTTAAGGGTTATACTTCAGCTGGCAAATCTACCGTTTTTTCTGTTTGTTTTTTACCTGCGGAAGAACTAACCATGTTATTCACCAGGCGCATCATAATGATGGTGATGATCATGGCGCCGATCACTACGTCGCCCAGGTAGTTATAGTGCTCCAATGCTCCGCTGCTGGTTTGCACTACTATCAGGCCGGCTACCGCGGCGCCAATGCCGCCGGAAATCTGCTGCACGGAAGCGTTGATGCTCATAAAGGCGCCCCTGTCCTGCGGGGCAGGAACGGCTGTTGTCAATGCCGAAGCAGAGATCATACGGGTAGATACACCCAGGAACATCAGCACATTGATCACGGCTACCAGCGCAAAAGGCGTAGTGCCAAGATTAGTGTAAATGGCCACCATGGTCATGGTGATCAGGGTACCTGCCACAAAGACGTTAAACTTCCCGAACCTATCGCTCAGGCGCCCGGCCAGCGGGCCGAATATCATGGAGAATACCCCGGTAATACCATACAGCCATGTCAGCTGGTTTAATGTAATACCAAGATTGTGGGTGGTAAAGGCACTGGCAAAAGGCATCAGCATAAAGCCGCCCGTAGCCAGTAAGGTAGTAGCGGCAAACGCTAACTGGTGGCGGGGCGAAGCCACTGTTTTAAACAAGTGGGAAAAGGCATTCCTTTCTGACCTGATCTGGAGATGTGCCGTAACCGGCTTTATATATACTGCGATCACAATGCCCAGCAATACACCGAGAGCGGTGATCATCAGGAAAGGGGCATGCCAGCCAAAATGATTTGCCAGCAACAACCCGATGGGTATACCTAACACCTGGCTGGCGGCAAAGGCTGTTTGTACATACCCCATCACCCGGCCTCTTACTTCCAGCTTAAAAAGATCTGTAATGATCGCAAAGCTTACTGCGCCTACTACCCCTCCAAACAGGCCTGTAACGATCCTGGCAATAAGCAGAAAATAGTAATCAGGCGCAATGCCGCAAAGAAAAGTACCGATGATAAAACCGGTGTAAAAGAACATGAGCAGCTTCTTGCGGTCAAATTTGTCGGCAAATCCCGCTGCAAGCAGACCTGATACTCCTGCGCTGAATGCATAGGCAGATACCACCAGGCCGAATTGTGATGTATTGATCTTTAATTTTTCCAGCAGCAATACGCCCAGGGGAGACAGCACCATGAAGTCCAGCACGATGGTGAACTGCAGGATGGCCAGGACGGCTATTACAAACGCCTGGTAGGAGGTGAAGGTTTTAGGTTTGGCGGATAAAGTCATAACGTTGTTATTTTAAGATGATGTACGACGAAAGCACTCCTTAAGTGAGCGCTCATTTAGTTAACGCGGCAAAAAAAGCTTATGGCTTTAAAGCTTTCAGTACAAGCTGCAATGTTTGCAGGATCGTTTTATCATTAAGGGAAAACTTTCTGCCGGTAAAGGTTTTGCCCTGGTTATGAAATTTTATCAACTGGTACATAGGCGCGTAGGCAACGCTCCAGTATACTTCAAAGGGGAGCGGTATCAACTCTTTGCGCTCAATGGCATTGTGTACAAACTTTCCCATTACCTCCCTGAAACCTTTGCTTAATTCAGCCTGGATCTCTTCATAGTAATTGGAGTACCTGATCTGTTCAATGAACTGCACCTCCAGCGGGTGCTTCAGGTAAAACTGCATACGGTTCAGCCATTGCTTCTTTAAGCCTTCCGCAAAAGATGCATCCGGGTCAAAATCCTGTAGGCTGTCTGCCAGCATTCTTTTTGAAATATCCGTTCCCAGCTGGAAAATGAGATCTTCCTTGTCTTTGTAATAAATATAGATGGTGGCAGGAGAAACGNCCGCTGCTTTAGCCAGTCTGTTCACGCCAAAACCGTCCAGTCCCTTGTTTTACCACCATCTCAATGGCCTTCTGGCGGATCATGCGTTCTTTATTTTCATCTCTTGCCCTCATGCTGGCACAAAGGTAAGTGAGCGTTCGCTCATTTAAAAATATATTTCTGAATGGATATAAAAAATGCCCTGAGTTATTGCCAGGCAACAATTCAGGGCAGCGAAAAAATATGGCTGCTGTCTCTGCTGGTAAAACGATCAACCCATCACTGAAAGATGGCCGCTTCTGCTACAGCCTCGGACTCTTCCGTGCCTTCAGGCGGCCTGCGATGCCACCAGGACGCCAGCAGGGAGCCAGTAATATTCATCACCGGCCCAAAAATGGCGGGCGCCAGTCCAACTGTAGCGATCTTTCCCATTTCTTTGGCAATGGCAGACGCCAGGCCGCCATTCTGCATACCCACCTCAATAGCAATAGTACGGCAGTCCTGCTCCTTCATGCGTATTAAACGGCAAAACCAGTAGCCCAGCGTGTAACCGGCCAGGTTATGCGCAAGCCCTGCCAGCACCAGCAATAGACCCACATTCAGCAGGCTCTCGCGGCCATGAGCGGTGATGATCACAATAATAAATGCAATAGCGGCCATGGAGAGCTTTGGCATCAGCTTGTCCAGCCAGCCGATACGGCCGCTCAGGAAATGGTTGAACACCAGTCCGCCCGCCACGGGAATGATTACCATCTTGGCGATGTCCCACATCATTTTCTGTACACTGATCTCAATGTAATTACCTGCCAGCCATTGCATCAGCAACGGTGTTAAGAAGGGCGCCAGCAGCGTAGATACTGCCGTCAGTGTAACAGAAAGCGCCAGGTTGGCCCTGGCCAGGTAAGAGATTACATTGGATGCCATGCCGCATGGCGCAGACCCTATCAGGATCACCCCTGCGGCAATCTCCGGCGGGAAACGCAGGGTAGTGGCCAGGAGCAGGCCTACCAGCGGCATAATCGTAAAATGACAGGTAATGCCAATGAACACGCCGGCAGGCATTTTTACAACGCCATAAAAATCGCGCAGGCTCATGGAGGTGCCCATGCCAAACATAATGACCTGGATCAATGGTGTGATCAATAAAGACAGGTCCCAGCCATTAGGCTTTGTAAAAGGCTGTGGGTAGAATAAAGCTGTTGTTACAGCCGTAAATATCATCAAAGTGTATACAAATCCTTTGGTAGCGGTATGCCTGTTGAACAGGATGGCCAGCACCGCCCAGAATGCGATCATGAAAGGCCCTGCCTTGGTGGTGTTACCGGTACTGAACAGGATGATATTAACCAGCAGCAGCACTGCGGCGACAATAGCCATGAACAGGCTGGGTTTATTGGAAGAGAATGACATAACGTGCGATTTAAATGCTTACCAGGTTCTTCCCTGTAAATATTGATCGAGCTTTTCTTTATTCAGCTGTATAGGCCCCGGATGCTGCTGCAGCCATTGCAGGAACTCTTCCTTGATCTTTTCCGTCCACTGGTTGTCTATTTCGCCGGGTGTGTATTTACCGGACTTCAGCATGGCGTGCCCAAACTGATCTTTCATACCAATAAAGATCGCCGTGTTGATCACCTTTTCAGCCATATGGGCCGGTATGAAGAGAATACCTTCCCGCTGGGCCAGCACCAGGTCGCCCGGCAGCACTACCGCCCCGCCTATACGAATGGGCGTGTTCAGTCCCATAAGCACCGCGTTCTTCAGATAAGAAGGGTGCCAGTCGCGTACAAAGGCATTGAACCCGTTTATATCTGCCAGCCCTTCAATGTCGCGGGCGGATGCATCGAATACCACCCCATTGCCTGTGCGGCTGAAGATGGCATTACCCAGGTTATCCCCTATCAGCGTACCTTCTGCTATCTTGCCAAAACCATCTGCCACATAGATATCGCCTTTGGTTAGCTGCTGTATGGGCCAGGAATTGGTATTGCCTTTAAATCCCTGGTTATGCCCTCTCTCCAGGATGTTCTTTTCCACATCCGGGCGGGCGGGCATATACATAGCGGTTACAGCCCTGCCCACCATGGGCGTTTCGGGGTGCAGTATTTTCCAGCCGCCTTCAAACTGGCAGTGGTAGCCATCGTTATCCAGTATGGTCCATGCTTCCTCTATGCCAATATGCTTTGCCTTTTCCAGCAGGCTGTCTGGTACCTTAGGGCGCCCATCCGGAAAGCGCGCTCCCTTCCAGGCAGATGTGAGAAAGATCAACTCTTCTTTTGAAAGGGTTTGCCCTGACAGCAGGCCAGGCAGGCAAACCAGCAGTAATAATGTTAACAGGTATGTTATCCTCATAATGGCTATCGTGTATCAGTTTAATGGAATCAATGATCTCCGGGTTCTTCTGTGGATATGGTTGCAGCAGGGTTGTAAGGCGTACCAGCCAGGCCGTTCAGATCATACACCACTTTACCGGCGCGTATGGTCAGCTCGCATTCCAGTTTCTGGTTACCATCCATACGGCTGTTAATGGCGTCAATAAAACCAAACTTCCCTTTCATTACCTGCAGGATGGCAATGTCAGCCACAGCTCCTTTTGACAGGTGCCCCAGCTCTTCATGCTGAATGGCTTTAGCCGGCTCCCAGGTAGAGGCCCTTATAACGGCTGCCACATCCATGCCCAGGTTCAGGCATTTGGACATTACGTTCAGCATATCTTTCATCCCTGCATTCATACTGGAAGTATGTATGTCTGTGCTGATAGTAGTAGGGAAAAAGCCGGCCTTCATGGCAGGCACTGCCTGTGAAAAAGCAAAGCTGGCACCGCCGTGCCCTACATCAAAAATGATCCCTTTCTTGCGGGCTTTTTCTGCAAAAGGCTCCAGTATCCCTTTTTCATTCACGATCGCCTGGCGGCTTTTCAATTGCGCATAGGCGTGCGTGAATATATCGCCTGGTCGCAGGTGCTCCATGAACAATGCTTCCAGTGATAAGGGGGGCTGCTGTGAGCCAAAGTCTACCATTACCGGTACATTGGCTATCTTACCTGCTTCTACGGCACGGTCTACCGGCGTCCATTCTGCACCTACATAATGCGCCAGCTTAATGCCCACCAGGTACGGTTTATTATGCAGGATGGTGAGGGCGGTCATTTTGGCATCCATATCTGCTGCGTTCTGTTCATACACGCCGCCACGCATGCCTTCTCCCACTATGTTCAGGAATGCCAGCACCCTGGTTTGAGAATGCAGGATGGTTTGCCGCTTAAAAAGCTCGAAGTTCTTCCAGCCGGAGCTGCCTGCATCCACCACGGTGGTAACCCCGCAACGGAAGGTAAAGCCATCCGGCGCCACTGCCACATAGCTGTTATTGAGATAACGGCCGTCTTCCGTGCCCGCAAAATTATGCGTATGCATGTCTATCAATCCGGGTGTTACGTACAGGCCTTCGGCATTGATCACTTTCTTTGCGGCAGAGGGGTTGATGCTGGCTGCTACAGCAGCGATGGAATCACCGTTAATGGCAATATCCATTACCCGGTCAATGTTGTTCTTCGGGTCTATCACATGGCCGCCTTTGATAAGCAGGCTGTATTGCTGGGCAATACATGCTCCGCTGAAAAACAGCATGCCTGCGAAGAGCAGGCACCCGTTCTTCATGAATCTTTTCATCCGATATATTTTTAAACGTTAGGACTCTGCAGACAGCGCTTCCTTCAATTTTGCCGCTACGATCTTTTCCTGTCCCGGTACCAGCATCCAGGTTGTGATGCTGATGGCGTATTTATTACCATGCTGTCCGTCTGCTACTTCGATAGATGGGGTGCCTTTGCGCAGTTTTTCCCTTAGCTGGGCGGCGGTGAAAGGCAGTTTTTGTGCATCCCATGAAACATGGAGGGTGGGAATATGATTGGCTACCGGCGGCACTTTTGTTTCCACCGTTACGCCGGGTACCGATTTAGCGGCATCGCCGATCTGGGCAATCTGTGCTTCCCATTGCTTCCATTCTTTGGCATGGTCGCGGGCTACATACAGTTCCAGTGCTACCATCATGCCCAAAATCTCTTCCTTATTCACTTTCATTCCACGCCCAATGGTATTACCCCTGGGGGGCATGCTTAACCTGGCTGCCTTCAGGTACTTTTCCTTACCCAGCAGCAGGCCGGCGCTCTGCGGGCCGCGAATACCCTTGCCGCCGGAAAAACAAACCATGTCGTATCCCATTTCCGTATACCGCCAGAGGTTTTCCACCGGCGGCACATCTGCTGCGCAGTCTATCATGGCGGGCAGGTTATGATCTTTGGCAACCTTGATCCATTCTTCCACCTGTATCTTGCCGTCATAGTTGTTGGCATTCACAAAAAAGAGCATGGCCGTCTGGTCGTTGATGGCCTTCTCCAGCTCTTCCCTTGTTTCTATCATAATCACCTTTACACCTGTGTTCTTCAGGGCATGTGCATAGGGAATGTCATGTGCTTTCTGCATGATCACTTCCGTTTTCATACCGGTACCTTCCAGTTGCGGCACCATCGCCACCTTCTTTTCGTCCATTCCTGCCAGTACGCCGGTAAGGCCAAGGGTAATGGCCGAGAAGGCGCCGGAGGTTACCACCGCATACTCGCTGCGTACCAGGGAGGCAATACGCTGGCCTGCTTTATCCTGTATCTCATCCAGCATTACATACTCTTTAGATGCATACCGGATGGCTTCCAGCACTTCGGGCAGCATCAGTGAGCCCGTCATCGCGGTATAGGTACCGGCAGCATTGATGAATGTGCGTACACCCAGTTCCCTGAAGTAGTCCTTGCCGGCTGCCGGCGCTGCTTCCAGGAAGGGAAGCACTTTGGTGGTGCCCGCCAGTCCACCCAATAGGGGAACGGCAGAAAGATTTTTTATTAAATTTCTGCGAGAGATCATACAAAAAGTTTTAAAGTTTGAAGGTTTGAAAGCCTGAGCGTCTGAAAGTTTGAACGTTTGGGATTTGAAAGTTTGAAGGACCGCTTACCTGGTAAGACCTTCTTCAAACGTTCAAACGCTCTAACGGTTAAACCTTCAAACAGTTAAACTTTCAAACGTTTACTGAGCGGCAATGCAGTCCATTTCCACCAATGAGTTACCCGGCACACCGCCATATACTGCCACCGTAGTGCGTACCGGCGGATTATTGCCAAAGCGCCCGCGGAACACCTCGTTCATACCTTTGTAGTCATTCAGGTCATGCAGGAAAACGCTTACTTTCAGTACTTTATCCATAGAAGTACCGGCTTTCTTCAGCTGCGCTTCCATTTCCTTCAGCACATGGTCTGTGTGGGACTTAATATCGCCTTCAAAATGCGCTCCTATACCGGCAATGAAAACAAGGCCATTGTGCTTGGTAATGCTGGAGAACAGGGGTACTTCCTGGTCATACACCACCCCCTCGGCCTGTTTGTCAAATGTTGCTGTACCTGAGGCAGCTTTGGCTACAGCGCCAAAACCGGCAATACCTGCGATAGACGTGAACAGTTTTTTAATAACGCTTCTTCTTTCGTTTATCATAGTTCCAAAGTTTGAAGTCTGAGGTTTGAAGTTTGAGGTGTGTTTCTGGTTGTTGCGGATAAGTAAATTTACTTAAATCTCCCTATCCGAACATCAACCTTTCACCCTCAAACTTCAGACATGTTGTATTATTTATCCCACCATACACGGGTGGTAAACTCATTCGGACCCTGGCGCTGAACCGCCTGCTGGAAGTTGGCATTGTTAACACTTTCTTCAGAAGGTGGATAGATCAGGCGCCGGGGGATGGTCCCGTTAGTAATATTGCCCGGGATGTTCACCGGTGTCAGTACCGGGAAGCTGGTACGCCGCCAGTTAGCCCATGCCTCCTGCTCGTCAATCAGTAGGGCCACCCACATCTGCGTGTGGATCTGGTTCAGTTTCTCATTCAGGCTGCCGCCGCTGTTAAAGGTATGGCTGGCCAGGTAAGCGCTGATACGCTCATTGCTGATCACGCCACCGGCACCGAATAAAGACCAGTTGCGCATGGCGGCGCTGATGCCATTCTCATAGGCTGCTGCCGCATCGCCCGCGTACCATCCGCGGGCGGCAGCTTCGGCCAGCAGCAGGTTCGTTTCAGCCGCGCTCATAATGATGAACGGCGCTGCTTTGAGCAGTATGGTATTGGGATTAGGCTCCGAATAGCTCACAAAATCAGCCGGCTTGCCCAGCAGGCCGTTAGGCATTCCCTTCTGCAGGGTAGTGCTTGTATCCGGTTTACCATTTACCCATACTACTGCAATGACATTGAGACGTGGATCGTTATTGGTTTTCAGGTAGTCGATCAGTGTTTTGGCAAACTTGCCGCCCTCCGTATTACCATCCCCATTTGCCACTGCAAAATTGTTGCTCAGCATATCATAAGAGGCGGGGTTCTGGTTATAGGNTTGCGGGCCATCGGCATACTTCATGGTGGCCCTGTCGCCATCCGTGNTAATCACACCGCCGGCAATGGCTTTCTGCACCCATGTTTGCGCCGCCGCCGGGTCTACCTTGCTCAGGCGCATGCCCAGGCGGAGCATCAGGGAGTAAGCCAGCTTTTTCCATTGTGTGATATTACCGTTGTACACAAAGTCGCCGGCCGCGAAGCTGGGTTGTGCGGCATTAAAAGCAGCGGCAGCTTCGTCCAGCTCTTTCAGCATGTCGGGATAAATGGCCGACTGCTGGTCGTAAGAAGGGGTGAAATGATTATCTGTATACCCTTTCACCGCATCACTATAAGGCACATCTCCAAAAAGGTCGGTAATGCGGTGCATGATGTACACGCGCCAGATACGGGCAATGGAAAGCTTGTTTACATTGACCTCCGCATCCTGCTGTAGCGCATTGATAACGGAATTCACTTCGTTTACCGCGCCCGGGTAAGTATTCTCAAAATACGCATAGGGGTAACTACCCTGCTGAAAATAGTATTTATCGCCCAGCCCGGGTACATCCTTGTAAGTGGCATAGTGTTGTATGGCGCCGCCTGCGCATACCATGCTGGTAGAATACCAGGTGGTGATGGTGGTGCCATAGCCACCGCTTACCCCATCCATCAATGCTTTGCTGAACAGGAATTCCGGCTGCACATTGGGTGATGCGTCTGGATTGGTATTCATTTCCTCAAAACCTTTATCACAGGCCTGTAATGCCAACACCCCCATTACAGCAACATATATCAGTTTGTTAATACTTCTTAACATATTCTCTTTGATGTAAGCGTGAAGAAATCAGAATTTCACCATCAGGTTCAAGCCATAGCTCCTGGTGCGCGGTACGCCAAAGGCTTCGAATCCTTGTGCGTTTCCGCTGGTATAGCTGGACTCCGGATCAAAATTGTCTGTCTGTTTGTATAAGATGAGCAGGTTACGCGCCACAAATGACACGGCTGCAGATTCCATTTTCAGCCGCCAGATATGAGAGATGGGCAGCTGATAGCTCAGGATCACCTGGCGCAGTTTCACGAAACTCCCGTCTTGTACAAACAGCTCCGTATAGTTCTTCAGGTTATCGTAGTAGAGGCGCAGTTCTGATACCGGTATGGTATGCGGGTTGGCATTGCCGGAAGCATCCACGCCATCCAGCACCAGGCCAGATTCCCTGCCCGGCAGCGTTTGTTTATGCAGTCCAAAGCGGGTAGCATATACATCCATGGTCGAGAATACCTTGTTACCGAACTTACCGTCTACCAGGAATTCTAAGGAAAGACGTTTGTAGTTAAATGTATTGGTCAGGCCCATGGTCCACGGTGGTACGCCGCTGCCCAGCTCTGTCAGCTCGCTTTTCAGCGGATAGCCGTTAGAGCCGTAAATGATCTGGCCCTTTTCATTACGCTGTATCTTATACCCTTTGATAATGCCATACGGGCGGCCTACTGCGTTGTGCACAAAGGCCCATCCGCCTACGCTGGCAGCCATTTCTATGGTATTCAACCCTTCTGCCAGTTTTACCACTTCGCTTTTATTATAAGCAACGTTATAGCTCACATCCCAGGAAAAGTTCTTACGTTTCACCGGTGTGCCGGTAAGCAGTAATTCCACACCTTTGTTGGTCAGTTCGCCCACATTCAGCAGGGCGTCGTTATAACCGGAAGCGCGGGATATAGCTGTACGTACAATGTCGTTGGTGGTTTTACGATTGTAAAAGGTAAGGTCCATACCCAGCCGGTTGTTCAGGAACTGTGCCTCCAACCCGGCCTCATAGGTAGTGGCGGTAAGCGGTTTCAGGCTGGAATTGGTCACCAGGTTTACGTTGTTAGACGTGGTGATCTGTTGCACGGGCTGCCCAAGGTGCCCGCCCTGAACACTGGTATATGTCTGGTTGAGGATGTAAGGATCAGGTGTTGCGCCACCTACCTGCGCCCAGGATGCACGCAGCTTTGCAAAGTTCACAAAGGAGGGCAGCTTAACGGCGTCTGACAGAATAAAGCTGGTACCTATGGCCGGGTAGAATATGCTGTTATTCTTCGGGCTCAGGGTAGAGAACCAGTCCTGCCTGCCGGTGAGCGTCAGGAATATGATGGACTTATAATCCAGATCTGCAGAGGCAAACCAGGAATTGGTGCCGGTACGGTTCCTGGTAGGTTTGGTAGTTACCGTAGCCAGGTTGGTATAGCTGTAGAAGAACGGTATTACAAACTGCGCACCGTCTATTGCGGTCATATCGCTGGAATACCTGCGGCGGTTGCCGCCTGCCAGGAAGTTCAGGCCTACCGTGTTCCAGAATTTCTGGTTGTAGTTCAGGGTAAGCATGGCATTGGTTTCTGCCACGGAGATCTTCCTGCCGCTATACTCGCCGGCGGCACCCTGCGTATATACAGTACCGGTAGGAATGATGCCGGTGAAATCGTAGTTAAAGAAATCACGCGCTACCGTACCTTTTACAGACAGGTTGCTCAGCAGATCGTACTTGATACTGGCCTGGCCTATAAAACGGTTCTTGTTGTCGTTATTCTGAAAACGGTTCACCACAAAATAGGCGTTGGAGGCGTAGGGTGTTTCGTTCCACTGTATCTCGCGGCCGCTGGCGTCATAACCGGGATCCATAGAGCGTATGTCCACGGTATTGGCAATCATGTATACGGCCCAGTTGGGGTTGCCGGGCGCATCGCCCGAGCTGGGCCTGTTCTTGGCTTCTTCCACGTTGTATTGCGCCACTGCCTCAATGCTGATGCGTTTCCCGAGGTAGGCATTCACATTCAGGTTGGCGATCTTCTTATTAAGAGAAGAGTTAGGCAGGATGCTTTTGCTGTCTGTATTAGACAATGAGAAGCGGTAGTTGATGGATTCAGTACCACCGGTAAAGGCAATGGTATTGATCCAGGTGCTGCCCGTGTTGTAGAAGTTCTTGATATTGTTTTTCTGCGGTGAATAGGGATGTTGTTTACCATCAAACTGTGTATACAACTGGCCATCCATAGGGGTGCCGAATGAACGGCGCCCCCAGTCAATGGCCTGCTGCTGTGTGGCCGGCTTTACTCCTCCGTCGCCTTGTCCGTACTCATACTGCCAGTCGGGAATAACCGCGGGGTCTTCCAGTGTCAGGGTGGTGTTGTAGTCAACCCCTATACCTTTTCTTGCCTTTCCTTTTTTAGTCGTGATGAGGATCACACCATTTGCCGCACGGGAACCGTACAGCGCCGCTGCAGCGCCCCCCTTTAATACGCTCATGGATTCTATATCATCCGGGTTAATGCCGGCAATACCATCGCCCCGGTCTACGTTCAAACCGCCACCGTTGGTGGTGGGACTTCCGCCCGGATTGGTGTTGTCAATAGGCATACCGTTTACCACATATAAGGGTTGGTTATCGCCATTCAGCGAGGTATTACCACGGATGATCACGCGGCTGGAACTACCGGGGCCGCTTGCCAGGCTGGTAGCGTTCACACCGGCGATCTTCCCGCTCAGGGCATTGGCCACGTTGATCTCTCTAGCACGGGTAAATTCGCTGCCGCTTACTTCGGTTACTGCAAATGGCACCGCTTTCTTTTCTTTTCGTATGCCCAAAGCCGTTACTACCACTTCTGAGAGCGATTTGTTTGTATCCTCCAGCTGGATGGTCACCATGTCATCGGGATTACTCACCGTGAACTCCTGCTGTTTAAAGCCGATGGAAGAAATGATCAGCACCAGTGAGCCTGTCTTGTTCCCCTCTTTGAGGGTCAGCTCAAAGTTGCCGTCTCCATCTGCCATGGTAGCTGTGCTGGGGTTACCCTTCACATAAACGGTGGCGCCTGGTATGGGGCTATTGTCTTTGGATGACAGTACACGACCCTTTACCTTATCTGCAAAGAGCAGGATACTGAACAGGCTTGACAGGCTGTCAGCATTTACACTCGGGTTGAATATGGAAAATTGTTTGTCGTTAATACGTTTGAATTCCAGGCGCTGATCCATCAGCAGTTGTTTAAGGGCTGCTTCCGGCTGCATTTTCTCTGCTTTGTCCAGCACATCGGCCGGGACGGTCTTTCCGTCCAGCAGGCCTTCGCGGTAGGCAATCCGGATATTATGAAAGCGCCTTAAACGGTCCAGTGCTTCTTTTAAAGAAATGGACGCCCTGTTGGATCTTCCACCCTGGGAAGAAACAATGTGAAACGGAGAGGATGGACGGGAGGCATACACTTTATCATTTTGCGCAATTACAGGTTTTCCCATACCAAACGTGAGGGCACAGCAAAGGATGCCCAAAAAAAGATTTTGGTCTGTTCGTCTCATGTCTTTTTTTTTAGCAGATAATTCCCGCTACCTACCTAAATAAAACACCAGATGTTTTTCTGAAGATTTGTTCACCTTTACGTTCAGCGTAGTTGAGATAACAGTCAGTAATTCGTCTACATTGGCAACATTGATCTCACCCTCAATATTCAGTTGCCGGATTTGGTTGTTGTCTGTCTCAACTGTGTAGCCATAGTTGTCTTGCAGTGTTTCGATAATTTCTCCTAACGAGGCATCGGTAAAAATAATTTCCTTCCTGGTCCAGTCCTTTAGCTTTTCTGGCCTTTGTAATTTTTGGTTGCTTAGCAGCGATTTGCCGCCGTATTCTACATAATCTCCCGGTAGCATCACGATAGCCGGCCTATCGGAATTACCGTGGTTTTCAACTTTTATCTTTCCGGTGATAAGTCCGATATTGGTCTTTCCGCGGCGGCTTTTCACATTGAAAGAGGTGCCCAATACCTCTATGGTGATGCCCTCGCTGTGCACGATGAAACGCTGGTAGGGTTTTACGTGCTGTGTGTCTTTGTTAATATGGGCCACATCAAAAAAGGCTTCGCCTTCCAGCCATACTTCACGCGGTGTAGTAGTATCCCATTTGTCTGCATAATGCAGGCTTGAATTTGCATTTAGTATTACAACAGATTGATCGGGCAGGGTGATGGTGCGCTTCTCACCATAATCTGTTGCGATCACCTGTTTGCGGTTCAGCAGCTGCAGGGCCAGCAGGCCGGTGGCTGCTATCAGCAGCAGGGAGGCTGCGATCTTCATCCAGGGCCGCAGCCATTTTACTTTTCCTGTTGTGGCAATAACAGGCTGTTCCTGTATGGTGGCCGTGATCCTGGACAGCAGCTGCGCCTTACGGTTGTCTGCTGTTACCGTATCCTGTGTACGGTAGGCCTGTATAAACTGCAGCGCCTGTCTGTAATGTTCTGCGCTGTCAGGGTATGCCTGGGGGAAAGTCTCCCAGAAGCGGGCAGTTTCCGGATCATTTTCCACCACGCCGCCAGCCCATTTGACAAAAGCATCATCGTCCAGAAAATCCTGTATTGTATATGAGATGTATCTGTCCTTTTGCATGCACGAATGAGCTGTTTAATACTAATAGACAAAAAGAGGAAAAATTATCCCTCCGAATCCGGAAAAAATTTAAAAATAATTTCACCTTGGAGTAAAATGCAGCACAGCAGGGCGAAAGAGCGCTTACTTAAAATACGCTGCAGGTTCTCCAGGGCCTTATATAATAGTTTATAGGCAGAGTTGGTGCTGATACCCATAATGTCTGCTATTTCATCATAAGAAGCGCCTTCATAAAAGCGCAGGAAGACGATCTCCTGCTGGCGGTCTGACAACTGGCTTATCATGGCAGCCACCTGCATCCGCAGTTCCTGTTCTTCCACTTTTAAGGGCAGCTCCTGGTTAAAGGTTACGTTAAAGCTGCCGCTGGATATGGCGCCGTCCAGGTTCACCAGTTTTGACTGCAACTGCATCTTTCGGAACAACATGGTACGGAGAGACTTAAACAGGTAATTTTTAACAGATGCCGGTGCGCCCAGATTATTGCGGGAAGTCCACAGCTGTACAAAGAGATCATGGATAGCGTCGTGTACCTGGTCGGTATCCCCGGTGAATTTGGCGCCGTAGTTATTCAATGGCGCATAAAATTCCTCATACAAAGCCGTATAAGCTTCCCAATCGCCTTGTTTAAACGCATTCCACCATATTATATGGCTATCAGCTGCATGCACCGGCCTTAATAATTAAGTGTTTGAAAAGGAGGATGGATAATAATACAAAAAAATTCTAAATTACCAGCATGTCTTCGTATGCCCTTATTACAGGTGCCAGCAGAGGAATTGGCCGTTCACTGGCTACATTGCTGGCCCGCCGCAAATACAACCTCTTACTGGTAGCCCGCTCCTCCGATGAATTGGCAACGCTGGCTGCAACGCTGGCTGCAGAAAATGGCATTGAAGCACATTACCTGGCGCTGGACCTCAGCCTGCCCGGCGCCGCACAACAGGTATACAACTGGTGCACTGCGCAGCAGTTCAGCGTAAGCCTGCTGGTGAATAATGCCGGCTACGGTGTATGGGGGTATTTTGATGAACTGCCGTTGAACGACCAAAGTAATATGCTGCAGCTGAATATGCAGTTAGCAGTGGAACTTAGTTATTATATCATCCCCCTGCTGAAACAACATCCCAAAGCATATATATTAAATGTAGGCAGTACCGCTGCTTACCAGGCAGTGCCTACCATGACTTTGTATGCAGCCTCCAAATCGTTTATGCTGAGCTTCAGCCGTGGATTACGCTATGAGCTGAAACGCACGCAGATCAGCGTAAGCTGCCTCTGTCCCGGACCAGTGAACACTCATTTTATAGAAAGGGCTAAAATGCAGGCCATACAGGCTACTGCAGAAAAATTCGGTATGACGCCCGACCTGGTGGCAGCGCAGGCACTGAAAGGATTATTTGCAGGGAAAGCGGAGATCATCCCCGGCACGCTCAATGCCATCAGCGCGCTGGGCGCCCGCCTGCTGCCCAAAGCCATGATCGAACGGATTGCCGCAAACCTCTACAAAACCAAATAAGTTTCCGAAAAAATATTTACCCCCTGATTGTTTTCTGAAATATTTACTTACCTTTACCCTACAAAACAAGTAGACTAATAGATGTACCCAGCTACTACCATACGCTTACTTACATTAACAGCCAGGCAACACTGCAGCACTGGTTGTTGTTGTTGTTAATTCCCATACTCCACCACTCGCCGGCCCGGCGAAACACTCATCTTTTACAAAATCATTAAACCAATCATTCAAATGAACACACAGTATCCAAGGTTTACCTTGTCAGGAACACTCACCAGTGAACAGCATGATTTTTTTGAAGAACATGGATTCATCCATTTTAAGCATTTTATTGACCCCGGCACCGTACAGGCCATCATAGATGCCGCTGAACAGGTAGCAGCGCAAATGGATAGCCGGTAATGTCACTAAAGTAAATAGGCGTACCCATCAAATATGGCCGTGACCTCAACGGCAATACTATTGTACAGCGATTTGCATTCATTAACCAGCATGCGCCCCTGCTGGCTGAACTGCTGCGCGATCAGCGGTTTGAAGCACTGCTGGACCTTATAGGCCCGGGCGCCCGCATTGGTGCGCATGAAAAGGATGGTATGGTGTTTAACCATTATGTAAACGGGCCCCTGAGCAAGTTTACCAAAATGGGCTGGCATACAGACGGTCTGCGCGACCTGTTCTACGGCACCCGCCTGAACCCCATGCTGAACGTTGGCCTGCACCTGAGCACGCAGCAGGCGGAGAACGGCGGTCTGCGCATCATTCCCGGCACACAGCGCCAGAACCTTTTTAACTTCCTGTTCCGTAAACTATATTTCCTGGATCATACCGAAGATCCGGCAGAAGTGGCGATCCTGCCCGAAGCCGGCGACCTTACCGTACACGATGGCCGCCTGTGGCACCGCGTAGCACAATCACAACGCAGCGGGGAAGAAAGCCGCCGCCGCGTGATCTACATACCGATCATTGCAGGTAAGTATGCCCCCAAGAATGAAAGCAGCCCTACCCAGTTCTACCAGCGCTTTGCAGGCCTCGTGAGGTAAAGGGAGAACCGATGGTCCATGGCCATAGTCCATAGTAATGTCTTGCATGATAATTGCGGGAAAAGCATTTGCCAGGCATATAGCTAAACGTCCATGGACAATGGACCATTGACCATGGACTATTCCCAAGCAAACGTTAAAAACCGTTAACACGCTTCAGTAATAGGGCAAAAAGACTTATTATTGAACACGTAAAATGGTATGTGATTGATGAACTATCCCGGTAACAGTTCTTTTACGCGATCTGTCAAGGGGAAGGTGGTTATTGCCTTCCTCGCGGGTTGTATTGCCCTGGGCCTGGCGTGGATAGTTAGCCAGACCGCCTTCAGGGAAATGCTGCATACCGTTAAACAATTGTCGGAGCCTAATGAAAAGCTGCGGATCGTAAATGCCCTCTTCCGCGATATCACCCAGCTGGACCAGCTGCAAAAAAGACAAGCCCTGCTCCAGGCTAATTCCTACAAAACATTCCTCGACGAATCCAAAAGCCTGCGGCAGACCATGGACAGCCTGCAGGAACTGTATAGCGATAACCCGGAGCAGGTGATCCGGCTGGACTCTATGAAACGGCTGCTGCTGGAAAGGGATAAGCTGTTCCTCAACTACCTGCAGGTAAGGCAGGGCCTGGTCAATAATAACGACCTTACCAAACAGATACAAACCCTGTCTCAGCTGATCCTGAACTATGCCCCCCAGATAGACAGTACGGTTATCACCACAGAAAAGAAAGTATCTACCACTTTTATATATCCTTCTGATTCTGCTGCCGCCGCCTCAAACGAGGAAAAGGTGGAAGCCCCCTCCGTAAAGAGCGGCTTTTTTGCCCGCCTTTTCGGCAAAAAGAAACCGGAACCGCAACCTTCTGAAGAGACCGAACAACCCAGGCAGACCCCTACCCGGATGGTCACCGAGGAAGTGAACGTGAAAATAGATACCCTTGCCCTGGCCAAACAGGACAGCATTATGTGGGAGGTGGAAAAGGCCATGCAGGACTATGAAAAGGAACGCCGCCTGCAGAGCAGCCGCTTCGTGAACCGTGAAATAGAACTGGCCAACGCCAGTAATGTGCTCACCAGCCAGATGCTGTCTATCCTGCAGGAAGTGGAAAAGGAAGTAGTGAAACAGGAAGCACAGAACAATATCCAGGCCCGTAACGTGGTAAGCACCAGCGTCATGCGGATCAGCGCCATTATGGGCGTATTCCTGCTGCTGATGGCCATACTGGTGTACCTGATCCTTACAGATATTGCCAAAAGCAACGCCTACCGCCAGCAGCTGGAAATCGCCAAAGAGGAGGCGGAATACCACGGCATGGCCAAACAACGCTTCCTGGCCAACATGAGCCATGAGATCCGTACACCGCTGCAGTCCATTATCGGCTATGCCGACCTGCTGCGGCAGCAGGACAAGCCCTCCAAACGGCATATTGAAGCCATTTTCCACTCGTCAGAACACCTGCTGCATATCGTGAACGAAGTGCTGGATTACAGCCGCATCATCTCCGGCAAGTTCACTTTTGAACGGCGTGATTTTGACCTGCATCAGCTGCTGGAAGAAGTGATCACCGTGATGCGCCCGCAGGCAGAAAAGAAGCTGCTGCCGCTGGAGCTGCACAATAATGTTGCCGGTAACGGTTTTATAACCGGTGACCCCTTCCGCCTGAAACAAATGCTGTATAACCTGCTGGGTAATGCCATCAAGTTCACGGAAAAAGGGCATGTAGGTTTGACAGTAGACGAAGCCCCGGGTGAGGAAGCGGGTACTACCCTGCTCACCTTCACCATCAGCGATACAGGTTCGGGCATTACCCCCAAAGACGTCCGGCGCATCTTTAACCAGTTTGAACAGGCGGGAGAAAGCTCTCACCAGAACGGTACCGGTCTTGGACTGAGTATCGTGAAGGCCCTGACCGAAGCGCAGAACGGCACCATAGAGGTGACCAGCGAACCGGGAGCAGGTTCCCGCTTCGCGGTACAGCTGCCATTTGTAAGAGCCCTCAGCGTTCCGGTGCAGCAGTATACGGAAAGCAGCCCTGCCTCCAGCCGCTTTACCGGCAAGGTATGGGTGGTAGACGATGATCCCTTTATCCTGCATTTGTGCGCCGCTATTTTTGAGAAACACGGTATTTCCCACACCTGCTTCCAGCTGCCCGAAGTGCTGCTGAATACGCCCTGGGATGACAATGTTTCGCTGATCCTGGCAGACATGCGTATGCCCGGCCTTAACGGCGCGGAACTTTGTAAGCGCCTGCGCACACAGATACCCGAACATGTGAAGATCTTTGCACTCACTGCGCAAGCCCTGCCCGAAGAAAGGGAAGCCGTGCTGCAGGAAGGCTTTGACGGCCTGGTAATGAAACCTTTCAGGGAAAGCGAGATACTGGCCCTCCTGGATGATCATACCCTGCTGCAGGACGAAGACTTTTACGATTACGAAAATGAACAGGATGAGGATGATATTGACCTGGCCGCCCTGGAAAAGCTGACCTTTGGCGACAAAGCACTGCTGCAGAAAGTGCTGGAACGTTTTGTGACCGATAACCGGAATGATCTTGAATTGTTATGCACCGCAGCCAAAGAAGTAGATATGGAGCAAATCAGCCTGCTGCTGCACCGGATGGCGGGTAGAACTGCCCAGATAGGAGCCGGTGAGCTGGCAGCCCGGATGCGGATGCTGGAGATCGCTTTACAGCGTGATACCGTACAACCGGGCGATGCCATTGCCGAAGTAAATACGTTAACAGAAGGTATAAAAGCTTTACTGGATAAAATAGCAAACCTCACTATCCCTCAATCTGGTACTTCTCCATCTTTTTATAAAGCGTCTTACGATCAATATTAAGCAGCCTGGCGGCCTTGCTTTTATTATTTTTTACCTGCCGGAGTATTTCCTGGATCAATTCCTTCTCATTCACCTCATTGAGCGCTTTCAGGTCAGTACCCTGCACCCTGGGCATCTGGTTAACAGACAGCGTCATTTCATCCGGCAGGGACTCCATGCCCGCTGTTTCCCCTTCGGTCAGCAGCACCATCCGGCGGATCACGTTCTTTAGCTCACGCAGGTTACCCGGCCAGTCGTACTGGCGGAAGGTGGTCATGGCACCGGAAGAAAGGCGTTTAACATGCTTGCCCAGCTCCTGGTTGGCCATTTTAATAAAGTGCTGGGTGAATATCTCCAGGTCTTCGTCCCTTTCACGCAGGGGCGGCACCTCCATTTTAAACTCATTGAGGCGGTGATATAGATCTTCCCGGAAATTGCTTTTCCCGGGCTGCAGCAGCTCGTTGGTGGCAGTAATGATACGAACATCCACCCTGATCTGCTGGGTGCTGCCAATGGGCTGTATCACCCTTTCCTGCAGGGCCCGCAGCAGTTTTATCTGCACCTCATAGCTGAGGTTACCTACCTCATCCATGAAAAGCGTGCCCCCGTTGGCCGCTTCAAAAAGACCTTTCTTATTCTGCAAGGCGCCGGTGAAAGCGCCCTTTACGTGGCCAAACAGCTCACTGGCGGCCAGCTCTTTGGAGAGTGCGCCGCAATCCACTGCTATAAAGGGCTTATCGGCCCGCTTACTGAGGCTGTGAATGGAGCGCGCCACATATTCCTTACCCGTGCCGCTTTCGCCCAGGATCATGACAGACATGTCTGTAGGCGCCACCAGTTTAATATATTCATATAGTTTGTGGGAAACTTCACTGTTGCCTTCTATAAAGCCGGACAATACTTTCTGGGCGGCCACCGGCTCGTCTACCTTACGGTTCAGGGCTTCGTTCAGCACCAGCAGCAGCTCATCCGCGTTCACCGGTTTGGTGATATAGTCAAAAGCGCCTGAACGCATAGCCTGTACGGCAGTACGCACATCGTTGAAGCTGGTCATGATGATGGCGGGTATCTGCATGCCGCGCTCCTTGGTGGCTGCCAGCACTTCAAGGCCGTTGCCATCTGTGAGACGGTAGTCCAGCAGCAGCAGGTCATATTCCTTTTTTTCCAGCGCCTTAATGCCGCTCTTTACGTTATAGACAGCATCCACTTCATGGCCGTGCTTCTTTAAAAAGCCCTCCAGGATCTGTGAAAATGTAGTGTCATCCTCGACTAATAATATATTGGGCATAGCATCTATGGGTTCTGGTAGTCCGTTTAACTGTAATATTAGTCAACATCTACGGATAAAACAAAAATAGAGAAGTCCCCCCGTCCGGGAGGACTTCTCGTTTTATTCTACTGCATGTCCAGGGCTCTTCAGTGATCAGGCAACTACCTTACCGTCTTTGTCGAGCTTAACAGTTTTGGCTTCTTCACCTTTCTTCAGCTCAACTTCGTAGTACTCGGCGCCGGAAGCTGGTTTTACCATGAAAGCTTTTTCAGCTTTCCACTCCTTGTAATCGTCACCAGCCAGCGCAGCCTTTACGGCATCCGGCAGTTCTTCTACTTTAACGGGTGTTTTTTCGTCCTGAAAGTTTACGATAGCAACATCTTGCTTATTGTTGGCATAGACTGTAACGGTTCCTGCCACAGCGAGGAACGCCATTGATAGCATCAGTTTTTTCATTGCTCAAAGTATTTAGGTAAGCAAAAAGTTTAACACCTGTATACTATTAAAAGCATGCCATCAATGTGCTAAAACGTAAGCGCACTGATTATTACGGGTTTAGTGCATATCAATGCGTATAGCGAACACGTTGCTGCTGAGGATGTACTCCCGAACCTGCTGACAAAGTCTACACATTTGCGCCTACAGGTACTTCCTGTACCAGCTGTATGTTCATGTGCAGCTTTACTTCATCGCCCAGAATAAGGCCGCCGGCTTCTGTGGTGGCGCTCCAGCGCAAACCATAGTCAGAGCGGTGCAGGCGGCCATCCAGCTCAAAGCCTGCCTTTACCTGGCCCCATGGGTCGCGGGTGCTGCCATTGTAGGTAACGGTGAGCTCTATACTGTGGGTGTGATCGCGGATGGTAAGATCCCCAATGAGCCTGAAGTGGTGATCATTTACCTTTTTTACCTGCTTTGAAACAAAGCGGATGCGCGGAAAGCGCTCGCTGTCAAAAAAGTCTGCAGTCTTCAAATGTTCGTCCCGTTGCTGATTGTGCGTAGTAACACTGTTTACATCAGCTTCAAAAATGATACGGGCATCGTGAAAGTCCTCGCTGTCGGCATGCACAGTTCCTTCGAAACTGGTAAAGCTGCCGCTTACATTAGTGATCATGAGGTGCTTTACTTTAAATCCGATTTCGCTGTGTGAAGCATCAATTTTCCAGGTAGCCATATTATTGAAGGTTTTTGTGTCTGTTATCTGAACTTGTCCATAAAAATACTTGTTGTAACATTTATGTGTATTGCACAAATTGCCGGAAAGCGTGGACTTTTTTCCTGTCCGCACATTTTTAACATTTCTTTATAAAAATCGCTTGAAAACTACTGTGGCAGGCACTTTCACAAGTATTGTCACATAGCATGTCCGTATATTAAAAAACGCCGCTGCCCCGAAATTTATTATTTTCATCCAAACCGGAACGGCATGAAGATATTATTGGTGGAAGACGAACCCAATGTGGTATCCCTTATAAAAAGGGGCCTGGCAGAGAACGGATATGAGATCAGTGTGGCAATGGACGGCCTTTCCGGCCTGCAGATGACCACTACAAATGATTTTGACCTGATCATACTTGATATTATGCTGCCCGGTATTAACGGCGTGGAAATATGCCGTAAGATCCGTAAACAGAATGAGCAGGTGCCTATTATGATGCTGACGGCATTAGGTACCACAGAAAATATTGTGAATGGACTGGATAGCGGAGCAGATGACTACCTGGTTAAACCTTTTAAGATCGCCGAGCTCAATGCCCGTGTTCGCGCGCTGACCAAACGCATTAAAAGCCATTCGCCGGAGCATAATATCCTGCGGATAGCCGACCTGGAGCTGGACACTGCCTCAAAATCGGCAAAGCGCAATAACAAACAGCTGAGCCTGACAGCCACAGAGTACCGCCTGCTGGAGTTCCTGATGAAACACCAGCGCCGCGTATTATCCCGCATAGAGATCCTGGAACATGTATGGGATATTGATTTTAACCTGGGCACCAATGTAGTGGATGTATATGTGAATTACCTCCGCAAGAAAATTGATAAAAACTTTTCACCTAAACTGATACATACCGTTGTAGGTATGGGCTATGTAATGAGGGAGCAAAATGAAGATACAGAATAAGATCGCCATTCTCTTTACAGCCTTAACCGCGGCCATCATGCTGCTGGTAAGCCTGTTCATCTATTATTTTGCCTCCCGCAATACCTTCCAGCACTTTTACCACCGCATGGAAGTAAGGGCTAAAATAGTAGCCCAGGCCACCATGCAGGAAGATACGGGGAATACACAGCTTTACATCCGGGTAAAAGAAGAGCAGCTGGAAAACCTTCCGTTTGAAAAAGATTACTTTCTGCGCCTGAAACCAGACACCCCCCAGCTGGCAGAGAAATCTCCCCTGCCCCTGCCTGCCTATTTTTATGAACGAGTGCTGCAGGACGGCGGGGCCCGCTATCACCTGGGCGGCACTTTCTATGTAGGTTACTATGCAGGTAAGTGGCATAATTTTATAGTGGTCACCTCTGCACAGGATGTATATGGCATGGAAGAGCTGCATGGCCTGCGGCGCGTGCTGGTAACCGGCTTCCTGGTATTTACCGTGCTGATGTTCACTGCAGGTAAGCTGTTCAGCCGGCAGATATTTCAGCCCATCCGCACCATTGTACAGAATGTACAGAAGATCAGCGCCAACAATCTTCACCTGCGCCTGGACACCGGCAACGGGAAAGATGAAGTAGCTGAGCTGGCCCTCACTTTTAATGATATGCTGGCCCGTCTGGAAACCACCTTTGAATCGCAGAACAACTTTATCAGCAATGCCTCCCACGAGTTCAGAACGCCGCTCACCATCATCAGCGGAGAAGCAGAGCTGGGCATACAGAAAGCCGGCGCATCACCCGAGCTGGCGGCTTCCTTCCAGCTGATACTGGCGGAAGCAGAACGGCTGGACCACCTGGTGAGCAGTTTGCTGAGCCTTGCCCAGACAGGATTTGACGGCAAGAAGATGCAGTGGGAGCTGATCCGCCTGGATGAACTGCTATGGTCTGTAAAGAACACTGCAGACCAGATCTACCCCGGCAACAAAGTATGCCTGGACTTTAACCAGCTGCCGGAAGAAGCGGATAACCTGAGCACGGAAGGCAGCCTCACTTTGTTAAAACTGGCCATCAGCAATGTAGTGCTCAACGCCTGCAAATATTCCAACAACCAACGGGTAATCTTACAGCTCACCGGCACCCGTAAAGTGCTTACCGTAACCGTTATTGACCAGGGCATTGGTATTCCGCAGGCAGAGATCCCGCAGGTATTTGTGCCCTTTTTCCGCGCCTCCAATACCAGCGAATATGAAGGCTACGGTATCGGCCTGCCCCTCACCCTGAACATCATCCGCCTGCATAAAGGCTCTATTGAAATAGAGGCCAAAGAAATGCAGGGCACAACTGTAAAAATTCACTTGCCAGTGAAAGTTTAAACGTTTCAACCACTCTAATCTCATTTTAATCTTTTCCTCATTGCATTTTAATCCGGCTCTTAGACCCTGCTAACCCCGCGGTTGTTCCTTTGTGTTATCAAACAATCACAAAAAACAAGCGTATGAAGAATATTTTAATTCCCACCGATTTCAGCGTCCGCTCTCTCGACCTGGTGAAGGCAGCCGTATATGCAGGCATCAATGAGCCGATGAACATTTTGCTGGTACATTGCTTCAAGATGTCTGATGATATACAGGAGCTGATGGCCCTTTCACGCCGCAGGAAAGATTACGGGCACATCAGCGATGAGTTCAAAAAAGTTTGCGCCCAGCTGCAGGAGCGGTATCCCGCCCGCATCAATGATATCCGCGTAGAATGTTTTTATGGCAGCACCATTGCCGTTTTCAAGAACTACCTGTATGCCAATAACATTTCACTGATCATATATGATGAACATTTCCGTTTTACCAAGGTGAATAAAAGCAGTATAGATCCGCTGAATATCATCCGGAAATCCGGTTGCGCCCTGCTGCCGCTCACACCCGGACGGGAAGAGCACATACGGGTAAAAATATACCAGCCCTCCCAGGCGGTATAACCGGTTGGTACCATTACTTATTCATTAAAAATTGTGTTGTATGCTACTAAAAGAGAATATTCCTTTTGGTTACGTGTTCGGTAAAATAAAGTATGAGCTGATATGGATAACGCTGTATGCCGTTGGCATCGCCATCTACCATAACTTTCATATTACCCGTATATCCATTCCCATTGCCATTCCCGCTATATTGGGCACCGTGATCTCGCTTTTGCTGGGCTTCCGCTCCAACCAGGCCTATGAACGCTGGTGGGAAGCACGCATCATATGGGGCGCCATCGTGAATGATTCACGCAGCCTTACTCGGCAGCTGCTCACCTTTACCAATTATGCCGAGGATACACCGCCGGAAGTGATCCGCTTCCGCGAGCAGTTTGTCAGGCGGCAGATAGCCTGGTGTTACTCTCTGGGTCAATCCCTGCGCAAACTGAATCCCATGGGCGGACTGGACCGCCTGCTCTCCAAACGGGAGCTGGAACATATCTCCCGGTACGACAATAAACCGGTGGGACTGCAGGAGCTGCATGCCATGGACCTGGACTATGCCCTGAAACAGGGATGGATCAACCGTTATCAGCAGGTACAGCTGGACAGCACGCTCACCAGGCTATGCGATTCCATGGGAAGATGTGAACGCATCAAGAACACCATCTTCCCGGCTACATACAGCCTGTACATACACCTTACGCTTAACCTGTTCATCATCCTGCTGCCTTTCGGGTTGATAGAGTTTTTCGGAGTGATCGAAATTCCGCTGGTAGTTGCCATCGCTGCATCTTTCCTGCTCATTGAAAAGATGGCCATTCACCTGCAGGATCCTTTTGAGAACAAACCAACCGATACACCGGTAACCGCCATTTCGAGGAACATCGAAAAAGACCTGAAGCAAATGCTGAAAGACTGGCAGATACCTCAGGCTCCGGAAATGGAACCGGCAGAAAGGTTTTATATACTATAATACTCGTTTAAATACCCAGTAGCAAACCGGTTCAGATGTAAAATATCTGGCCGGTTCTTTTATTGAACCTGGTACAGCTATCAGAAGTTGATGGAATAGTGGATGCTGCGGGTTTTCCCTTCGCTTTTCAGGGCGCCCAGCTCAACAAGTTCCTGCAGGTCTCTTGTTGCGGTAGCTTTTGAGGTTCTTGTGATGGAGATATACTTTCGTGCTGTCATGCCCCCTTCAAATCCTTCCGGACCGGCTTCCAACATTTTCCTGATTACTTTCAGCTGGCGCTCGTTCAGATTATTTTTGAAGCGGTCAAAGAACCTGGTTTTCAGGATGGTCAGGTCAATCAGTTGCCTGGTCTGCTGTTGCGCCTCCAGCACCGTGCCAACAAAGTAGTTCATCCAGGCCGTAATATTATTACTGCGCTGCGCTGTTTCCAATGCCTGATAGTATGCACTTTTGTGGCGCTCAATAGTGGCAGACAGGCTTAGCAAAACAGGGCGGCCGATGGTCTGCGACAATGCCTTTTCCGCGATAGCCCTCCCTATACGGCCATTGCCGTCTTCAAACGGGTGAATGGATTCAAAATACAAATGAGCAATAGCAGCCCGCACAGATGCTTTCGTGATCTCTCGTTTTCCTCCCGGGGCAGTGTCATTGAACCATTGAATGAAGCGATCCATTTCCTCCGGCACCCTTGATGAAGGGGGCGCTTCAAAATGTATTTTTTCTTTACCCACACTCCCTGATACCACCTGCATCGGCGCTTCATCCTTGCGCCAGGCGCCGGTATTTATTCCCCTGCTATGTTTCAGCAATGCCTTATGCCAGCCGAAAAGCTTTTCTTTTGTCAGCTCCTCCTTATAGGTATTCCTTACATCCACTACTAATTCACTAACCCCCTGCGCCCGTTTATCCTTTACAGGATCAGGACTTATATTCAACCCAAGCTGATTACGGATAGATGATACCACATCCTGCCGGCTGATATATTCTCCTTCAATGGCAGAAGTTTTAATCGCTTCAGCAATTAATGTATTGGTAATGGCTTCCTGCTGCAGCGCTTCAGGCAGCATATTGAGCATACCACTCACATGACCGGTTTCCTGCGCAAAAGCCAGCAGTATATTTTCAATCTTCCCGGGGTCAAACTTAAAATCCGGCCAGTCAGGTTGTTGCCAATTGTATAACATATGCCTGTTATTTAAATAACATGAGCCGATTGCTCTTCAAAATCGGCTCAAATATAGGCAAAAAATGAGCCGATTAATTATTTAAATCGGCTCATGAAAATATAATTACTTAAATATCAACATTTTAAAAGGATAGGCTTTACGCATGCTTACGCTCCACGTTGGGCAGTAAACCGGTCAGCAATCCTATCAGCGGTAACCAGGCGCAAACATGGAACACGTAATTGATACTGGTATGATCTGCCAGGCGGCCCAGCACGGCAGACCCGATACCAGCCATACCGAAGGCCAGGCCGAAGAACAGGCCTGCTATCATCCCTACTTTACCCGGCACCAGTTCCTGCGCATATACCAGGATGGCTGAGAAGGCGGAAGAGAGGATAACGCCGATGAACACACTTAACACCGCCGTCCAGAAAAGGCTTACATGCGGTAACAGCATGGTGAAGGGCGCTACACCCAGTATGGAGATCCAGATTACGTATTTACGCCCGATGCGGTCGCCTACCGGTCCGCCGATGAAAGTTCCCGCCGCTATGGCAAACAGGAAGATGAACAGGTACAGCTGGGCGCTTTGCACGGAAATATGAAACTTATCTATCAGGTAAAAAGTGTAGTAGTTGGTCATACTGGCCATATAAAAATACTTGGAGAAGATCAGCACCAGCAGTATGACCAGGGCGAAAGCGACCCTGCCTTTTGGCAGCGCTGCCTGCGCATCGCCCCCTGCTTTGCGCTTCGGCTTTGCACGATGCCGGTTCTTCTTATACCAGGCTGCAATATTCAGCATCACCACGATGGCCAGCAATGCCGCCAGCGAGAACCAGATCACGTTGAACTGTCCGAAAGGCACGATGATCATCGCAGCCAGCAAAGGGCCCAGGGAGCTGCCGGCGTTACCGCCAAGCTGGAACAGGGATTGCGCTGTACCATGGCGTCCGCCGGAAGCCATATAGGCCAGGCGGGAGGCTTCGGGATGGAACACGGCAGACCCCATACCTACCAGCGCCACCGCCACCAATACCAAATAAAAATGGTTGGCCACCGAAAGACAAATAAGACCGGTTAGGGTAAAACCCATACCGATGGCCAGTGAATAAGGCTGCGGGCGACGATCTGTAAAAAGCCCTACCAGCGGCTGAAGGATGGATGCCGTCATCTGGAAGGTGAGTGTGATCAGCCCGATCTGGGTAAAGCTGATATGCAGCGAATTCTTTACTACCGGGTAAATGGCCGGTATCAGGGATTGAATGGTATCATTCAGTAAGTGAGAAAAACTGAGGGCCAGCAATATGGAGAATACCGTTTTCTCTGCTGCCTCCCTGGCAGCGGGGGGCACGGCCGTTGTTGCTGTTTCTTTTGTTTCCGTTTCCATAATAAAAAGTAGTCTGTTAATACGATAGGTTGTTACTGCTCTTTCTCCACCATGTTGTCGGTAATACGGGAGGCCCATTGCCAGGCTTTCTCCGGTTGCTGATCAATGATGCTTTTGAGCAAATGCTGATGCAGTTGCTGCGTTTCGGTAAACGACCCTGTTGAGGTGAATATCGAAACGAAATGCTTTTTCAGATGTTCTGCCACTGTGCTGTAGAGGTCTGCCAGGATGCTGTTCCGCGCCGCAGCCGCTATGCTGCGGTGAAAATCAATGTCCGCCTGTATGCACTCCTCTACCTGGTTAGCGAGGGCCGCTTCTTTCCGCTTTTTCAGGAAACCCTGCATCTGTTCAATATCTTTTTCGGTACGGTGCAGCGCTGCTTTCTGGGCAATTTTCAGTTCCAGCAGCTGGCGCACTTCGTTCAGGTCATTGAATTCGGCACGCTTCAGGCGTTGCGACCAGGGCTCTGCATTGTCTGCAACCGATTCTACAAACGTGCCCAGCCCCTGTTGTACGCGCAGCACCCCTGCATTGGCCAGGATGCGTACCGCTTCGCGGATGGTGGAGCGGCCTACCCCGAACTCCTGCATCAGGGCAGGTTCCGGTGGCAGCTTATCCCCTGGTTTGTACTGCCCCAGGGAGATCTGCTGCTGTAAGCGCTGGGCCACTTCATCGGCCAGGCTTAATCTTTTTATGGGAGGTAATTGACTCATCATATCATCTGATGTTTCAAAGGTACAGAGAAAAGTTTAATTTTCCTACCTTTGCACCCTCATTGAAGATTATCGGATGAAAGCATTTAACATTTTTATTCTTTACAGGCTGCCGATCGGTATCCTGCTGTTGATAGGCGGTATAGCGCTGGGCGCTACTGTAGGCTGGTGGGAAGCTACTATTCCCCTGCTGCTGGCTGTTATCTGCCTGGTGACACATTTTATGTTCGGCCCCATGCGCCTGGTACAGGAAGCCGTAGAAGCCGGGGATGTAGAAAAGGCTATGGGCCTGATGAACAAGGTGAAATTCCCCAAACTGCTGTATAAACCCATCCGCTCCGTATACTATTTCATGCAGAGTAACCTGGCTATGTACAACCAGGACCTGGACAAGGCAGAAGCAGCCGTTCGCCAGAGTATAAAAAGCGGTAGCCCCATGAAAGAGTATGAGGGTATGCAATACTTCCAGCTGGGCACCATCGCTTACCAGAAAAATGACCTGAAAACGGCCGATCAGAACCTGAAAAAGGCAGTAAGAATGGGCCTTCCCGATAAAGAAAATATGGCCGCCGCGCTGCTCACCCTGGCTTCTATTGCCATGAGCCGCCGCGACTTTAAATCTGCCAAAGACCTTTTCCGCCGCGCCAAGGCGCAAAAGCCTACTACCGCGCAGATTGTCAGCCAGATCAAGGAAATGGACAAATATATCTCCCGTATGCCGGGTTGATCTACATAATTAACCGCACTAAAAAGGGCGTATCGTTGTTCGATACGCCCTTTTTTAATGCCTTTTTGCCGCCCTAACCGCATCCCGGCCGTGTATGCTCCGCCGCCACCCTCGTTTATTCCTATTGGTAATAACGCTGAAACGCTTGCCAGTACTAGCTAAACCCTGAGATGTCTCCTTGTTATTCCCTTATTAATCCCTTACTGATCCCTTATTGATCCCTTCCTATTAAGGAAGGAGATATCTCCGGAAGTATAAGTGATGAGAAAGCAATAAGGAAGGAATGACCCAAAATTCCATACAACTTTGCAAAGCCGCCTCCGCCGGGCCCCCCGGGCTTAGCAGCAAGGCTACTACCCTGTATGATCGTATTTTACCTGTCTGACACGGTTTGAGAATTCCGCATTTTGCCTTAGGTTTGCTGCCGCATTTGGTTCCCGGCGTGATCACCGGGATTAAAATGGGAATCCGGTGTAAATCCGGAACTATCCCCGTAGCTGTAATCCTGCCTCCCGGTTCACACCGGGATGCGATTTTCCGGGCTTCTAACAAGCCACTGTCCCGACACCAACCGGGGTGGGAAGGTATCCCGGAAAAGCAGGAGAGTCAGAAGACCTGCCAGGTGCATCAACATCATTAAACGCTTTCGGGTGAAAGGCCAAGGATGTATGCACCTGCAAGGGTGCCTGTATTCTTTCTTCTTAACATCTCCGGCAGCGCATATTCATCATTTTTAAAGCTTTAACAGTTTTATGCGCAGGAAACTTTACTCCACTATCCGGGTTGTTGTCATGTTAACGGTTTGCACACATGCCAATGCCCAGGACTCATCCCGTGCCAACCATTTAAATGAAGTGGTGGTAACGGCAACCAAATTCGCAAAAAGAGCCGGTGAGAGCGGCAAGGTAGTGACCGTGATCTCTTCTGACTACCTGCAAAAGAACAGCGGCAAATCCCTCGGTTCCATCCTTAACAGCCAGGCAGGGCTTGTAGTGAACGGCGCAGAAAACGCCCCTGGCACCAACCAGGACGTATACATGCGGGGCGCCAGCGCAGGTAATACCCTGATACTGATAGACGGTATCCCGGTAAGCGATGCTTCACAGATCTCCAATGCCTTTGACCTCAACTTTATACCGGTAATACAGATAGACCGGATCGAGATCCTCCGCGGCAGCCAGTCTACCCTCTATGGTTCTGACGCCGTAGCCGGTGTGATCAACATCATCACTAAAAAGCCCGGTGAAAACAAAGTGGGTATCAGCGCCAATGGCGTCTGGGGTACTTACAAAACCCGGCAGGGCGGCGCAGGAATTAACGGCAGCATCGGCAAATTTTCCTACCTGGGCGGATACCAGTACCTCAACTCCGATGGATTCTCTTCTGCCTATGACAGCCTTCATACCGGCACTTTTGACAAAGACGGATTTAAGCGCCACAGCGTATTCGGCAAGGTGGGTTACCAGGTTAGCAATCGCTGGAAACTGCAGTATATGATGAACTGGAGCGATTATAAAACCGCACTGGACGAGGCCGCGTTTATTGACGACCAGGATTACAGCATGCGGAACAAATACCTGCTGAACACCATCAGCAGCCGTTACGAATTCAATAAAGGCAGCTGGATCATCTTATACAGCTATCAACGCAATAAGCGCCACCTGCTGAATGATTCCGGCTACATTGCCAAGTCAGATTTTCCCAGCAAATTTTACGAAGGCAATTTTACCTCCAACACTCACCAGGCAGAGACCTACGTAAACTGGGATGTGACCCGGGAACTGCAGATATTGGCGGGTGCGGAGTTCCGTACCTCCAACACAGACCAAAGCACGCTGTTCGTGGATGAGTTTATGGCTTATCCGCCCAGCAAGCTGTCTGCCGACAGTGCCCATACCCGGCAGTTCAGCCACTATGCCGCACTGCTGCTGCATAACCTGGGCGGCTTTAACCTGGAGATAGGCGGCCGTTTCAACTACCATAACATTTATGGTAACAACCAGACCATCTCTTTCAATCCTTCGTACCTGATCAACAACAAGCATAAGGTATTCATCAACATTTCATCTGCATACAAGGTACCTACGCTTTACCACTTATATTCTGAGTATGGCAATAAAGACCTGCAGCCGGAATCCTCCATCAACTACGAAGGCGGTTACCAGGGCGCACTGTTCCAGGACAAGGTAAACCTGCGCGTAGTTGGGTTCCAGCGCGAAACCCGCGACCTGATCATCTTTTATACAGACCCGGTTACCTACCGCGGTATTTACCGGAATGCCGACAAACAGAAGGCCTACGGAGGAGAGCTGGAAGCCAGCTGGCAGATCATAGGAGGCCTGAACCTGCGCGTAAATTATACCTACGTTAACGGCAAGCTTACCCAGCAGGATACCAGCTATTATAACCTGTACCGCAGGCCCAAACATGCGCTGAATGCCGAACTGGGTTACCAGCTGACACCAGGTTTTTACATCAGTGCGCAATACAAATACATCAGCAAAAGATGGGAAAGCGTATTTGGAGAAGGCGACCTGCCGCTGGGGGATTACTACACGCTGGGCGCATACGCAGAATATAAGCTGGGACAGTTTTTCAAAGTGTTCGGTGATTTCCGCAATATCACGGATCAGCAATATTTTGATGTAAGAGGATATACTGCCAGGAAATTTAATTTTACCGCCGGAGTGGCAATTAATTTATAAATTACGCAGAAGGACGCTGCATGCTGAAAGCAGAACGCAGGGCGATTTAGCTTTTAGCTGCTGGCGGTTAGCATGCAGCGTCCTGCATAAAACCACAACTATGTTACTGAGGAATCTTAATCCGCGTATGGGTGTGCTGCTGCTGTTCATTGCAGCCGCCGGTATTTTGAGGATATTGGGAGAAGGTCACGTTACCCCCTTTTCCAACATCAGCCCTATTGGAGCAATGGCCTTATTCAGCGGCGCCTATTTCAGCAATAGCTGGAAATCCTACCTGTTTCCGCTGCTCACACTTTTTATCAGTGATGTGGTAGTGCAGCAGCTCTTCTACCCCGAGTTTGCCAACGGAGGATTGCTTTACCAGGGCTGGGCCTGGACTTATTGCGGCTTTGCCGCCATGGTACTGGCGGGACAGCTGATCATCAAAAAAAGTGAACATCGGGAATATCGTGGTAGCGGCAGCGGCAGGTGCATTTGCACACTGGCTGATTACAGATTTCGGCGTATGGCTTGCCGGCTGTACAGACCCTGCCACCGGTGAACTATATACGAAAGACGCAGCAGGCCTGCTGCGATGCTATGCCATGGCCGTTCCTTATATGAAATTCATGTTCATTGGCAACCTTGTTTACGGCGTGATCTTCTTCGGAGGATTTGAGCTGATACAACGCAGGTTTGCCGCCCTGGCGAAATAAGCTCCCACTATGATCCAACTTATTACAGGAGGCGCCCGTTCGGGAAAAAGCAGCTATGCTCAACAACTTGCGCTGTCACTGGCAGAAGACCCGATATATGTAGCCACCGCCAAGATCTGGGATGATGATTTTGAAGCGCGTGTAAAGCGGCATCAGCAAGACCGGGGTCCTGAATGGACCAATATCGAAGAGCAGTTATACGTTAGCCTCTTACCGCTGGAAGGACGGGTAGCGGTGATCGATTGCGTTACCCTCTGGCTCACCAATTTATTTATGCAGCATAAGCAGGACGTGGATACGGCCCTGTATAGTATACAACAAGAGATCAACGCCCTTCATAAAAAGAACGCCACGATCATTATAGTGACCAATGAGATCGGCATGGGTGTACATGCAGACACTGAAATCGGGCGAAAGTTCACCGATCTGCAGGGCTGGGCCAACCAGTACATTGCCCAGCGCGCACAAAAAGTGGTGTTAATGGTATCGGGCATACCTGTAACAATTAAATCATGAACATCTCTCCCCTTTCCCGCGCTCTGGAAGCAGCGCTACAGGAAAAAATTGACCAGAAAACCAAGCCGCCGGGATCACTGGGCAGGCTGGAACATATTGCCCTGCAGGCAGGTCTTATTCAGCAAACGCTTGAACCGGCTATCATTAAACCTACCATCGCCGTATTTGCCGGCGATCATGGCATAGCCGCGGAAGGCCTTGTAAATCCCTATCCGCAGGAAGTAACAGCGCAGATGGTGTATAACTTCCTGCACGGCGGAGCGGCCATCAACGCCTTGTGCCGCCAGCTGCAGGTTGAACTGGTGATCGTGGATGCAGGCGTGAATCATTCCTTTCCCCCGCATCCCATGCTGAACCATTGCAAGATCGGTTTTGGCACACGTAATTACCTGCACGAAGCCGCCATGACAATAGCAGCGTGTGAACAGGCGATGAATGCCGGCGCCGAGATCGTACAGGGTGTACATCGGCAAGGTTGTAATACCATCGGCTTCGGGGAAATGGGTATTGGAAATTCTGCGGCGGCAGCATTGCTGATGAGCTGTTATACCGGCCTCCCGATAGCCGCATGCACGGGAGCAGGAACGGGCAGCACGCCCCAGCAGATTGCCAGAAAGACCGTGATCCTGCAGGAAGCATTGAACCGTCACGGCGTACCGGAAGATCCCCTTGCTGTACTGGCCACTTACGGCGGCTTTGAAATAGCCATGCTCTGCGGAGCTATGCTGCAGGCAGCAGCCCTGAACATGATGATCGTGATAGACGGGTTTATTGTTACCGCAGCGCTGCTGGCCGCGCATCGCCTGCAGCCAGCCATAACAGATTACTGCATCTTTTCACACAGCTCTCACGAAAAAGGCCACCGCGCCATGCTGGAGCACCTGCAGGTGCGCCCACTTTTACAACTGGATATGCGCCTGGGCGAAGGCACCGGCGCAGCCCTGGCTATGCCCATTATTCAATGCGCCACCGCGTTCTTAGAACAGATGGCCAGTTTTGATAGTTTAAGTTTGAAGTCTTGAAAGTTTGACAGGGGCTGATTACCTGTACCTCCTTCAAACCTTCAATCTGTTAAACACACAAATGTGTCTTGTTGATTATGCAACAGCAATGGTTATTATTGCGGACTGCCGTTATGTTTTACACACGTATACCTGTTGGCGGCAACATGGGGCATGGACTGGATCTGCTGAATAAGGCCACGCGATACCTGCCGCTTATCGGCTGGATCACGGGCGGGGTGATGGCGCTGGTGCTCTGGGGCGCCAGCCTGGTGGCCCCGTGGACGATCAGTATCCTTTTTTCGCTGATCGCGGCTATCTGGACAACGGGCGCTTTTCATGAAGATGGCTTTGCAGATATGTGCGATGGATTTGGCGGCGGCTGGACCAAAGAGAAGATCCTGCTGATCATGAAAGACAGCCGTATCGGCACTTATGGTATGCTGGGACTGCTGCTGCTGATGCTGCTGAAGTTCTTTGCATTACAATCTCTGTCCCTTGAACGGGCGCTGATGGCTATCATCATTGCGCAACCCCTGAGCCGTTTTGTGGCCGCTACCATTATTTACACACTTCCTTATGTAAGAGAAAATGAAGACAGCAAAGCAAAGCCGGTTTCCAAAGGTATCAGTGGCGGAGAGCTGGCGCTGGCGGGCTGTTTTGGACTGCTCCCACTGGCGGTGACCGTCGTCCTTTTCCAGCATTACATACTGCTTTTACTGCTGCCCGTATTATGGTTGGTACGCGCTTATATGAGCCGCAAAATGCGCCGCTGGATAGGCGGTTACACCGGCGATTGCCTGGGTGCCGTACAGCAGGTTAGCGAAACAGTTGTATATTTGTTCCTTTGCATTGCAGCATGGATATATACCTGATCCGGCATACCACGCCGGCCATTGAACGAGGCACCTGTTACGGATTTGCAGACCTGGATGTAGCCAGCACCTTTACTGAAGAAGCTACCCGCGTAAAATCAATGTTACCCGGCAAACCCTTTGCCGTATATGCCAGCCCCCTGCAACGCTGCAGCAAGCTGGCCCGTTTCCTTTTTGAAGACAATTTCACCACAGATGACCGCCTGAAGGAATTAAACTTTGGCAACTGGGAGATGCAGCGCTGGGACGATATCGGCCCCAATGCTTTACAGTCCTGGATGGATAACTACGTATATACACGTGTACCGGGAGGCGAAAGTTATGAAGACCTCTACCAGCGTGCGGTTGCCATCTTCCAGGAAGTGATTGCCCGTGGCAGGGATGCCGTGCTGGTAACCCACAGCGGCGTGATCCGTTCCCTGTTGGCCTACGTTACCCAAACCCCGCTGGAACAGTCGTTTGAATTACGGGTAGAGTACGGACGTGTAGCCCGCTTACGGGTGGAGCATGGGAAAGTGGAACTCTTAGGGGTGAATGAATAAGGTGGGCTGATCTTCAGTCGCTTTCCAGGAAGAAGTATACTACAAGTATTTTGGCGTCTTCTTCGCCGATATTGGTGGGTTTATGGCCCAGACGGCCGTCAAAGAAGAGGGAGTCGCCGGTGTTAAGGATATACTTTTCGTTCTCTACCTGGTATTCTACTTTGCCCTGAATGATGTACTTATATTCATAGGCATCTGTTTTTACCAGGTGGTTGCGGCGGGCGCCTTTCTTCAGTTCCAATATCACGATGTCTACCGGGTAATGCTTAACACTCCTGGTCAGTACCCGTTTGTAGAGGAACCCCTTTAGCCGCCTCTTTTTCAAATACCTGGTAAGCGGCTTCCTGTTTGATAATCACTTTACTGCTTTGCTGTTCGGCGCCGATTTCATGGAAGAACTCGTTCAGATCGAGGTTCAGGGAACGGATGATATTGATGAGCACCAGCAGGGAGGGTACGGTACGGTTATTTTCTATCTGGGAGATGAGGCCTTTGCTTACTTCGGCTTTATCGGCCAGTTCCTGGATGGTGATGCCTTTAGCCTTTCTTTTTTCTTTGATCTTAGCGCTGATCTGGATAATGATATCTTCGGTCATATATCAGTAAATTATCATATCAGGTCACAAACAACCCAAACAAAGAAAGAAAATAGATGGTCAATTAGCAACTTTTTTAACATACTATGGCCATTCATATAATAAATTATATTTGTATAAAATATATTAACCAGCATGTTCAGCCTAGACCAGATACTTGCTATTACGTTTACTTTATTTGCCGTTATTGATATTGTGGGGTCTATCCCCGTGCTGATCTCCCTGAAGGAAAAGCTGGGGCATATAGATGCGGGTAAGGCCACCCTGGCATCCGGTTGCCTCATGGTGGGCTTTCTGCTGGTAGGCGAGCCGTTCCTGAAGCTGATGAGCGTGGATGTGCATTCTTTTGCCGTGGCGGGTTCCATTGTGATCTTTGTGATCGGGCTGGAAATGATCCTGGGGATAGAGTTCTTCAAGAGCACGGAGGCCGATAACAAGACCGGCAGCGTGGTACCTATTGCGTTCCCGCTGATAGCCGGCTCGGGTACGCTAACCACGATCATGTCGCTCAAAGCCAACTTTGGGGAATACAACATCATGGCAGGGATCCTCATTAACCTGGTGATCATTTTCCTGGTGCTGCGTTCCCTGAAGTGGATAGAGCGTATACTGGGCAAGGCGGGGCTGATGGTGGTTCGTAAGTTCTTCGGGGTGATCCTGCTGGCTATTGCGGTGAAGATCTTCAAGAGTAACCTGAACATGTAGAAATGGTTTTGTAATTCAGGGCTAAAAAGCTTAGTTTTGCCATCCTTTCCCTGAAACGGGATATGGAGCTGGCCTCGTAGTACAATGGATAGTATAAGAGTTTCCGAAGCTCCAGATACAGGTTCGATTCCTGTCGAGGCTACGAGTTTAAATATCAAAGGCATTCAAATGAATGCCTTTGATGTTTCCGCCATATTACCAATGCACTTGTCAGGCGCAGCATCAGTATATGTTCTGGAGTAAGCAGAAGTCTCCATAAGCTGTTCTTTCCCCCGCGGACCATCACCCTCCCGCTCCACTTAACATATTTGAAGTCAAGCGTACTTTGCCTTTTGTATTCTTATTGCAATTGGTTTATGAAATGTTCTTAGCCAGGTAAAACGATAAATTTCGCTGTCACCTTGGTAGTCAACTAAGACTAAGTGTAGTTTGTCCCTATTGGCTTTTGAGCTTGTGTTTGGAGAATTAGTCTGTGCAATAGCACTTGCCGTCAAAAACAATAGTAATATAGATTTGAGGATTGTCATCTTTTCCGCTTAACGTTAAACAGCTTGCTGTTGTGCCGATATCAATCAAGCGTAAATGTTACAGCAATTTCCAAAATTTTTATATATTTTATCCTTATTTGGTGATACTCTAAAACGCACCACTACCTCATGAAACATTTACAAACAGGGGAATTTTACGGAAACACCAATAAAACCATCGATCTGAACGGGGTGGTCCTCACAGATACCGAATATACACACGATAAAGTTGACTGGCACTATCACGAGAATGCATATTTTACCTTCATCCTCCAGGGAAATGTAATTGAGGGAAACAAAAAGGAAATATATACCTGCTCCGCTGGCAGTTTACTATACCATAACTGGCAGGATCCGCATTATAATATCAAACCGGAAGGTTTTACAAGGGGATTTCATATAGAGCTGAAAGATTCCTGGTTTAAGAATTTCTCCTTTAACAGCGATGCTCTACAGGGAAGCATTAACATCCGGAATCCGGACGCAAAATTCCTGTTATACAGGATCTTTAAAGAAACAAAAACCTGGGACGATGTATCGGCGCTGGAAATTCAAAGCCGGCTGTTGCAGGTGTTAGCCATGATGTATGATGACAGCAGATCTGCACATCCTGTTAAACCGTTATGGGCAGTGAAGGTAGGCGAAATGCTGCGCGACGACCTCGCCCAAAGCTACCGGCTGGACGAGCTGGCTTCCGCCCTGGGCATCCATCCTGTTCATCTTTCCAGGCATTTTCCCAGGTATTTTCATTGCGGACTGGCTGAATACGTAAGAAAACTCAGAGTGGAAAAATCGCTGACCCTCCTGGCCAATAAAAAACTGTCATTAACAGAAGTGGCCTTTGAATGCGGGTTTTCAGATCAAAGCCATTTCAACCGTTGTTTCAAGGACATCATGGGCCTTACCCCTTTTAGTTTCAGGAAATCATTACATAGCTAAAGTAACGCCCATGTTAATTTCATTCTATTTTTACTGCCCCCGGTACTATAGCTTTGGACTTCATTTATCTCAATACCCGACATGATGCGCATTTTCCTGGTAGTAAGCTGCCTGTTAACGATTCATACGGTACAACTATCTGCCCAGATAACAGACATAGTGAAAACGGAAGGTATGACTTCCAGCCTCCATCAGGAGCATATTGGTAAGATCTTCTTCACTTCAAAGAACATCGCTACTTCCAGACTGCACGCGTCAGACTTCCTGGATACCTATAAGCTGACAAATAAAAGCGATCTGTTCTTCATCGCTTTTATGGGAAATTCTATCACTAACTACCTGCATCACATCGCTCCTTCCCTGCCAGCTGATTCGCTTGTTAAGATCGGGAACTACCAGTTCACTTTATTTGTTGATGACCAATTGATCTATCAGAGCAACCTGTTTCCCGGAGCGCCTTATGCAAAGATCCAGGATACGGCAACGGTTATTAACAAACCTTTTATCAACAACACAAATGGACATGGATTATGGAGTGAATCCTTCTGGAACAGGTTTATGCATGCCGGGGGAGACAGTGCGCTAACCGAAGGCCCTCATACCCTGAAAATGGAAATACGGCCCTATTTAAACACCGGCGATATCAAGGTGGGCGAACTGATTGCCAGTGGTAAGCTGCAACTGCTTGTGGAGCGGAAACCTGTTATCAATACTGCGGCTATCAGCCTCCGCCCTGTAAAGCCCTATAATGGTTTTGAAGTTTCAAAAGAGCGTTTTGACTCAGACAAAATTAAAACACTGAAAGGCAGTATTGATGAAGGCATTTTTAAAAAGATCAGCAGCGTAGTGGTGATTAAAAATGGCAAACTGCTGATAGAAGAATACTTCAACGGTGAAGACCGCCATACCCTGCATGATCCCCGGTCTGTCGGAAAATCATTTGCATCTACCCTGATAGGTATCGCCATTGCAGAAAAGCAGCTGCCATCTGAAGATCAGCCATTGAAAGCGTTTTATAAGCTAACGTCTTTTAAAAATTATTCACCGGCAAAAGAAAACGTAACGCTGAAAGACCTGCTCACCATGAGCGCTGTATTTGATGGTGATGATGAAGATGGCAATTCTCCGGGCAATGAAGAAAATATGTACCCCACGGATAACTGGGTGAAATTTGCGCTGGACTTACCTGTCCGGACCGATACAACCAAAAATGAATGGCATTATTTTACTGCAGGTGTAGTGCTCCTGGGCGATATTCTGAATAAGACACTTCCCGGCGGGCTTGAAAAATATGCCGATGAAAAACTGTTTACACCTTTAGGCATTACAAACTACAAATGGCAATACACACCGCAAAATGTGCCCAACACCGCAGGCAGTCTTCAAATGAATGCACTGGACTTTGCGAAGTATGGACAATTGTATAAAAACGGCGGAAAATGGAATGGTCAGCAAATACTGCCAAAGGAATGGGTGCGGAAATCGTTCACCAAGCATCAGCAAATAAGTAACCGTAGCAATGAGTATTATGGATATTTGTTCTGGAACAAATCTTTCCAGGTAAAAGACCAGTTGTATGAAGCCTTTTATTGTGCAGGCAACGGTGGAAACTATATTGTGATGTTCAAAGATCTGCCCCTGGTTATTGTGGTAACAGCTACTGCTTATGGACAACCCTATGCACATCCGCAGGTAAACAGGATGATCACGGAATATATATTGCCGGCTGTATTATAGCCTCTTCAAGAAGATATGAAGGCCGCATCGAAAGAATTTCCCTAACCTCATCATGGCATCGCTGACAAACAGGATGGAAAGTTCCTGCGGGTCTTACCTTGGAGGCGCAGGTATATTGCCCCACATCCCGGTGTTCAACCGGCAGATACAACCACTTATACATCTACCATCCATTCGGAAGTAGATTCGTATACCGGCGAAGTGACCCTGAGCTCCGCAGGAATCCCTTCGGTGATCAGCCTCTCTATGAGAAGACGGGTGTTCGGTATCAGGTTCAATGCCACAAATTTTACCAGCGGCACGCTGATCGCTGACTTTAACGGATGGATGCCTGCCGGGTACCTCACGCCTGCCGAAGCCGCCTCCAACCGGTACATCTATACGGCTGATGATTTTCACTGGATAGAAGTACCCGGAGAATCAGCCGATGACCTGACCCTGAAATGGGAAAAAACCGGTGGCGGCGTTGTTGTGCTGGCGTCAGGGAAAACGCATTTCAAACGGACATCAACGTTACGGTGCCCTTAGATGGAGCGCCGGTGTCGATGCCATTGGATAGTAACTGGATATCGGCGGAAGAGGTTAACCGCTGATGATTTTATTGCATAATACCATAAGACAGCCGGAGAATATTCTTCGGCTGTCTTATGGTCTTGTTTCGTATATTTAGCAAATACGGAAAACCCGATACAATGACCTTATTTGCTAAATTGAACCTGGCAGGAGCGCTGATAGCTTTTGCCTGCCATACCACTGCACAGACAAAAGATCATAATATCGATGCACAGATAGACAGCATATTTGCGGAGTACAATACCACACCCGGCGTTGCCGTAGCAATAGTAAAAGATGGCGCTGTTGTATTCAGGAAAGGATACGGACTGGCCAACCTGGAGTATGGTATTCCCATCACCCCGCAAACCGTATTTCACGTTGCCTCGGTATCCAAGCAGTTCACGGCGTATTCCATCTATCTTCTAAAGGAACAAGGTAAGCTTTCCCTGGAAGATGATGTGAGAAAATATATACCGGAGCTTCCGCAATACGGCAAAACCATCAGGATAAAACACCTGCTTGCACACACCAGCGGTTTGAGAGATCAATGGGCGCTCCTTACCCTGGCGGGCTGGCAAATGGAAGATATCATCACCACCACGCAGATCTTAAAGCTGGCTGCAAAACAAAAACAGCTCAACTTTGAACCTGGTACCATGTTTCGCTACTCCAATACCGGATATACACTCCTGGCGGAGATTGTGAGCAGGGTTAGCAAACAAACCTTCGCGGATTTTACTGCAGCAAATATCTTCAGGCCTCTGGGTATGCAGCATACCCGCTTCAATGACGATTTTCACAACGTTGTAAAAAACAAGGCGCATTCCTATGAAATGATAAACGGCCGTTTCATTGAAAGACCGCTGCATTACAGCACGGTTGGTGCAACCAGCCTATTAACCACTGTGGAAGACCTGGCAAAGTGGGTGAACAATTTCGACCACCCTGTAGTGGGCAATGCGGCGTTGATAGCAGCATTCAATGATGTCTCCCTGTTTGATAATGGTCAGCCGGTAATATGGGCCGCCAGTGCGGGCGATACTACCTATCATGCCAAAGGACAGCTGCTGTGGAAACACAGGGGATTAAAAGTAAGAAGTCATGGCGGACACGATGCAGGCTATCGTGCCGTGCTGATCAACTTCCCGGAACAAAGGTTGTCCGTCATCACCCTGAGTAATAACGAGCACTATACCATGATAGCAAAAGTGCTACCGGTAGCCAACCTGTTCCTTGCAAATGAATTGGCAGCAGCAGCGCCTCCCGCCACTACGGTAAACCAGGCCGCAATGGCTGAACAGGCGGCCGGCTATCACAACACCTTATCCGATTATACCGGTAAATATCACAGTGATGAATTATCTACAGACTATAACGTTACAATAAAAGATGGTAAGCTGATACTGACACATCACCGCTTAAATGATATGGAGCTGAAGCCTGCAGGGAAAGATGAATTTGCAGGCGAGAATGACTTCGCCTTTACCATCAGGTTTGTAAGGGACAGGCAGCAGGTAACAGGTTTCGAGATATCGAATTTTGGTGTACAGCACCTGCGGTTTACGCTGGTACATTAACAACGCCGGTATAAGCATACTCCAATATACCATTACTTATATCGCCGCTTATCAATACATTAAAAAAACTTTTGAACAAATGAAAAGTATTATTTAGTTTTGGCCCACTTAACCATATTCCTGTTTAATAACCTTAAGTAGGAAGATGATGTTTAACCTCTAAAAAACCTCTAACAAAAAAATTAACCTCATGAAACTCAAAATGCTATCCCCGATCCAATGCATAGTCTCGTGACCCGCAACTTTACAAAGGATCCACAACAAAGCTGACAGACACCACAAGATTAAACTGCAATGAATTGTTTGTTATGATATCCCCAAGATATCTGCAAATCCCTATGCTTGCAGCACTCTTGTCTGCACAACATCCTGACAGATGATGTGTAGCTATCAGCGTACACTAAACACTTTTGCCCCAAATTAATCATCTAACAATGATTGATGCTGCTTTTGCTTTGCTGAACAACCAGCTGGCCGCATATATTGAATCCATGGGAGGCGACAGGTTGGATGTGATCATGGCTAATATTGCCGCCATAGACGCAACTAACAGCAATATAGACCTGGAACGAAAAGTAATTCTGAGTCTTGTGAATATCGAAGAAGAAGCCGCATTGAAAAATGCCGGCCCCCTCTACCGGAATGTAAAGACCCTGAATTATGTGAATCCTCCGATCTATCTTAACCTGTACTTACTGATCACTGCCCACTATGAAAAATATGAGGATGCACTTACCAGGCTTTCCAATGTGATACAGTTCTTCCAGGGCAAGAACAGCTTTACGCTGAAGAACGCTCCACCAAATGACATGCTGCTGAACCCCGATACGTATGAAGATATACAGCTGCACCTGGAGATGTTCTCTCTTTCTTTTGAACAGCTGAACCACCTGTGGGGATCACTGGGCGGTAAACAATGGCCTTCCGTGCTTTATAAAGTACGGCTTGTGAAGATCACTGAAAACAGGATCACCGCACAAGGTCCGCTCATTGAGCAGGTACAGACAAAAGACAATATTATCACCGCTGAATAACAGACCCCGATGTCATTTGCCACAACATATAAACGGCTGGCTGCCGTTCATATACTGCACCCCTGGTACCTGGATACAGAGCAGCAACGCTACTATGAGCTGTCTGCCGCAGACCAGGATGCCGTACTTACCGCGCAGCTGCAGACGGGCCGTTATGATCTGCTGCAGAACATGCTGCTGGAACCAACGCCCGCTACCGCCGCACTGCTCCGCGGTCATAAAATGGTGTACCGCCAGCAGGCACAAGGACTTCTGCTGGGCATTGCAGTAGCAACAACCACCAAAGACGGCGAATTACGTTACCGCCCGCAGATCGCCCCTGATAATAATCTTCGCCTGCAATTCTATATAAGGATCAAAGATCCTTTACTGCTCTCACGCAGTAATCTTCGCATCAATCCTGTATTTCCTGCTATTTACTATTTCACCAACGACGGCAGCACCGCCGGTAAAGCATTCCCCTCTCTTTCTGTGCCCATGCAGGACTTTGCAGATGGCCGCCTCTATGAGATGGGTGAAACGGCCGTTGTAAATGGCGCGCCCTCCCAGGCCTTAACGCCCACCCACACGGCTGCGCAGGGATGGCTGGCATTGACAGACAGGCAATACATCAGTGAATATGACCGCATTTTACTGCCGTTTCATTTCAGCTACAGAATTGAAACGGCAGGTGTAGAGGAAGCCAGTTTTGAACTGAAACAAGGCGCCGCCATTATCAAAACACTTTCGTTCCAGCGCCCGGAAGGTTTGCAGGAAGTAACACTGGATTTCCGTGCAAAAGGAAGTGAAGCGCCGCCGGAGAACGGCATATATACATTGGCAGTCAGCGGCAGCAATAACTATGAGCGCACTTACACGATATATCTCAACAACACCCTATACCGGCCGGATGTATGGGGTCTGCTGGATATCGTGCTGCACACCACTGATCCTGCATTCAGCCTGCTGGATGATGAAGGACTGCTGGCAGCGCCTGCCCACCCGGTGTTTGAACTGCGCTTCCTGAACAGGGCCGCTTATTTTAAATACTACTTCCAGCAAAAAGAGCCGCCGGTAACAGATCCGGCCTGGAATGAACTACCGGCTCCCGCTGGTATCCGGAAAGTGATCATCAGCAAACAACCTATCCCTTTAATACGCGCCTACCAGCAGATCAGCTATGATACCGTGCAGCTGCCCAATCCCGATGGAAGCCTGATCAGCAGGCAGGATGGCCGTATTTGCGCCGATACGATGTTAACAAGAATAAAACTATAAACAATAAAAATCCAGATTATGCCGAACAATACGTATTATACACCAGGCGTGTATGTAGAGGAGATCTCAAAGTTTCCCCCATCGATCACAGCTGTACAAACAGCTATCCCGGCTTTTATCGGTTACACACAGACAGCCAAAAAAGACGGTCAGAGTTTAATTAATGTGCCCCTGCGCATCAGCTCCCTGCTGGAGTTTGAAAGCTACTACGGAACCGCGCAGCCCGAAGAGCACCTGCTGACAACAATAGAAGAGGAAGCAGGCACCACCCGCTACAACGTGTCGCTGCCAGACACACAGGCCAAACCAGCCTCCAAACACCTGCTGTACTATGCCATGCAGCAATTCTTTGACAACGGCGGCGGCCCCTCGCTACATTGTTTCTGTTGGCACCTACCTGCCGCTGGGCACCCCCATTACTGATGGCGCAGCCTTTACCAAAGCGCTGGATGAACTGAAAAAGCAGGATGAACCTACCCTGATCGTGATCCCTGAAGGACAGGGCATGTCGGTAGATACCTACATCCCCATCATCCAGAACGCACTGGCACAATGCGCATTGCTGAAAGACCGTTTCACCATCATTGACCTTACCCACACCGGTAAAGGCCTGAAAACCGAAGGAGAGATCCTGGAAGCCGCAAAAGCATTCCGCGATAAAATGTCTGCCACCGCAGAAGAGCTGCGTTTTGGCGCAGCCTACTTTCCCAATATCCGCTCTGCTTTCAATTATGTGTATGACGAAAGCAAGATCAAAGTAGTGATAGATGGCGCAGAAAAAGAATTCAGCACCCTGACCAACCTGCAAAAGGCCAACGTAAGGCTGGCAATCGACAACTTCTCCATCTACCTGCCGCCCAGCGCATCCGTCGCCGGTGTATATGCCCGTGTAGATAATACCCGCGGTGTATGGAAAGCTCCTGCCAATGAAGTACTGAAATCTGTTTTCGAAGTAACCTGCGATATCAACGACCAGATACAGCAAAATCTGAATGTGGATGTGGATAATGGTAAATCCATCAACGCCATCCGCTTCTTCACCGGCAAAGGCGTTAAGATCTGGGGCGCACGTACACTGGATGGCAACTCCAATGAATGGCGCTATGTATCTGTACGACGCTACTTCAACATGGTGGAAGAATCAACCAAAAAAGCAACAGAGCAATTTGTATTTGAGCCCAACGATGCCAATACCTGGGTGAAGGTAAGGGCCATGATAGAAAACTTCCTCACTAACCAGTGGAGAGCAGGCGCACTGGCCGGCGCAAAACCCGAACATGCCTTCTATGTGAAAGTAGGTATCAACGAAACCATGACCGCCTTCGATATCCTGGAAGGTAAAATGATCGTGGAGATCGGCCTGGCAGTAGTACGTCCTGCAGAATTCATCATCCTGCGCTTCAGCCATAAAATGCAGGAATCCTGATCTGATCTAACCCCTAATGTTCACATTTAAACTGCTGATACATGCCAGAAGATAACAAGCAACACCAATACCCGCCGAATCACTTCCACTGCTCACCAGAGAAGCCCTCACAATACGACCTGGTGCTGAAACAGTACGGCAATTCGCTGAAGGAAAGCCTGAAGAACGCCTCAGATATCCTGATCACCAAAGCAACGGATGCCAGCACCAAAAGCGCAGCGGTATGTACTGATCGGAGGATCAGCGATAAGCTGTCTGCCGCATTGAAAGAATACAATTTCCTCAGCATCTGCATAGGCGCTTACGCCAGCAAAGACCTGGAACTGCTGCAGACGGTGGTGGCAGAAGACGTAGCCCGCTACGAAGCATTGAACACGGCCTACACTGCCGCTGTTAATGCGATCAAGGCCGCCAAACAGAAAATAGCCAAGGTGAACACCCTGGCCTGTAAGCTGAAAGACGCCGTACCTGATTCCTGCAACTCGGAAGAGCTGAAACAGATCAAGGAATGCCTGTCTAAAAACGGTAACAAAGGACAGCAGCAGGACAGCCTGGAAGAAAGTGTACACAAGATAGTACACCAGGCGCATCACATTACCAACCAGGTAGACGACTTGTCTGAATCTGCCGTGAAAGTAGCCGGCATCAACGCCTTTATCAACATTGCCAGCCTGACCCCTGCCGCTGCCCTGATCAAAGAAAAAGGTACGGCCTTCATCACAGATGTAGACGCTAACCTGAAAGCGCTGCAAACACAGTACGACAGCGCCCGCCAGACGCAGGCAGATGCACTTAAAGCGCTCAGCACCGCTACCACAGACAAATACAAGGCATGGATCGTGAAAGACGGTCTGGCCGCCACCGCCGAATTTGTAAAGGATAACGATTGTGATCATGACTGCCGTTCGCTGGACGAAATAGCCAAGGAAGCAGAACAATCTTTTAACCGCTGCTGCGGCAGTGATGATGATGAAGAGGGAGGCGAAGACAACCCGGCCTGATCCCCGCTTTCATGATACCGTTCACCCTAAAAAAAGAATAAAATGCCTAATCATAATCACGACAACGACTCCGTACAAGAATACCTTGACCGGCTCCAGCAAGACCTCGCCGTGGCCACCGCGGCATTGCTCCTGGCACAGGCGCAGGAGAACCAGAAAAGCAGCGAGCTGGCCAAGAAAACTCAATGGTCTGCCCTGTTGAAACAGGTGCTGGACCTTTTGAAAAGAACCAACCAGCTGGGTATGACCTACATCCGCACTGTACAGCGCGTACGCAAACAGGGCGAGAAAATAGGCGAGAATGCTGAACTGGGCATAGAAGCCATGGAAATACTGATCTGCCAGATCAAGAAACTGACAGACTGCACCGAGGTGCTGAAAACCATGATCAAAACCCTGCTGGACCGCATCAACTGCACCATTACCGGTAAGGATGATGGCATCTTCGCCACCCTGAAAGCCCTGCGGGATGCAGTAGATGAAGCCCTCACCGGCGTAAAGGATGCCGTAACCGCCCTGCTGAATGCATTGAAAGCACAGGAAGAATTGTGGGTAAGCATTGCCGGCGACAGAGGCCTGGTGTACCAGCTGAATGGCCTGTCAGAACACATGCTGAAAGGCCAGAAACCCGACATCGAAGACTGCGCTTCCTGCAAACCCAAACAAACACCGCTGTTCCCTATGGACGACCCGGATTGCGATTTCTACTCACAGACAGAAGAACAGTACGAGAAAGTAGAAAAACAGATCGCCGTACTGCGCGAAGAACTGGAAGAGGCCACCTGCAAACGCGAAACCGCCCAGGCCAGGAAAGACGCCCTGCAGAAAGCTTTCGATGCTGCAAAAGCCGCAAAGGCCTGTTAAGTAAATCATCAACATTCATCTAACAAAAAATAGTATAACATGGCAACGTATCCACTTCCTAAATTTCACTTCCAGGTTGAATGGGGTGGCAAGAATATCGGGTTCACTGAAGTGACAGGGCTTACCGTAGAAACGGAAGCGATAGAATACCGTCATGGCGCCAGCCCTGAATTTCACAAGACCAAGCAACCCGGCTTGCAGAAATACAGCAACATCACCCTGAAACGCGGCACCTTCAAATCAGACAACGAATATTTTGACTGGTGGAAGGAAACCAAATTTTTCCAGGAACAGGCAGGCCAGTACCGCCGCGATATCACCATCAGCCTGCTGGATGAAACACACAACCCCATCATCGTTTGGAAAGTGAAGAACGCATGGCCCATCAAGGTACAGGCAGCTGATCTGAAGGCAGACGCCAACGAAATAGCAGTAGAAAGCGTGGAGCTGGTACATGAAGGTCTGGTGATCCAAAACGACTAAGCCCATGGCAGCACCGGTATCACATACGCCTCCGGCCGGGATACACTACTATCCCCCGGTAGGCTTCCACTTCAAAGTGGAGTTCCAGTTCCGGGACAGGACAGACCTGGACATCCTGTTCCAGTCCGTTTCCGGGCTTAACAACCAGATGCAGACCGACACCTTGCGCGAAGGCGGTGAAAACCGCTTTGAGCACGTAGTACCGGTAAGGAACAAATGTACCGACCTGGTGCTGCGCCGCGGCTTGCTAAGCCCGCAGCAGTCCAGGATCACCGAGTGGTGCCGGCAGGCCTTCAACGATTTTATCTTTGAACCTGTTGACCTGCTGGTAACCCTGCTGAACGAGCAACATAACCCGCTCATGACCTGGAACGTGCACCGCGCCTGGCCTAAGAACTGGAAGATAGCAGACCTGAATGCAGACAAAGGAGAAGTGGTGATAGAAACGTTTGAACTGAACTACAATTATTTCACGTTCAGGTAAAACACCACTTCATTCCATACATCAGCACATTCATAAATCACTACCATGCCCGTAGAAATAAAAGAACTCGTGATCAAAGCCGTAGTGAACGAGAACGGCAATAACGCCGCTGCCAGCGCAACAGCAGCGGGGCAGGACAGCGGCTCGCAGGATGCGATAATCAAGCTCTGTGTAGATAAGGTGCTTGAAATATTAAAAGATCAAAAGGAAAGATAATGGGTAACGCCAACGTAACGAAAATTGTGATACGGCCCTTCCTGAACCAGAAACAGGATCAGCGTGCAGGAGAGGATTTCACCATCCCGGTGAACCCGGAAAGCTATTCACAGGCCTACAAGATAGAGCTGAAAGAAAAGCCCGCCGGCGGCAACCAGGGCAGCGCTCCTGAGTACAAGTTCACCTCTCCGGAAGAACTGAAGCTGGACTTTACGTTGGATAATACCGGCACCATCGAGGGAAATGTGTATGATGGCACCCCCGTACCCAAACAGGTGGAAAAACTGCTGGCTACCGTATACAAGATGCAGGGCGAAGCCCACCGGCCCGGTATACTGAAGATCCAGTGGGGTTCTTTCTTTACGTTCGACTGTGTACTGTCCAGCCTTGACATCAGCTATGTGCTGTTCAGGCCTGATGGCGAACCACTCAGGGCCAAGGTGAGCGCCAGCTTCAAGCAGTATACCGAACCGCAGATCAGGTCAAGGCAGGAGAATAAAAAATCGCCGGACCTTACCCGCGTTATAAAGGTAGCTGATGGCGATACCCTGCCTAACCTGTCTTACAAAAGTTACGGTACACCCAATTACTATCCCCAGGTGGCTTACGCCAATAAACTGATGAGCATACGCACACTCCGTACCGGTGATGACCTGGTGTTTCCGCCGGCGCGTACAGATGCACAGAACCAGACAACCTCCTGATAAATGGCAAAGATATCTCCTAACGACAGGATCATTCCAACTCCCGGCGTACATGACTATACGCAGGTAGAGATCCACATCAACGGCGGCAGGGTGAATAATCCTGACTATCACGTGCAGGCTGTAACGGTAACAAAGGAAGTGAATAAGATCCCTTCCGCCCGTATCACACTGCTGGATGGAGATCTGTCTGCAGAGAAATTTGCCGTCAGCGAAGGAGCAGACTTCATACCCGGTAACAAGATAGAGCTGAAAGGCGGACGGGATGGACAACAAAGCTCCTTTTTCAAAGGAATCATTGTAAGACATTCCATCCGCGCCGGAGAGAACGGCAGGTCCTATCTCATGCTGGAATGCAAGGATGAAGCTGTACAGCTGACCCTGGGCAGGAAGAACCGCTATTTCAAAGACGTGAAGGACAGCGACGCCATGCAGACTGTACTGGGTTCACACGCCGGCAGCATTGAGGCTACCAGTGTTACACACAAGGAACTGGTACAATACTACTGTACTGACTGGGACTTTGTAATGAGCCGCGCAGAGATGAACGGCAGGGTAGTACTGGTGCAGGACGGGAAAGTGGATGTAAAGGCGCCCAAAGTGGGATCAGCCGCTTTAGTGCTGGCCTACGGTTCTACCATCGAAGAATTTGAAGCGGAAATGGATGCCCGCACACAATGGCAGCAGGTAAGCGCCAGCTCATGGGACTACGCGCAGCAACAGCTGCTGAAAGCAGATGCTTCCAGCAGTTCCTTTTCAGAAGCAGGTAATCTTACAGGCGCTACCCTGGCAACAGCGGTATCCCCTGCAGACCTGCAGCTGCGCCACAGCGGACTGGTAAGTCAGCCGGAGCTCAAAGCCTGGACAGACGCTTTCCTGCTTAAAAGCCGCATGGCCAAGATACGCGGCAGGGCCAGGATCACCGGTTCTGCCGCGGTGAAAGCCGGCGATACCGTGGAGCTGAAAGGGCTGGGCGCCCGCTTTAACGGACTTGTATATGTGAGCGCCGTAAGACATGAGATCGTTTCTGACATCTGGCAAACCCACCTGCAGTTTGGTATTTCACCGGAATGGTTTCACCAGCAGCCCGATGTGATAGAAACACCAGCTGCCGGCCTGCTACCCGCCGTACAAGGCCTGCAGATAGGCAAAGTAGTGCAGCTGGAAAGCGATCCTGACGGAGAACACCGCATACTGGTAAAGCTGCCTACACTGGACAACGAGGCCAAAGGTACCTGGGCCAGAGTAGCATCATTGGACGCAGGCGACCAGCGCGGCTACTTTTTCCGTCCTGAGATCGATGATGAGGTGATCGTAGGCTTTGTGAACGGAGATCCGCGTTTTGCTGTGGTGCTGGGCATGTTGCACAGCAGCGCCAAGCCGGCCCCTGTAGAAGCCAAAGACACCAATCATATCAAAGGCCTGGTAACCCGCAGCCAGATGAAAACGATGTTTGATGATGAGAACAAAGTGATGAAGATGGAAACGCCCGCCGGCAATTTCATAGAGCTGAGCGAGAAAGACAAGGCCATCACCATCCAGGATCAGCATGGCAACATGATCAAAATGGAAACTGCAGGAATTACCATCAAGAGCGCCAAAGATATTGTGATGGAAGCAACCGGCTCATTCTCATTAAAAGCCGGTACAGATGTGAAAGTCGAAGGAATAAATATTACAGAGAAGGCCAGCGCCAATATGGAACTGAGCGGCGGAGCCAGCACCAAGCTGACCTCTTCCGGTATACTGGAAATTAAAGGCAGCCTGGTAAAGATCAATTAAAACCAAACACAATGCCTCCGGCAGCAAGATTAACTGATATGCATGTTTGCCCGATGAGCACCGGTCCGGTACCGCATGTAGGCGGTCCCGTTACAGGCCCCGGCGTGCCCACCGTGCTGATAGGCAATATGCCCGCGGCGGTAGTAGGCGATATGCTGGTATGCACCGGCCCGCCCGATGTGATCGTAAAAGGATCGGCCACTGTACTGATAGGCGGCAAGCCGGCAGCCCGTATGGGCGATTCAACAGGGCATGGCGGCACTATTGTGGCCGGCCTGCCAACGGTGATGATTGGAGGATAGATCAATCTGAAAGCATATGGCAGAAGGAAAAGATTTTCTAGGTAAGGGCTGGTCATTCCCGCCCACCTTTCATAAAGATAATGGTGAGACAGACTGCTACGTAAAGATGGTAGCGGCACGGGAAGATATTGAACAGAGCCTGCACATACTGCTCTCCACCAGTTTAGGCGAGCGGGTAATGCAGCCGCTGTACGGCTGCAACCTGGAAGATTACCAGTTTGAACCCATGAGCAGCACCCTGGTAGGATTTATCAGGGACCTGGTAACAAAGGCTATACTGTACCATGAAGCAAGGATCACGGTAGAAAATATTACCGTGTCTCAGCCGGATTCATGGGATGCCATCCAGGGCTATTTACGGATCAACATAGATTATATCATCAGCGCCACCAACTCCCGCTTCAATTATGTATACGACTTCTACGTAAGGGAAGGCAGCGCTGATGGATTGCAATCAACGACAGGACTATAATGAGCAATACTGATAATATAGCAAATACGCTGATACGCGATGGCGCCAGCCAGCAGCAACGCATGGCAGTAGTAGCAGAAAATGCGGTACTGTCTGCCGGGTATGTGAAGCTGGATGAGCGCAGCACGGCAGACCTGTTAAGCCTGTTGTACCGCTATGCAAGGTTTGTGCTCTACTATGACGAGCGCGATTATGCAGGGCAGACAGCCGGTTCGCAGCTGCTGCCAACAGGCGACTGGCAGGCTTTCTTCAGGAACAATGCGCCTTTCCAGTATGCTTTTATACAGCAGTTTGACACAGCCGCGCTGGAAAGCAGCTACAACAGCACCCGCGCCCGGCAGGATAAACAGTTTGCGGAGAGCGGTCACTGGCCCCTGGTGAACAGCATTCTCGCCGTAGCCATACAGGTGAACAGCTGGTACACTACCCTGCATGCACTGCAGCAGGAAACCGCCCTGCGCCGCATGCTGAAAGCACTGATACAAAATGATCTGAGCAAGGCCTTACAACAGCTCATTGCCGTAGGTAACACCTTTAACGCGGTGGATGAACTGCCCTACACCGCTGAACTGCTGCAGCTGGCCGGACAGGAAGAAGACATATGGGGTATCAGGTCTCCTATGGTACGCCTGGCGAAAGATGCCTACCTGGCTAAGCTGGCCCCCTACCCCCGCAGGCAGCGGCAACAAACACTGGTGCAGCTGGATGAGCTGTTCCAGTTGTTCTTCAAAGGTGTGCAGCAGGTGCAGCAGTTCGCATTGTCCAATTTTGAAGAAACCCTGACCGGTAATGACCAGGAACATGCGCCTTACCAGGGCCTTTTATATGCCTTCCTGGAAATATTCAAAAAGGTCAAAGACGGGCGCAATGGTCTGAATGATATTACCCGCCTGCACCTGGATTTTTTCTACAAAGAGATCCTGCAGCTGAAGCACCGCCCGCATGTGCCGGATCATGTGCATGTGGTAACTACCCTGGCCAAACAGGTGGAAACCTTTCTGCAGGCTAAAGACACCGCTCTGAAAGCCGGCAAGGATGCCAGCGGTAAAGAGATCATCTTCCTGACTGAAGAAGATGTGGTGCTGAACAAAGCTACGGTAGCAGAGATGCGCACACTGTCAAAAGACAACTTCTCTACACTGTATGCAGCGCCCAAAGCTAACAGCGCAGATGGCCTGGGCAGCGCTTTCCAGGACCCCGCCAATAATAGCTGGCCGGTACTGGGAGCCGCCTCCTGGATCAGCAAGAACAACCCTGCTGCCGGCCCCCAGCACTATCCTTTTGCGCTCAGCGGCTTTATGCTTTCATCTGCCGTATTGCTGATGAAAGAAGGCACCCGCAAGATCACTGCGAACATTACCTTACAAAACCTGGACGCAGACGCTACAGCGCTGAACAGCGTACTGAAAGACCTGCTGCGGGTACAATATACATCAGATAAGGGCTGGACCACGGTAGCTGATCCCGCCATCACTTATAACAATGGTACGCTCAGCATCGTTATCAGCCTGCTGCCAGATGCGCCGCCGGTGCTGCGGCCAGACGAAAAGAAACTGCTGATAGCTTACCCGGTAACCGCCCCGATGCTGCGCATCCTGTTCAACCAGCAAAAACAGTCTGCGCTGAAGACAAGCAGGTGGTACGACCTGTTGAGCCATGCAGTAATAAGCGGCGCTGATATCAACGTGGAAGCCTCCGGCTTGAAGCAGGTGCAACTGAGTAATGATGACGGTCCGATAGATCCCAACAAAGCCTTTGCCCCTTTCAGCAGCATTCCTAAAACAGAAAGCAGCTTTTATCTTGGCAGCGATGAGGCTTTCCGCAAGCACCTTACCAGTATGACGCTGGCCGTTAAATGGGAAGGCCTGCCTGCTAATTTTACAGAACACTACAAGGGATACAATCCCAATCCGCCGATAAATAACACCAGCTTTACCGTAAAAGTGGAAAAGCTGGAGAATGGTCACTGGAAAGATATGCCGGCGGGCATGAATGCCCTGCCCCTGTTCCAGCAAAGCGGTACCACCCTGGCAGCAGACAATAGCTTCCAGCTGGATGTAAGCACTCTGCCGATGCTGGAGCAGGAAACAGCCCTGGCTCCGTACAGCAATGCATCGCTCTACGGCTTTGTACGTTTTAAACTGAACCGGCATTTTTATCACCAGGAATATCCTGCTATACTGGCCATGCAGACCCTGCGCCTAAGCGATCCTAAGATAGCGGAGAACTGGAGCAAGGTGCAGCAGGCGGTATACCGGGGAGACCCGGCACCGCCATTGCGCGGACTGTGGCAACAGGCGGGGGACAGTTATAACGCGGCCTGGCAGGCTGACGACAAGGCGGATCATCTGAACGCCACTCCCAGCGAGGAAGATCTTACTGACCTGCGCCTGAAAACACAGGATACCGTAGACAAATCCAATAGCGTGATCTCAAAATCAGGTGAGATCTACAACCTGATATTTCCGGTGGAAGTAGTGCCAAACGCTGACCTGATCGCCATTCCCAAACAGCCCTACACCCCATCCATCAGATCATTCTCACTAAGCTATACTGCTGATGCAGGCGTGAACGATATTGTGCTGCTGCACCAGTACCCCTATGAAGAAAGTAATTACAAACCGGTGCCCACCACTACCTCGAGCCTGATGCCGGTGTTTGATGATGAAGGCGCGCTGTACCTGGGCATTAAAGATGCCGTGCCCGGCGCCAACCTGTCTCTCTTATTCCAGCTGGCAGCGTTCAGCGCAGACCCTGATATACCTGCTGCGAATGTATACTGGCAATACCTGTCGGGCAACGAATGGAAGCCCCTGGCAAAAGATACGGACGTGATCAGCGATACCACACAATCCTTACTGACATCAGGCATTGTTACGATTGCCCTGCCGTGGGATGCAGACCTGCAGCATACCATATTACCCTCCGGCCTTCACTGGCTGAGAGTTGCGGCAGCCAGCCATACTACCGCCGTGTGTGAAGCCATTGTAATAGCGGCGCAGGGCGCCCGTGCAGTGTTCAGTAACCAGGACAATGGTCTTACCCGTCTGTCAACAGCATTGCCTGCACAGCGCATCAGCGCACTTGCAGTACCGCAATCCGCTGTCAAAAGCGTTGTACAGGACTTCCCCTCCTTTGGTGGCAGAACAGCTGAAACAGATGCACAGTTCTATGTACGTATAAGCGAACGCCTGCGTCACAAAGGAAGGGCTATCAACATATATGATTATGAAAGACTCGTGCTGGATGCATTCCCCGATATCTATAAAGTAAAATGCATACCCCATACTAAAATATGCCGCAATGATGCAGGAGCAGGAACGCCCCTGCAATCACCGGGATGGGTAACACTGGCCGTAATACCGGAAATAACCGGCTTTGCTCCCGGCAGCCGTTTCCGCCCCAAGGTAAGCCGCATATTGCTGAAACAGGTAAGTGACTACCTGCAGCAGCGTACCTCCGGCTTTGTTCGGGTACAGGTGATCAATCCCAATTACCAGGAAGTGAACTTCAGCGGTAACGTAAAATTCAAAAGCGGTAAGGATAAACAGTTCTACAAAAGCCTGCTGGAAACAGACGTGCAAAGTTTTTTGTCGCCCTGGATACTGACCGGCTCACAGGACATTGTATTTGGCAGCACCATCATGATGTCTTCTGTACTGCAGTTCATTGAACAACGGAGTTACGTAGAATATGTGACCGAATTTAAGATGTTCAGAACAGGGGGGCCACCGGAGCAGGGCATCACGGCAGACACGCCCTGGTCTATACCGGTGGCGGGTACACAAAACTATGTACCATTACCCTGAACAATAGAAAACAACCAATAAACCCAACAACAATATTCATTCAACAACTAAAAGATATTCTCATGGCTATTACATCAAGAGCAGCCCTCAAAGCACAGTTCAAAACGGGAAGCGTGCCTACGGCCCAGGATTACTTCAACCTGATAGATTCCGTTCTGGTAAAAAGGGATGATGCATTCTTTGGTAAATGGCAGCCCGGTATCAGCTATCATGAGTCGGATGTAGTGATCTATAATAATGCCTTATACAGCCTGGTGCCGGAGGGAGCCAAACCCTGCGGCTGTGACGACGATGACCAACCGGATCAGACGGATCCTTCCGGGGCCTATTGTTCCATACTGCCGCCCGACCAGGATAAAACACACTGGCAGCTGCTGGAGCTGCAGATCGAAGACGATGACTGGGCCATTATCCGCGCAGCAAAAGACAGCGGTGAACTGGATATCATGTATGCCAAGGTATTTGGCAAAATAGGGATGGGCACAGAACAGCCGGCGGCACGGGTACATATACACGATGACCGCAACAACGGCGATTACCTTTTTGCGCCCGACCAGTCTGCCGCACCGGAATTCATCATCCAGCAATCCGGCGAGGCGCCCCGTCATCTCTCCCAGAGCGTGGCCGAAAACAAGGCGAAGTTCACCACCGATACGGAAGGCTTCCTCTTCCAGCCGGCAATACAGCCTCCGCCGGTGAATGAAGAGGAACTGGTAAAAGAACAAACGCCGGACACTGCTTCCACACCGGTGTTCATTACCTCCCTGCAGGGAAGGGCCGCCACCGGTATTGGTACAGTAACCCCTGAAGCAGCGGTAGATGCCCAGCAGGGGCCTGATGCCAGAGTGCTGCTGGCACCTCTCAAAAAAGATGCACCCGAAATAGCTTTCCTGCACAAAGGCGAATACAACCTGCGCACCTGCTATGTGAACCGCCTGGATGCCGCCAGCACCCAGTTCATTACCAATGCGCCGGAAGGCTTCTATTTCAGAAAAGGGCTGACAGACTGCAACAACTATCCTATAGGCGAGGAATCCGCAGCAGAGACGGTATTGTCTATCAAACCCGATAACAAGATCGGCAAAGTGGGCATCGGGACTGAAACTCCGCATACCCAGCTGGAGGTTACCGACAATATTTCCGGCCGCATACTTGTGAGCCTGGAAAAGATCAACCCCGCTTTCTCTGTTGTGAACCTGCGGCCCAAAGGCGGCAAATCCAACTACCTGACCATCGGCGCTGATAATGATTTCGGTACCCTGATCACCGATTCTCCCGGCGGTTTTGTTTTCCGCAAAGGAGGAGAATATGGGCTGCATGATAACGAGATCAACCTGAACCAGGGAGACGACCTGCTGACCATCAGGCCGGACGGTAAAGTAGGTATCGGCGTATCGCCCCGGCAGTATGAGCTGGATGTATTTGGCAATGCCCGCCTGTTTACCCTTTACCTGGATACTGACCTTAAAAAGGTGCAGGACCCCAAACCGCTGGACAATGTGCTGAACCAGGTAATGAAGCTGAACCCCATTCGCTTCCGCTGGAACAGCAAACGCACCAGCTGCTCTGACAAAGATGAGCAAGTGGGCTTCCTCCCGCATGAAGTGGAGGAAGTATTTCCCGAAGTGGTAAAAACACATGATGACAATACCAAGGCCCTGGCTTATCCCAACCTGGTAGCTGTGCTTACAAAAGCGATACAGCAACAGCAGGAACAGATAGCAGCACTGGAAAAACGCCTGGCACGCCTGGAATCAGGTAACAAGTAATACCCGCCCCATGGAGGATATAAAGATCATAACGACAGAAAAAAACAGCGGCTTCCCGGAGTACATTGATTTTGCAACGCTTCGGCAGGAAGGCATAGATCATATTGCCGCTTTCTCCGGCAAGGTGTGGACAGATCATAACCTGCATGACCCCGGCATTACCATCCTGGAAGCATTGTGCTATGTGCTGACAGACCTGGACTACCGCACCAAGCTGGATTTTAAGGACCTGCTAGCCAGGCAGGGCAATGCAGCGGAAAACAACTTCCTCACCTCTGCACGCATACTGGGTAATAACCCGCTCACCGTAACAGATTACCGCAAGCTACTCATCGATATCAACGGCGTACGCAATGCATGGCTGGAAAAAGCCACGGAAGATGAATATACCCTTAGCTGGAACTGTGAGTCCGGTAAGCTGCAAAACTCCCCCCTGGTGGAAAACCTGCGCAAAGTACCGCTGAATGGCCTTTACAAAGTTTATATCGAGCCGGATGATGTATATAAGTCCGCCTATGTAAAGGATGCCTGCGGCAACGACGTTTTCCCCATTGATGAAGTGTTGCATACCGTGAAAGAACGTCTGCACCGCTACCGCAACCTTTGCGAAGACTTTGCAGAAATAGCGGTGCTGCGGGAAGAGCGCATCAGCCTCTGCCTGCATGTGGAATCCAAACCGGACTATGTTCCGGAAGATCTGCTGGTAGAAATATTCAGCCGCATACAGGACTTCTTTTCTCCGGCGCCGCAGTTCTATACCCTGCAGCAATTGCTGGACAAGGGCCGCAGCATGGAAGAGATCTTTGAAGGTCGCCCCTATGACCTGGAAAATGATACCGTTGTACAGCAAAACGGCTTCATTGATACCCGGGAGCTGGAAGCGCTGGAACGCCACCGCGTTATCTACGCATCTGACCTGTACCGCATTATTATGAGCGTGCCCGGCGTAGCCGGTATTACCCGCCTGATCATGTTCACCGATGCCAATGGAGGTAACCCCAATACCGCATTTGAACTGGGGCAGGAATGGAGCCTTACGCTACAGGACCATCACCGCCCCGTGCTGGATCCTGAGCAATCTACCGTGATCTTCTTCAAAAACAGACTGCCTTTTACGGTGGATCCTCAAAAGGTGAAAGGCCGCTATATCAGGAACATATCGGACTATAATAAATCCGCAAAGAAAGCCGAAGAGCTGGACACGAACATTCCGCAGGGCAGGCAGCTGAACCTGGCGGAATATCGCTCCGTACAATACGAGTTTCCCCGTGTGTACAATATTGGCAAGCATACTGTACCTCCGGACGCACCTGCCGAACGCAAGGCACAGGCGCTGCAGCTGCAGGCCTACCTGCTGTTCTACGATCGCCTGCTGGCAGACTACTTTGCCCAGTTGGCCAACATCCGTCACCTGTTTGCATTATCCCCCGGCAGCGATGCCCCTCCACATACTTACTTCACCGCAGACCTGGCAGGTATTCCACAGCTGCCTGAACTGCTGCGCGGCTACCAGCATGCCGGCGGGGACGGCACACCTTACAGGGGTATGCCCCTGGCGTATGTACCCCGAAGTGNCGATCCTTCACAACACCGCTACTACAGCTCTTTATATATACGGGAGGAAGCCATTAACCGCATCCTGAACGCATGCAACAATAATAATATACAACCGCTGGCAGGACAGGATGAGGAAGGCAATTATTATTACTACCTGGAAAGTAACCAGGAAGTGATCCTCCGCGGTATCCAGCACTTCTCCACGAAAAGGGATGCACTGCGCGCCGCCAGGGATGTATTATTCCTGGCAGGCCTGCCTAATTCCTACAGCCGCATCAACGACCGTGAGAACGAGCAGTATAGTTTTGACCTGGTATATACCGACAGTGGTTATACGGAGATGATCACCGCGCTGTACGAAACAGCAGAAGCCTATAACACGCGGAAGGAAAAATTCCTGGATCATTTGCTGGCCCGTTTCTCAGAAGACTTTACCGACTATGTGCTGATGATGTATGCACTGAACGGCAAAAAGAATGATCCGGCCCTGAACATCCGCGACAAAAGCAATTTCCTTTCTGCCTACCCGGCAATCAGCGCATACCGCTCCCGTTCATTCAATTACCTGGAAACGCAGAACGGCTTGCCGGTAAGCGGCTTACAGGAACGGGTTTCAAGGCTGATCGGGATCGAGCACGATCCCTCCGCCTCTCTTAATAATTTCGATATTGTAGCAGTGAGCGATGGCTATATCTTCCGCGCCAAGCTGCCCGGGCAAAGCGATGAAGATACGCCCCTCTTCATCAGCCGCAGCATCTATGCATCTGAAAATGATGCAACAACGGCTTACCAGTTTTTCCTGCACGCGGCCACTGAAAAGAGCTACTATAAAAATTATGGCTGTACAGGCGAGCAGGTGTACGGCTTTTACGTACAACATCTGCATCGCGATAAAGACGGTAAAGAGTGGTGGCTGGATGTATGGCACCCCGTAGAATACACCCATAGCGGGAAGAGAGATGCGATACAGGACTGGATCATACAGTACTTTGCCATGAAGGGAAAGTATACGCAGCTGATACGTTTAAACGAAGGGTATTATTTTCTGCTGCGTGATGATAACGGGCAGCTTTTATTCCGCAGCGTGCAGGGTTATGAAAACACCGCAACAGGCTTATACTGCCTGCTTTAACACCCTGGAACTGCTGCAGCAGCATATCAGCTACCGTGTTCGCTACCGTGCCGAAGCAGCCAGCTACCTGGTGGAGATCATTGATCCGCACGCACAGCCTGTCACAGCACTGACCCGTTATCCGCGCGCTTTCAATGATGAGGCCAGCGCGACAAAAGTGATGTTGCAGCTGCAGCAGTTCTACCAGCAGAAATACCTGCTGTACCAGGAAGAATCTGAACGTTCCTCCAGCTGGAAACTGCACTATAAAGGAGCGCCTGCCTGGGAAAGCTTTGCCACCTTCAAACACGGCAACCAGCTACGCCCTGCCTTTATCCAGTTCCTGGAACTGGCGGTTGCAGCAGACAATTACATTCCCGTAAAAAGCGATAAGGACAATTACAGCTTCCAGGTAGTACGCAGGGAAGTGCTGACGGAAGATGATACAGAGCTAAGCGTACAGACCGTAATGGGCATACACCTGCAGGAGTATGCCACGGAAGCGGCCATGCAGCAGGCCATAGCGGAATACGCAGCCTTATTCAGCCAGATATGGCAATCCATCCGGGACACATCCACCCAGGCAGACAGCGCCTACTGGGATCTTTGTAATGCCGACCTGGTATGGGAAGTGGTAAAACATGGTCACTACTTCTTCAGGATAAAAGACAAAGAAGAAGTACTGCTGCAGGAAACCAGGGAGTACAGCAGCCTGGAAGCAGTGCGTAGCGCCTTCTATAAAACGATCCAACTAGGCAGGCGTTTTGAGCACTATCAACCTACTATAACAGATGGCTGTACCTACAGCTTTATAATAGTGAATGAGCAAGCAGCACCGCTGGCGCAGCATCCATCCGTATACTTCAGCGAGCAGGAAAGAGACCTGGCGATACAAAGGGTGATCCGCTTCCTGCAGCAGCACGGCGCTGCGTTGGAGGTAGTACAGCTGCCTGGCGCATGGCGCTATAACTGGCAATGGTTATCCTGCGGCAAGGGCTTTCCTGCAACAGCGCTGGAAGGGCTGGATGAAGTACATGATGAACAGGAAGCCAGAGACAGCCTGACCCAGATGATGGAGCTGGCGGCTAACCCTGCTAATTATGAACACGTGGAGGAAGACGGCGCCTGGCACATATGGCTGCGCAGCGGTGAACAAGGCGGCGGTAACCGCCTGGCCAGACATCCTGGCTCCTACCCCTGCGAGCAGCAGGCGCTCATGGCCATTGAACAGCTGGTAAGCTGGGCGCAGAACGACCTGGATAAACAAACCGGCATGGAGCTGACAAGAGTATTTGCCAGCAGCCATCCCGGACAGGCAGTAACAACACAAGACAGCGGTTTCCGGCTTTGGGACCGCAACTACCGCGTAGCCGCCTATTACCGCCAGTTCAGCTGCGCAGCCGATCGTGATGCGGCATTGCAGGCGCTCTGGCTGCAATACCAGCAACAGGAACCGGCTTATACCGTGATATATACGGAAAAGAACGGCAGCTTTGGCTTCCGCCTGTTTAACCCACAAACAGGCATATACGAATGGGACAGCATTCAATCCTACACTTCGCAGGCTGCAGCTGCAGAGTGCGTATATGAGTTGCTGCAACTGCTGGCTTATACAGGCAACTACTGCCGGCAGGATGAACCTGCCGCCTGCCTGTATACCATCACTATCGGTAAGGTACTGCTGGATATCTACTACGCTGCACAGCGGACACCGGATCCTAATGAGTCCAGGGAGACTACTGACTGGGCGCGTTTGAACGAATTCATTTCCAGTATTCCGCAGGAGAGTGAAATGTTCTACCGCTACACTAATCATGCGGAAGGCTGCGCTTACGGTTTCCGGATGATCAATCACAACCGCTACCGCGTTGCGGCCCACACCGGCTGGTATCACAGCACAGCCAAAAGAGAAGAGACCCGTACTGAACTGCTGGCAGACGTAGCTTGCAAAAGAGAGTTATACAGCTGGATACTGGCTACTGCAGGCGTTAGTACTCCTGCCCCGCAGGAGGCGGCAGCAAAGGATGACGTTAGTTTGCTTCCCTGCTACTTCCCCCATCCTGAACTGATCGACATAAAAAGGTTGTGGCTGAACGCCGACAAGGATATGCCCCTGCAAACGGAATGGGAATTGGTAACAGAAGAACTGCCTTACGAAGCAGGCCTCCTGTACTATTACCAGCTGGTAGAGAAGAATATGGATGGTAAATCCTGTCGCGTGATCTGGCACAGCGTCAACAGATACCCCGATGCCTGCGAAGCAGAAACCGCAGAAGGATTTCTTTACATCTACCTGTTGGAGCTGGCCCGCTCTGCCGCCTCCTACTGGTATAAAAAAGTGCCTAAAGAGGAAAATAAATATACCCTTTCACTCAAAGATATCAGTGGCGAAGTGATAGCAGTAGCGCCGGGCATTATATGTGAAGAAGACCTGGAAAAAGATAAAGCCGCCCGCATGCTGAATGCCATGCTTTACCCCATAATGGAGAACCGCACCGGCTATTCTTTCGAGATCAACAGTGTATGGCAGCAGATGACCGGTGCGGGTGAAGCTACTTACGATTATAAGACCGTATGGCAGGGACTGAATGTATACAGCACACCTGCAGAAGCCTTTACCGCCTTCAGGCGTGCAGCAGAACTGCTGCACGATCTGCGGAATTATCAGCGTGTGGAAGACAGCAACTGCGGACCGTTTGGTATTGAGCTCACAGATCCGGCACAGGTAATTGCCGAACACCCGCTGGCCTACAGTACGCAGGCAGCCAGGGATGCCGCCATAGCAGCTACGCGCAGTGCTATCAATGCAGAAGGATTTCATGTGCTGGAACACATTCTTTTGCGCCCGCAACAGCAGGATCGGGTTTATCATCCGCTTTATCTCAAATGGAATTTGGCCCTGCAGCCTGAAGGAGAAAACCCGGTAGCAATAACGCTGGAGCTGACCGCACGTACCACTTTCGACCAGCCGGGAAAAACGGAGCAGGAAGCATTTGTGGCAGCGCTGAAAGCTACCCTGGCCCAGAATGAAGGGGAGGAAGACGCCATCTACATCGAGGAATATGACAACCGGTATGTTATTACCTGCTGGGACAAACAGCAGGTAATGATTGCCAGCGGCACTGTATATAAACAGGATTCCGAAGAGCATCTTTGCGATATACTGGCTTCACAACTGAGAGGGCTGATCGATGCGGCCAAAGCCAGCGATGTACTGGCAGCGGATATTACAACGGCTGCTACTCCCCTGCTGACCATTTGTCCTGAAGAAGACATCTGCAGGCTGCCGGCACCTGACGCGAACGACCCTAACAGCAGCTATTGCGACACCACTTTTATGGTAGACCCTTACTCTTTCCGGGCTACCGTGGTACTGCCGGGATGGCCACGCCGTTTCCAGTCGTCAAGATTCAGGCAGTTCTTTGAACAAACCCTGCGCAAGGAAGCGCCTGCGCACATACGCCTGCGGATACTTTGGGTAAGCCCGCAGGATATGTACAACTACGAAAAGGCCTGCCTGGCATGGCTGCGGTCATTTGAATGGACCGGCGGCTGCGACTATACACAGCGCCTGCGGGAGCTGACCAGCATTCTGCAGTCAATGAGAACCATTTACCCTGCTACCTCCCTTTTTGATGAAGGCGGTGACGGAGACAGCCAGGTTATTTTATTAGACGAAACATTGTTGGGATTATAAATAATAAAACGCTTTACTAATGATACTTAATTCACCTACCCACTATCCTGTTTTCAAGAAGGGGCAGCCTTTAAGGAGCGATGATCTGAATGACCTGATCAGCTACCTGGAAGCAGAAGAACTGGATACCAGGGTATTTCTTATAGGCACCGGTATCTTCTACGGACTGATGCCCAGCTGGAACGCGAATCAAAAGCAACTGGAATTAACGCCCGGTGCGGGGGTTACTTCTGATGGTTTCCTCCTGGCAAAAGACGGCTTTACCAACCTTGTTTACAAAGGCATACAGGGTGTTAGTAATATTCCCTACAGCGGTGGCAGCATTCCTGTAACGGTACTTACAACCGCCGCTACAGACAATGACAAGCTGGAAAACCTTATTACCCAACAGCAAGCCGTAGTAATGCTGCGCCTGAAGGCAGAGGATACCACTAAATCAGATTGTCTCAGCAGCTATGATAACAACAGTGTACGGAAAGACATCAGCGTAGAAGTGGTACTGGCCCTGCAACAAGACCTGGAGCAGGCCAGCGAACAGTGGCGGGTGCAGCATACCGGCTCTCAGTCAGGAGAAGATCTTTTCATTCACCGTTTTGGATATACCGGCGATCAGGAAGCAGGTGCGACCATCTCCTTCAGCAGCTTTACAGACTGGAAGAAAGTAAAAGACAATTTTGACGCAAGATGCGCCGCAGCGGAGGCCACTATTGCGGCTGTATACAATGACGTATACAATGATTATGCAGAAATACTGGAGGCGGCACTGCCCGCCAATCCCCTGGCTGACATGGCACAGCGGCTAAAGGAGGCAAGACAGCGTATCAATGCAGACGACAATGATCTGTCATGGCAGCTGCCTTACTACTACGACTACCTGAAAGACCTGATCAGTGCCTACCAGGAGTTCTCTTACACCGGGTTTAACACCCTGTACCTTACACCGCTTAAAACGCGTTTTGAAAAATATCTTTCACTGGGCGCCTGCACCGGCGACCAACCGGAAGCGTTCCGCATGGGTCTTTACCGCCCACCCTTTGCAGATGCGGACCGCTCTACCATGGAAAAACTGCGGCTCTTACTGAAACGCATGATCCATATTGGGCAGGTGAGCAATACTATATTCACCGCGAACGGCCAGCTGCCGGGTACTGTCAGCATAACACCCAGCGCCCTGCAGGCAGCAGCATTAAGCCGTAAAGCAATTCCCTTCTACTACCGCGACCGTAACCTGGCAGGAGGCATCAAAAGCCTTTGGAACTATGAAGCCATGCAACAGCAACGTCTGTTCAGCATCCCCGGTGTAGATGATGCCACCGATAAAAAACTGCTGCTGCGGGATATGGACGCCTATCAATTTTTCCGTACGCAAGGCTATATTGGTAAAACCGCCCAGCAGGCGCAGGAAGCAATTATTAAAGCCCGGAACGACCTGCACCTGCCCTTTGATATAAAACTGGTGTTCCTGGGCACTGACGATACAGCTGCCTCCCTCATAGAGGGAGAAAGCGCCTGGTTTTCTGACCTGGGCCTGCTGCTGGAAAAAGTGGTGAACGACATTCGTTGCAGCGCTGAATGTGGAGAAAACTATGAGAACGCTATATTCGAAGGCACGTCTGCCGATATGAACCTTGGCCAGATGTTTGAAGCGCTGGGGCGTTTCTTTAGCGGCGTAAAGCAGGATACCTGGACGCAGTGGGTACGTGAAAAATGTGCGGCTATATGCAGGCCCAACTTACCTGGCATTGCCGCTGCAGCAGCACCTGCCGATACGGAATTTAGCTGTTGCCCCCTGCACCTGAAGATATTGTTTGACCTGTATACAGAATACAGCCGTAGAAAAGCAGAAGTGCTGGAAGAGCTGTTCTTCCACAAATTTGCAGCCAGGCACCCCGGCCTGGAGCACAATGCCGGCGTGCCGAAAGGTGGCACCCTGGTGCTGGTGTGTGCGGCAGCAAATCCCAGCAGCGACAAACACGAAGTGTTCGCTGCCATGCTGCGCAACCTTAAATCGCTGAATGAAGCAGCCAAGGCAACCCTGCTGCTGGAAGCAGCATCCTTGTCAGACTATATCGTAGTGGCAGATTTCTGCCTGCCTTACATCTGCTGTTCCAAAACACCCAGCGTAAAAATAGAATTGCAGCAGGTACAACCGGTGGCTGATTTTGAAATAGTGGGCGAACCAGTAGCATTACCAGAGGAAGCGGGTAAACGATTCAGGTTCCACAACCTTTCCAGCAACGCCACCGTGTACAAATGGGAATTGTTTGACTTCAGGGGCCAGAAAACAGACGAAAAGATCACCAACAACCTGGCAGATGATATTACGTTTGATATGAAGTATGCCGATGGCGTAACCTATCTGGTGCAGCTCACCGCCAGCAGGGGACCGCTGTTCCAGCAGGTGGCCAAGCCAGTGGTTTTCTGTCCCGGCCGGAAAAGCCTGCTGTTGGAAGATGCCAAAGGCAACAACAAGTTCAGCTGGAAGAAAGATACCGAGGTCATTGAACTGCAGCTGAAAACTGCGCCCTACGGCGGAGAATTCTACCTGTATAAGAATACCGGTGGTAATGAGTGGGAATATGTAAGCGATAACTATACCATTCTCTGGCTGGATAACAAGCTGGCGGTTGAGGTGATCTATGACGAGCTGCCCGTGGGCACTTACCGCCTGGATTACGCCTTCCCGCAATGTGATATTACCATTTCATTCAGCATTGCTATTGAAGAAGCAGATAAGCCATCAGACAATACCCGTCTTGTTAATGAAACAACTACTACAGACCCCTCCGCTGATATAACCAAAACCTTCAACCGCCGCCTGCAGCAGTACCGCAAAGCGGTAAGTACTATAGGCGACGAAGATAAGACACTCGCCAAAACAGAGAAGTTCGGCAAAACAGAAGCTTTCCTGCGCTTCAGTGGTAAGCTGCCCGAACTGCATAACCGTTATGCAGACGTGTTGAAATCTTTGCAGACAGGTTTAGGCAATGCAGGAGAGAAACGCCTGCAGCAGGTGTCAGACATGGCCATCTACAGCACCGTCTTTTATCTGGACCGCTTACTGGCAAGCGCGCCCGATACGCAACCGGAGGAAGCGCAAACCCTGCTGCCGGAAGCGGCAGGGTTAATCAGGGGCCAGGCAGACGGTCTCAAACGCCTGCAGGAAGTGTGGGATACCGCTGCTGTAGCTAATGAACAGAACAGCGGATCCATCAAGGTCTATAAATCATTACTGAGCTGATGACCCAGCATCATACCATAGGAAAATTGTCGCTTGAACTGGAACTGCCTTCCAGGCAGAATGCCATGGCCATACAGGAGAAAATAGGCGCTGTTTGTAAGGACAGCCTGGCAGATGCATTGCAGGAACTGCTGGACAGCTGGACAGATACAGGCACCCTGCTGCGTGTAGAGCGACTGGAAATAGACCTGGGCCCATGCACTGCACAGCAGCTGGAAAGGGAACTGCCGGAAAGGATCATATTGTACCTGCGGGAACGTTACCCTGCCCTGCGACAACAGCCATCGCTGGAAACGGGTATGGAGCGCTACCCTATGACCCATGGTTATTTTGACAGCTGGCTGTACTTCCTGGAGTATGGACTGCTGCCGCATACCTCCCCCGTACAGGATACGGTTGCATGGGAAGCGGGTGTGCTGGGAGTACTGGCGACCGACACATCTGCATTGGAAAGATGCAGGCGCGTGCTGGAGACCCAGCCTGCTGCCATCAACAGGATGGTGCTGCAGTTCAGCCGGCAGTTTATCCGGCAATGGATCCAGGCATATGCAGGTCCGGCNCAGCAAGCGGTAATGCAAATGGCAAAAGTATGGGAACATTGTTGTGATGAGGCAGCGTTTATAGCCGAGTTACGAAAGGCGGCAGACATTGCCGGTGTTACGCTGCCATCACTACCAGATAAAAGTATTCTCCAGCGTAGCCTGGATGCGTGGAGCATACGGCAGATCATATCATCATCGCCGGCTCGTGAACCTGCAGCATGGTTAGAACAGCTGATCGCTTTAAGTTTCGGCACAGCACAACTACCTGCATATGTGCATGTCTTACGACAACTGCCATCAATACCCGGCGAGGGCAGTGCATTGATGAAAGCAGCACTGGTGGAACTGCATGACAGACATGTAGCTGCAGCTAAGATCAGTCAGCCGGCAAAACCGGCTGCCCCACAGCCTGATAACAAAGCTGCTGCAACAAAAGACAATAGTGAGGCGGCGCAACGATCAGCAGCAGCCGGCGAAGCAGCTGCTATAGCTGGCGAAGCAACTGATGCTGAACGTACATCAGTAAAGCAGCAAAGGGATAAAGGAGACGCGCGCACTGACCAAACAACAAATGATGCAGTAACACCAGCTGATGCCAGGGAGCCGTTTACAGCAAGTGTAAACGATAATGGCACTGACATTTCAGCAGTAGCACCACCGGTTCAAAGCAGCGATGCTGTGCATGCGCGGCAAACCACCGCAACGGATGCAAAACCGACAGGCACAAACAAAGAAGAGCAACGAAAAAAAACCGGTAGTCCCCCGCAAGGGCTCAGTACCTACATCAATAATGCAGGACTGGTATTACTGCATCCCTATCTGCATATCTTCTTTGATACATTAGGCCTGCTGGAAAAACGTGCTTTCAGGAGCGCTGCCGCACAGTATAAAGCAGTACAGCTGCTGGGGTTCCTGGCCAGCGGCGACACCAATATACCGGAATATGACCTGGTGTTTCCCAAGCTGCTCTGCGGCCTGTTGCCAGAAGACCCGGTAGACCGTTTTGTGGAGCTGACGGCATTTGATAAAACAGAAGCTGATCAGCTGCTGGAAGCGGTGATCAATCATTGGAATGCCCTTGGCGGTACATCTGCAGACGGACTACGCGGCAATTTCCTGATGCGGGAAGGCAAGCTGCAATGGCAGGGAGATGAGTGGAGGCTGCGGGTAACCCAAACCTCCTATGATCTGTTGTTAAACCGTCTTCCCTGGGGCCTCAGCGTAATACGCCTGACCTGGATGCCCTGGGTGCTGAAGACCGAGTGGGCGTAAACAATGAATAGTTAATCCTAAAGAACAATTATAGTGGTAAAAGCCACAGATACAAAAAGCAGTGCGCATCAATCGCAGCAAAGCCAGCAAACGCAGGGGCAGCCTTTCTTTAACAAGGAAGGTGGAGACGTATTTTTTCAGCCTGAAGCGGAACAGGCTACTCCATTCTTTGTTCAGCCTAAATTAAATGTAACCCAGCCAGGTGATGCCCTGGAAGAAGAAGCGGATAGAACGGCGGAAGACCTTGTTCAGCGAAAGCCGATTTTCGACAGTATGGCTGCAGCCGATGAACCCGAAGAAAATATTCAGCGCAAAAGCGAAGAAGAGAAAGAAGCATCCGAACAGGAGCAGTACTTGCAAATGAAGGAAGAACCCGAAAAAAAGGATGATGAGGAACTGCTGCAGCGAAAACCTGTTTTTGACAGTATGGCTGAACCGGCAGAAGAACAAGCAGAAGAGCAGTCCCTTCAGATGAAAGAAGAGCCGGAGAGAAAAGATGATGAAGAACGTTTATTACAGCGGGAAGAATCGCCAGATGCGGTACAGCCGCCCCCGGTACCATCGTCGGCTCAGGCAGCAGCTGCCGCAACGCCTCCCCCCTCCGGATCAGCGCCGTTAACATTTCCCAAAGAAAAGAACCAGGCATTTGATTTCAAGCTGGCGCCACAACAGGAAGGTATGGATTGGTTTTCCATGACACGACCTTTCTCAGCCAGGGGCGCAGAACATTTACAGCCTGGCAGCGCTGATGCAATTAACCAGCGCTGGATGCAGACCTACATGTTAACCCAGGGTTTGTTAGGACCATCCCTCGCTACCCGGGCCGCTAATATGGCAACACCCATGGCTGTGGATAATGCCCTGAAGCGGGATTATCCCACCAGGAGTGAACAAACAGACCAGGCATTGGGCAGCTCGCCGGTAGGCGGTAGTGTTACACTTTTCCAGTTCAAGTTAACCGTCAACACACCGCAGGACAAATACGAGAAAGAAGCCGATGCTGTAGCAGATGAAATTGTACGGCGTGATGCGACTACAGATAAGACCACTCCCACACTAACAGACGGTGCCAGTCTTTTGCCCCGCATATCACGGCTGGACAGCAACGCTCCGGGCAGCGAAAGGAATACCGGGCAAGCGGCACAGCTAAAACCGGGACTGCCTGCAGCAGAAAGAGACACCCGCACAGGATCATCCTCCGTAGAGGAACGCCTGGCGGCCTCGAAGGGAAGTGGCGCTCCATTACCGGATGATACGCGCGTCGCTATGGAAGGCCCTTTGGGCGCTAAACTGGATAAATGTACGCGTACATACTGGCAGCAACGCCGTACAAATGAATAAAGACCTGCGCGCACAGGCATTCACAAACGGCAGGGATATTTATTTCAATGAAGGTAAATTTAACCCTGGCAGTGCTGATGGCAAACGCTTACTGGCACACGAACTTACACACGTAGTACAACAAACCGGCGCTGAAGGCAAAGCAACGGAACGCAGCGCAGCACCGGTGGAGGATAAAGCAGCTGTTACTGCAGCTGACAGCAGTAAACCCGCTGCTGGAAAAGAAGCAGTAACAGCAGAACAGCCTGCGGTAAATCAAAAGGCCAATAACCAGCCCGCCACTGAAGGCAGCGCGGATGGTAGCGCAGATGGAGCAGGTGTCAACGGCGAAACTGCAGTAATGGCGCCTGCACCGGAATCACCGGCTGCAGCAAGCGCAATAGCCGCCCTACCCGGCGCTAAAGCCGGAGGCAGTGGAATAGATAAAGGCCCCGAGCTGGCAGTAGATGCCTCAAAGGTAGCACCCATGCCTTCTTTTGAAGAACTCCTGGGCAGTGTACCGGATGAGGAACCTGCCAGTGCAGCAGAACAAACCGGATCGGCTACTGGTGAGGATCTGACCCCACCTCCTGAAGAAAATAACGGAGGAGAAGCTCTCAACATTCAACGCCAGCAAGAGGATGGCGAAGAAGGCAATTTCATGCCGGAAATGCAGGCAAGCGAAACAGCCGCCGACTCAGAAGAAGAAGCCGGGCCACAGTCTGTATTCAGCGCGGATGGCATTATACAACAGATCAGCGCACACGCCCAGGCCAGGCAGCAACAGGTGCAGCAGGAAGCAGATGCAGTGAAAGCAGATGCTATACTGCAGGGCAACCTTTTAAGGAATACGCTCCTGGGCATCGTCGAGGAAAAAAGGAATACATTGCGGGCAAACTTCGCAGCCCGCCGTGTGGCACTGGAAACAACCATCACAACAGCAGACGGGCAGATAACAGAACGGCTTACCCAACGTACCGCCAGCGTTGAAATGGCCGGCCAATCCAGTAAAGACCGGCTGACAGCAATATTTGCAGATCACGAAACAAACTTAGATACCCTGGCAGAAGACAAGGTGACGGAAGTAGAAGACATGACCACTACCAGCCAGGAAACCGTCAATAACAGGGTAACCGAACAAGTGGCTGCTGCAAGAACACAAGGCGCCCAAAAAGCGGCTTCCTTTCCCTCAGATGAAAGAGGGATGGAACAGCGAAATGCCGCAATTGGAGTGGCTAATGAAACAGCCAGGGAAATTGAATCGAAAAGACCGGAGCTGCTGGACGCTATCGCAGAACTGACGGCCGACATTCCCGCCTCCTTTGTAGAGCAGGCTACGGAAGCAAAGAGCGGCCTGGCAGATACCTTGCAGGAACTGCATGATAATGTAGACGACCAGGTAGCAGATGCCATCAGCACCCTGGAAGATCAGGCAGACCAGGCGCGCGACCTGCTGCAGCAACAGGCGGAAAGCGCCAGGGAACAGCTGGACAACCAGGAACAGCAGGTGATGGACCAGCTGGATCAATATGCCCTGCAGGTAGAAGACCAGGTGACCAGCGGCGTAGATGAAGCAATAGCGCAAACAGATGCAGCACTTCCTGATGTGATCACCCAATTGCAGCAGATAGAAGCAGAATCGTACCGCCACACTGTCTGCAGTGGAAGATCCTGACCCGGCCGCAGCACAGGACGTTTGGCAACGAAGTGATGGCCTACCTTAGCCAGGTAGCTGATACTGCTATAGGCGGCTTCCGGGAAACAGCGGCTGTACTGAGCGGAACATTTGCAGAAAAGGTGGGCACTACCCAGCAGGCGCTGAACAACATGGAAGCAGATGTTGAAACCCAGCTGCAGCAATTTGATGAAGGCGTAGATACAAGTATAGAGGAGCTGCTGCAAAACCTGGATACTTCATTTGATGATATCACAACCGGGCTGGCAGAATCCTTCAGCGAATCTGAATCCAGCGCTGAAACAGAACTGCAAACATCCTATACAGACCTGGAATCAGCTTTCAATGAGACCATCTCAGAGACCCGCACCAAAATTGACGAAGCAGTTAACGAAGGATTAGCGAAAAATGATGAAGCGCTTGCCGGGCTGGGTGCCAAAATGCAGGAAGCCGCCGATGATGCCGCATGGGATTATGATCATCCGGTATTGTCTACCATCCGCGACGTGGGCATGTTCATCGTCGGAGTGATCGCAGCACTGGTAGTGCTGATTGCTGTAGCCATCGTGGTGGTACTGGCATTTAAGGCTATCGTAGCCGGGCTTATATTCCTGGGATTATCTGCTGCCGTAGCTGAATTTATCGTGGCATTAGCAGCCATCGCACTGATCGCATACGGTGTATACGAAGCTTACCAGGCCCGGATGGAAAGAGGCGCCGCCGGCGGATGGGGCACATTCGGAATGGCCCTGCTGGACACCATTGGCGTAACTGATATCTATAATGCCTTTGCACAAGACGGTTTGTCACCATTCCAGCGCGGCTGGCTGTTTGGGGAAGGTGTATTTAAGTTCGTTACCACTATCCTGATGGTAAGGGGCGCCTGGAAATTTGTAAGATCGGGCGGTTTAAGGAATGCATGGCAAGGTTTGTTCAGAAGAAGACCGTTCAGATGGGGAGGCTTCGGCAGAAGGGCCAGGGCGATCGGTAGATGGGCCAGGAGCGGTATCCGTTCTGTGGGAAGGATGATAGGCAGCGCCGGAAGAAGCATCGCAAGGGGATTGCGCTCAGCCGGAAGAGCCATCCGCGACTTCTTCAGAGATCCGCTAAACAGGAGAGACACCCGTGGCAGGTCACCGGCACGCAGGTTGGACACCGGCGCCAAAACCGGAGAACCCGCAACTCCGGAAACTATCAGGCAAGGCACTGTAGCGATGGAAGACCACCCGCAGTATGCTGAGCTGATGGCCGAAGTAAGAAATAAAGGATTTGAGGTCAGAGAAATACCCGGAGACCCGCATGTATCTGTAGTGGAAGTGGTGAATGAGGCGGGCGAAGTGATAAGGGTTGAAAAAGTGCTGTTTGTGCGCAGGGGAATGCGCTTCCTGGATCTTGAACACGAAGTGGGCCATATCCGCCAGGTAACAGAAAGGTTTGGAGCAGATAAGGTACTCCCGACAGAAAGGGTCATGGAATATCCCGATGGCAGAAGAAAAGTGCTGACATCCGGAGAGTTTATGACCGAATGGCAAAACCCTATTGTAGAATACCATAACAGGCTGGTTGAATTTATCCGGCTGGCGGAACGCGGAGCGGATGAATCACTATTGAGAGAACATGCAAGGGGAGTGGCAGAATGGAGACAGGCATACTGGAATAAAGGACTGAAGGGAGGAAGAAGCCCATCGCGGAGAGAGTGGACCAACACCCACTTCGGCGATATAGGCGAGCTGCAGACGCGATACAACCAGCTTGGAGGCTCGGGATATGAACGATAAATTGTAAATTACAAATGGAATGATTGCTATTATGAGCGATAAAACAATACATATCAGGCATCAACCCCTGGAAGAAGAAGCATCCGTTGCTGCTTTATTTGAAAACATATTTGATATAGGCTTCAGCCCTCTTTTTCATATTGGCTTCATTCCCGCTGTGAACAAAGATGATCTTGCACACCTGGATGATATACTGCCCCGGGATTTTGACAGTATTAATACCGAAAAGGAAGCAAGACTCATTACGCTTCTGCAGTTTGAATACGTGATTACCAACAACCCTGCAGGCGGATCTGCTGAAAAAGTGGACTACCTGTTCGATGGCAGCGAACGTTCAGTAACGCTGCTGTATGTAGACGATACCACATTCGGTAAATTCAACCAGGAACTGCAGGAACTGGCCCCTGAATTCGGCGATGTACGCTTTGGTCATCCGATCGGCAGATATGCACGCTATGGCGTTGTCAGCTACCTGATGAAATGTCTTGACAGCGGTATGATTAAAACGCACAATAATTGAACATACATCATCTCATAAGGTTATGAAATCCAGGCTTCCAAAGGACAGGCTGCAGCCTCCCAGGCAGGACAACAATCCCTTCTTTGATAAGAACAGGGACAATCACCTGCTTAGCCAGCCGGGAAACACCAGTTTTTTCACTAAACCTGTACAGGCCCGCCTGCGCATTGGACAACAGGATGACGCTTACGAAAATGAAGCAAACCAGGTAGCGGCAGGTATGTTTGGTGCAACAGGCATGTCCTTACCTGCACAAGCCCCCGCTGCGGCACCTGCACAGGCAGAACCGGATAAACAGCGGGCCGCCACGCTGGAAGGTGAGATCAATGATGCGAAAGGTGGCGGACAATCTTTACCGGCTGATGTAAAAAGCCATATGGAGCCTGCATTTAATACAGACTTCAGCCAGGTAAAAGTACACACCGGTAGCAGGCCCGAAGCTTTGACCAACCGGATCAATGCATATGCCTTTACGTACGACAACAATATCTTCTACGGCAAAGGCCAGCAACCCGGAGTGAACCCGTTGACCACCCACGAGCTAACCCACGTGGCGCAACAGCAGGGAGGAACAAACCTGTCGTCCCAACCGGCCTACCCACCAGGTAAACAGGCCCAAAGCAACAGTGCCGTTTTCAAAAAAGATACCGGTGAGTTCACAAGTACAGATACCAAAGAAAATCTCAGGGGTGGCAAACGGCAGCAGCAAAAAGTATCCAAACAGGAAAGCCCGAAAACACTTCGCTCCTGCAGTAGTTCACCTTCGTTCTCCCCTCCCATTGGTCATAAGAACACGAAACTGAAAGGTATTTTTGGCGACTTCGAAGTGGAGCATGGATTGGATAAAGCGCCGTCTGCCAGCGGTTTTGGTGATTATTTTTTTAAAGTGGAAATGACACCCAACGAAAAGACCAAGGGCAGTAAGATCGCCTTTGTACAAACGGTAAGATCTGGAGCGCCTGGTGGAAAATGGTTCACTAAAAAAGAAGACCCGAATGTTGGTGAAGACCGCGCCAAACGTACTACCGCTGAAGGATGGCGGCTTGACAGGGCCAACCCGGCAAAAGATAAAACACCCTTCTATGGAATGGCCAAGGATGCCAGCGGTAAGCTAACGCAACGGTCAACTACCAGGATAGGCGAATTTGGCGGAAACACCGCTATGATGAGGGATGTACCCGGAGTAGCCGACCCTGATGCCATGCAGTTTGCCGCTACCGCCATGGATATGAGCACAGGGGTCAATTATGGCACAGTGGCATGGGGATATGAATATGACAGCTCTAAGAACTACTATAAGGAAGAAACCCCCAGGCTGCTGGATCCGGCAGACCCCAGAATGAAAGGCAGGGACGAAGCGCTCAAAAAGTGGAATACGGCAATAGCCACTCCTGCCAGTGGAATAGATAAAGTGCCAGGCATATAAGCCTTTTCTTCCGGACAATAAATTGTAAATTCCAGGAGGAATAAACGTAATTTTAAGCAACCATAATCCCTTACGGTAATGAGATCCAGGTTACCTAAAGATAGAAGACAGCCCCAAACAGACAGCACCCCGTTCTTCGATAAAAATGCTGATAATAAACTGGTTGACAACCAGCAGGGGAACAGCTTCTTCAGCAAACCCGTTCAGGCAAAGCTGATCGTTGGCCGGCAGGATGACGCCCATGAAAATGAAGCGAACCAGGTTGCATCCACCATGTTCACCGGCACCAGCATTTCATTACCCTCACAACCATCAGCCCCGTCCACCACTGCAGCAGAACCGGATAAAGACAGGGCCGCTGCCCTGGAAGGACAGATCAATGAGGCCAAAGGTGGAGGGCAGTCTTTACCGGGTGATGTAAAGGGTTATATGGAGCCTGCCTTCAATACGGATTTCAGTAAAGTAAAAGTGCATACAGGCACCAAAGCTGAAGCATTGAATAAACAGATCAATGCATATGCATTCACCTACGATAATAATATTTTCTACGGCAGGGGGCAGGAGCCCGGCGTGAACCCGCTGACCGCCCATGAACTTACTCATGTGGCACAGCAGCAGGGAGGCACAAGTATGTCTACCCGGCCGGTATATCCACCGGCAAAACATACCCAGAATAACAGCGCTGCCTTCCGGAAAGAGCTCGGCGGGTTTACCAGTACTGATACAAAAGAGAACATCTTTGGGAAACAACAACAGCAACAAAAAGTATCCAGAACAGACAGCCCCAAAACGATGAGGGCCTGCTCCAGTTCTCCATCCTTCTCCCCTCCCATCGGGCGTAACAAAACTACCCTGAAAGGTACCTTTGGTAATTTTGATGTGGAACATGGATTGGATAAAAAACCTTCTGCCAGCGGCTGGGGCACTTATTTCTTTAAGGTAGAGATGGACCCGAATGAAAAAACCAAAGGCAGCAAGATTGCATTTATACAGACAGTGAGAAGAGGAACAGCAGCCGGAAAATGGTCTACCACCAAAGACGACCCGGGCATGACCGAAGAGCGGGCTAAGCGGGCAACAAAAGATGGATGGCGGGTGGACAGGGCCAACCCGGCCAGGGATAAAACGCCCTTCTACGGAATGGCCAAGGACGCCAGCGGCAAACTGACACAGAAATCCACTACCAGGATAGGTGAGCATGGGGGCGCCAAACCCATGATGCGGGATGCCCCGGGTGTACTTGATCCAACCGCTATGGAGTTTGTAGCTACAGCAATGGATATGACATCAGGCGTAAATTACGGATCCATATTATGGGGCTTTGAATACGACAGCTCCCGCAGTCATTACAAAGAACAAACGCCACAACTGCTGGATGCCACAGATGCCCGTATGAAAGGAAGGGATGAAGCCTTTAAGAAGTTTAATGATGTTGAAGTCACCTCAACAAGCGGAGTGGATAAAATACCAGGCATATGAAATATACACGCTCATTGCTGCCGGGCGTGATGCTTTGGCTGCTTTTTTACTCGTCAGTAAGCGCATACTCGTGTATGCCCAAAAACCGAACTATGAATAACAGTCATGACACCGCCATAAAAGCAACTATAAAAGATATGCTGGAAGAAAGCCGGCGCCATTTTTCTGCAGACGTGCTTAAAAGCGGGAAAAAGCTGGAGGCACAGCTGCAGGAACAGCTGCCCGAACCCAGCCACTTTACACCCATAGAGCTGTTCTTTATGGCAGAGATCTCACCTGCTTTTAAGCAGATAGTAGACAATGCCTCATTACAGGCAGCCTATTGTGCTGCGCTGAAACAGCTGCAGGCCGACTGGTGGAATGAACCTGGTATGACAGACAGACCAGTGACGCAACATTTGCTTGCCATCCCTTCCATACAGGATGGCCTGACAAAGGTATTAGCCGATAACACGCCACTGAGCTATGTGGAAGGAGAATCCAACACCGAGGCGATAGACCTTCAATGGCAACGCGGTGACCTGGCCGCAGGGCTGTTGGCAAAGATCTATGGCAGGGAATTCGATCCCCGGGCCCCGTTGCCGGAACGTCTGAAAGCAAGAGAAGCATTACGTAAAAAATAGACGATCAAAAGCCCCATGTTAACTCCCTTTACAAATGATATTAAAGCAAAGCTGTTTGCACATATTCCCCCGGATTGGCAGGCACTGAAATACATTGCCGAAAAGTGGATGGAAAAAGATCTGCCTCCTGAAACCGGCATCCCCATGGCCTGCTGCCAGTATGCAGGCGGTAATGCCTTGCAGGCTACAGGTGTAACTGCCGCACTCCTGGCCGGTGCTATCAGCCTGCGCATACTGGATGATCTTAGTGATAAAGACCGTGTAGACACCCTTTGGAATGTGGCAGGAGAAAACCGCGCCTGGAACTTCGCATTCGCCTTTAAAATGATCTCCCTGCAAATATTGCACACGGCCATTATCGATAATGAAAGGCGCAATCATGTACAGGAGGTGTACCTGGATAAACTTATGCAAATGGGCGCCGGACAGGATATGGACCTCAGCAACCGTGCCGCTACGTTCGAAAGCTACTGGAAAATGATGGATCTGAAAGCCGGTACGCCCTTTGGCTGCGCCGCCTGGCTTGGAGCAGTGGCAGTAAGCGCCAACCGTGACATCTGGAATGCCTGCTATGCCTACGGCCACCATCTGGGCCTTGCCATCCAGATATTAAATGACAGAGAAGGCATCTGGTCGGGCAAATCAGTGTCAGACCTCGACAGGGGAAAAGTGACCCTGCCCCTGCTGTATGCACTGTATTGTGAACATACGCATAAGGAAAGGGTACAGGCAATAGTAAATGAAGGAACGGTAAGCACACATGCGTCCTGGCTGCGCGGCGTACTGGAAGAAATAGAAGCGCCCCAATACCTTGTATGGGCAGCCTGGCAGCACCGCAGTGAGGCGCTGGCTGCCATACAGAATGGCGGAGGTAAAGCAGCGGGCGCCCGGATACTGGAAGCATATGTAAACGGCATCTTTGGCGACCTGGTACCGGATGGGACGCTGACCAACAGCCAGGCATTTGCGCTTCCGCAGGCGGATGTATCTGCTGACCGTAATAGCGTTCCCAATAAGGATGCTGAATACAGATCAGCATCACTGCGATTAAGGCAGCGTATATAACTTCAAAATGAATGATGATGAACGAACAATCAAATAAAAACGGACCGGAAAACGACGGCCTGGAATACCAGCTGAAGCTTTCTAACTTTTTCATGCATACAGAGCTGAGCAGGATCTCCAGCAAAATAAATGAAATAGATGCATTCCTGAACGGCGTAGCAGACCTCCTGCTGAAAAAACACATCATCCGGGAAGATGACCTGGCCAGCTCAGTAGCAGCCAACAAAACTGAGATGATCGAGAAGAACACGATCTTCCTGCCAAGGATCGCTACCAGGAAGGATGATCCCGATGCCACCTTCACTGCCCGTAAACTGCCAGGAAAGACTGCACATCTGCAAAGCCGCCTGCTGCAAACTGCATTTTGCACTCACCCAGGAAGAAGTGGAAGCCGGCCATGTAAAATGGAACCTGGGAGAGCCCTACTTCATACGCCAGAAAGAAAACGGCTACTGTGCGCACAACGATGGCAAAGGCTGCTGCAACATCTACGAAAACAGGCCTGTTGTTTGCAAATACTATAGCTGCAGGAATGATAAACGGATCTGGAACGATTTTGAGAAAATGGAACTGAATGAAGAATGGATCGGGCAACACCTGCAGGGCGGACAAATGGTGGCCTTAAACAATACCCTATAATTATGCGAATAATATCTGTAGCTATACAAAAAGGCGGTTCCGGCAAAACCACCACAGCGCTCAACCTGGCCGCCGCATTACAGCAGGAAGGACATCGCGTATTACTGGCTGATCTTGACCCGCAGGCCAACCTTACCCAGGCATCCGGCATAACGGACGAACCTCCGCAAAGCATATACGAACTGCTGAAGCAGGCCGCAGAGGGAGCATCCACCCTAACCCGCGATACCATCATCACAACGGGTCCCGTACCGGTATTGCCCGCGTCTTTGTCACTGGCAGATGCGGAAATGGAACTGGTTAGTATCTATGGCCGGGAACATCTGCTGAAACAGGTGCTAGCCCCCTTACAGGATGACTATGACTATATCATTATTGATTGCCCTCCGGCTATGGGCATGCTGACCGTGAACGCCCTTGCGGCATCCTCCTATGTGCTGATTCCTATGCAGGCAGAGTTCCTTCCCTTTAAAGGCGTACTAAGCTTCATGAAGCATTTTCAGCTGATTAAAAAACATGTCAATAAGCAACTGGAACTATTAGGCCTGGTGCTCACAAAATATGATGAGCATAAAAGTATGCACCGGCAGATCAGGTTACAGCTGGAGGAAATATACAACGGTAAAGTTTTGTCAACCGCCATCCGTAACAACATTGCCCTTGCCAAAGCCCAACAGCAGGGTACGTCTATCTTTCACTTAGACAAACACTGTAATGGCGCCAGGGATTATCTGCAACTGGCGCGCGAAATACTGAAAAAGTTCAACTGATCCTCTTTCGGATCTATCAATCCTGAATGAAACAAACCAGCTAAAACTGACGAAGGATAAACATGTTTACAAGTTCTGAAAATGCAATCGTACTAAACGAGTACCTGCAATGGCTGCAGTTGGCTGTTACCAACCGGCTGCAACAATATTTCAATAAAGAGGATCAACCGGCTGAAGGCATTAGTTCAACCGAACCCGCCCCTCCGGTAATAAGTTATCCACAGGCGCCCTTACCCGCTTTTATCAGTGAACACGCGCTGAACCTGCGCGAGCAACAGCTACTCTTATTGGCACTGGCGCCTCATATCAGTCCTGTTTTTTTTGACGAAATCATACAACAGTACATTCCCAAAGCCGGCGACTTTCCACAAATAGGCGGCGTACGGGGCGCCCAGTTCCGCGGCTTTCTGCCTACCGGCGAAACTGCGCTCTTCCTCCTGGCCGGCAACGCACTCGACCAACGGATGGAAGTAAAACGGCTGCTGCAGGAAGAACGCCTGTTTGCCGGCAAACAGATACTGCGGCTGGAAAACCCTCCTGAAGGCGAGCCCATGATGAGCGGCAAGATCGTGCTGTCGCAGGAATATGTAGACCTGTTCCTGACAGGCCACTATACAAGGCCCCGCTTCGGCGCCAGCTTTCCGGCAGACAGGATTACCACTCCGCTTGAATGGAGTGATCTTGTGCTGAATGCCCAGACCCGGGAACAAGTACAGGAGCTGAAAAAATGGCTGCAGTATAAGCATGCCCTGCTGAAAACCAACAAACGACTCAAACCCGGTTACCGCGTAATCTTTTATGGCCCCCCGGGCACCGGCAAAACATTAACCGCCTGCCTCCTGGGAAAACCGGAAACAAACAATGGCCAGGAACTGGATGTATACCGGGTAGACCTCTCACAGGTAGTATCCAAATTCATCGGTGAAACAGAAAAGAACCTCTCTAAACTTTTTGACAAAGCAGAACATAAGGACTGGATTCTGTTCTTTGATGAAGCAGATGCGCTGTTTGGCAAACGTACCAACATCCGCGATGCACACGATAAATATGCCAACCAGGAAATATCTTACCTGTTGCAGCGTATCGAGAACTATAACGGCCTGGTGATCCTGGCCACCAACTTCAAGAGCAATATAGACCCTGCGTTTGCACGGCGCTTCCAGGCCATTATCCACTTCCCGATGCCTAACCAGGCGGAACGCCTCACCCTGTGGAAGATGATCCTGCCAGATCACATGCTGCAACAGCAGGGCACGCTGGAACGCCTGGCTGCCGCCTATGAACTGCCGGGCGCATCTATTATTAACGTGGCACAATACTGCTTCCTCAAGAATATGCAGCCAGATGGCTCCATTGCGCCGATCTCAGGCGCCGACCTGGAAGAAGGCCTCATCCGCGAGTTCAATAAAGAGGGTAAAGTATATAAATAAGTTTGTCGCAGGCGGCCTGCTAAAATGTCTCTTTCGCACCCCATGGGTAATCGGCACATGCCTGACCTTTGTGTTATAATCATTTACTAAAAAACCATAATGATGGAAACACTGGAATACAAAATCGACATCAACGCCCCAAAAGAAAAAGTATGGAACACCATGCTCCAACTGGACACCTACAAACAATGGACAGACGTAAGCTGGCCCGGCTCCACCTATGTAGGCGAATGGAAAGAGGGACAGGCTATACGCTTCCTGGGTGGCGAAGATCAGGGCGGTACCTATGCAGAACTCCATGAAGTGCGGCCGTATGAACGCATTCACGCAGTGCACTCGGCGGTCATCGCACCTGATGGCGCTTTAGACAAGGACAGCGAGATGGCAAAGGGTTGGGTAGGCAGCACAGAAAGCTACACCTTTACCGAAAAGGACGGTAAAACAGAAATAAAAGTACATATCAAAACCAACCCTGCCTGGGCATCCATGTTCGATGAAGGCTGGCCTTCCGCACTGGAAAAACTGAAAGAGATCTGCGAACGCTGAGGCGCTAATAATAAGCGCCCAGCTCTTCTACATGCACAGTTACCGGCTGTTCATCACAACGTTCCCTGATGGCAGCCCTGAAGTCTTTGAAGGCAGGCAGCGCCGCAAACAACTGATCCGCAGCCCTGTCTTCAAAAGCGGCTATGTGCACAAAGCTTACACCATCGCTTTGCCTGTACACGCTATACTGTACTCCCTCAGGCAACTGTCTGAAAAGCTGTTTGAATACCTGTTTGATCAGTCTTTCATTTTCTTCCGCCTGATCAGCTTTTACCCGGTAGCTAAGCATCACGCGTTTCATAGATACATTGTTTTAGTTAGTACAGGCAAAACTAAGGAGGCAGCAAAACTTACGAGGGATGCAAACCTGCCAATTTAAGGGGTCATTCTTGCCAGTATTTCATAATTTAGACGCATGTTCAGCGTTTTTCGTGCGTACCTGTCTGACAAGATCCAGTTAAGTGATGAGGATTACCGGATGATTGAGTCCGTCAGCATGTTTAAAAAAACTGCGCAAGCGGCAATACCTGATGCAGGAAGGAGACATCTGGCGCAATAATGCATTTGTTTGCCAGGGACTATTGCGTACCTACCGGGTGGATGATAAAGGGGTGGAACACATCATCAACTTTGCCATGGAAAACTGGTGGATAGGCGATCGCGAAAGCCTGGCTACCGGCAACCCTTCCGGCTTTAATATCGATGCACTGGAAGATTCCGTTGTACTGCTCATCAATAAAGAAAACTTTGACAGCCTCTGTAAAAAGCTGCCGCCACTGAATGACCTGGTACATACCATTATCCACAGAAGCTTCATTGCCTCACAGAACAGGATCAATGCCTTTCTGAGCTATACCGCAGAGGAAAAATATATCTATTTCCGTGATAAATATCCAGACTTTGCCATGCGCGTACCCCAGCAAATGATAGCATCCTACCTGGGCATGACCCCTGAAACACTCAGCAGGATCAAAAGACAGATCGCCAGAAAATAGCGCCAATTGATCTATGATAAGAAATTTCTTATCCTGCCTCAATGGCCGGTGGGTATTCCTGTCGCAATTTTGTGTTGTAAATCATTCATCATAAAATCAACACAAAATGAGCAAGATAATCTTCATCACAGGTACCAGTTCAGGCTTCGGTAAACTCACAACCATTACACTGGCCAAAGCAGGCCATACCGTTATAGCTGGTATGCGCGGCAGTAATGGTAAAAATAAAGCCGCTGCCGATGAGCTGTCCGCCCTGCCCAATGTAGAGATAGCCGAGATCGATATTACCAGCGACGCCTCTGTAAATGCAGCCATACAGCAAACACTGGCCAAACATGGCAGGATAGATGTGCTGGTCAACAATGCCGCTGTATCCGGTTTCGGGCTGTTCGAGGCCTACTCGATAGATCAATGGAAGAACATGATGGACGTAAACCTGTACGGCATCGTACGCACCTACCATGCGGTATTACCTTCCATGCGGGAGAAAAAGAACGGCCTGATCATCAACCTTACCTCCGGCGCCAGCGGTCATACCCTGCCTTTCATGGCGCCTTACCTGGCCTCCAAATTTGCCGTAGAAGCCATTACAGAAGGAGCGCAGGATGAGCTCAGACAATTCGGAATCGACAATGTAAGCATCCAGCCAGGGGTATATCCTACTGAAATGAACAATGGTAGTAAGGCTGGCATTAATTCCGACAGGCCTGAGATTACCGCTGCCTACGAGCCCGGCGCTTCTGCATTGTTCAATGCAATTGGCTCAGGGCTGTTTGGCAAGATGACAGAATTCAATATGGACCCGCAGGCTATTGCTGATGGCATCCTGGAACTGGTAAACATGCCCAGAGGCAAACGCCCCCTGCGTTTTCCGCTGGACGCCATTGCACAAGGTACCGATAAAGAATTCATCCAGGCAAGGGCTGAGATTAAGGAACGCTGGAGCAAAAACTACGGCTTCCATGCCGCCTTGTACGGTCAACATTAAACACATGCTTATGAGCACCTCCTCCTCACCTGCCACAGCGCTTATTACCCAGGTAATAAGCGCCTGGCAGTTGCAGAACCGCAGGGTGAATAATATCATCAACAAACTGACTGCGGAAGAATTTTACCAGGAAACCGCCCCCGGCCGCAACAGCGGCATTTACCTGCTGGGCCACCTGATCGCGGTGAACGATACCATGCTGCCACTGCTGGGATTGGGAGAAAGATTGTACCCTGAACTGGATGAGCCGTTTGTGCACCGCCCCGATAGGTCAGGTCAGCAATTCCCCGCGCCTGAAATATTAAAAGGATATTGGCAACACCTGAATGATATACTGACCATGCATTTTACTACCCTGACACCCGATCAGTGGCTGACAAAACACAACGCCATATCTGAAGCAGATTTTGCAGACCATCCGCAGCGGAACAAACTGAATGTGCTGCTGGGACGTATAGTCCACCAGGCCTACCACTCAGGACAACTGACATTTCTGTTGTAAAAATAAAAAACGGCAGACAGTCAAAACTGTCCGCCGCTATCAACCAGTGCTACCTACAATGGATAGAACGATACAGCGGCGCCCCCACTTGCAGCCAGCTGCAGTGTAAGGGTACTGTTGCCGTCTACAACCATTTCATAAATGCGATAGGCTTCAGGATTGGTTTTCCAGTCGGCGCCGGGCGCATCTGCATAAATAACAGCCCGGTATTGCTTCCCTTTGTCCAGGAATGATAAGGGCACAGCTGCCGTTCGTGCATTTTCATCTGTAATGGCGCCCAGGAACCAGTTGTGCTTCCCTTTTTCTTTACGGGCAATCGTAATATAATCTCCCGGCTCTGCTGCAATGATACGCGTATCATCCCAGTCAACCGGCACCTCGCGTATAAAGCGGAAAGCATCAGGATGTGCTTCATAATTCTCCGGCAGGTCTGCCACCATTTGCAGGGGGCTGTAGATAGTTACATACAAGGCCAGCTGTTTGGCCAGGGTAGTATGTACCGTTCTGTCGGGCGCATGGGGCGCATAATGCCGCAGCTTAAAGATGCCGGGTGTATAATCCATGGGGCCGCCCATCAACCTGGTAAAAGGCAGTATGGTTTCATGGTCGGGTGCATTGCCATTGCTGAAAGCATTGTATTCATTTCCCCGGCCTGCCTCTGAAGCCATCCAGTTAGGATAGGTACGCTGTAAACCGGTTGGGCGGGGCGGTTCATGCGCATCGATCATTACCCGGTATTGCAGCCCTTTACGCGCTACCCGTTCATAGTGGTTCACCATCCATTGCCCGTCATGATGCTCGCCGCGGGGAATGATCCTGCCTACGTAGCCGGTCTTCACCGCATGATAGCCAAAGGCATTCATAAAACGGAAGGCGGTATCCAGCTGCCTTTCATAATTGGTGGCAGCACCGGAAGTTTCATTGTGCATGATCATCTGCACACCTTTAGAAGCCGCGTATTGCTCAATTTCCTTTACATTAAAATCCGGGTAGGGCGTAATAAAATCGAATACATCTTCCTTCCAGTTGCCGAACCAGTCTTCCCAGCCCGTATTCCAGCCCTCTACCAGTACGCCCTGGATGCCATTGGCGGCGGCAAAATCTATATACCGCTTTACATTGGCAGTATTAGCACCGTGGCGGCCATTAGGTTGCAGCACATCATCCTTTCCCCGTGCAGCATCATCTGCATAGTTCCAGGTACTTTTACCGGTCTGCATTTCCCACCACACCCCTACAAATTTCATAGGACGCACCCAGGAGAAATCTGTTGCGGAAGGAGCTTCATTCAGGTTCAGGATTATCCTGGAGGCCAGTATATCAGTAGCCTTATCGCTGATGATAATGGTGCGCCAGGGCGTGGTACAAGGACTGTGCAGGTACGCCTTATTGCCTACCGCGTCAGGTACCAGCCGTGCAGACAGCTGGTGGCTGGCCCCGTCTACATGAAGTTGCATAGCCGGATAGTTGATCAGCGCCGCCTCGTGAATATTTATATAGATATTGTTGCCGGTCTTCAGCATCAACGGCGTTTGTACTGCAAAGGGATCAGGCACGGTACGCACCGCAATATCTGCAGCGGCTTGTACAATGCGGCTGTTATTTACCTCGCTCAGCCGGGAAGTAGTATAGGCATATTCGTTACTATCATAATCCCCAGGTATCCAGAAGACAGTGTGATCTCCGGTGAGATGAAATTCCGTCAGTTCATCTTTCACAACAAAATACTTCAGCCCTGACTGTTGCGGAAACTCGTAGCGGAAACCTACACCGTCTGCAAACACCCGGAATACAATATCGAGCAAACGACCTGGCGCATTCTGCTGTTTGAGGTGAACGGTGAGCTGCTCGTAGCTGTTGCGGATGTTGCGCTCCTCTCCCCACACCGGCTCCCAGGTTTCATTCACTGACTTTCGCTCCGTACCGGTAATGGTAAAGCCTTTGTAAAACAAACTGTCTTCCGCCAGCACAAAGCCCTGCCGTGATGGTGCAATAAGCTGATGCCCCTTATACAAAACCGCATAACGCGGGCTTCCTTCGCCATCAAGCGAAAAGGATAGGCGGATATTGTCCCGGTCTACCTGCAATGGCGCCTGCTCCTGTGCAGATCCCTGCAGCAGGCTACTGCAAAGTAAGATGATCAAAAATAATTTTCTGGATATCATATGCTCAATTAAAGATTAGTACCCGGGATTTTGTATCATCTTTGTGTTTGTATTGATCTCGTTCACAGGAATGGGCCATGTGTATGATTTGGCATCACTCCATTTAATTGGCCCGCCTACCAGCGATGTAGCATAGTAAGCTGCTTCTGCGCTGCCTATACGCCAGCGGCACACATCAAACCACCAATGCCCTTCACCAAACAGTTCTGCCCATCTTTCATAGCGCAGCGGGTTATTGGCCAGGTTGGGATCAGTAGCCATTGTGGTGGCATTAAGACTGGCGTAATCTACGGGAGATGCTGCATTTACCGGGTAGTCATAGGCCCGCCGTTTTACCTTATTGATATACTCCAGTGCCGTAGCGCCTTCGCCTGAGTTTACACAGGCCTCTGCATACAGCAGGTATACATCTGCCAGGCGCAGCATATAATAATTAGCGGCATCTGCAGCCGCCTGCCTGTTAAAGATGGAATTATCATATGTAACGAACTTGCGCAGGCTCCAGCCATGGTAAACAGGTTTCAATGCAGCGCTGATAGCAATAAACTTGCATACCGGCCGCCAGTTGACACCATCATTACTGGCAGAATCAAGCCAGGGTTGCAGGGCAGCTACATACAGGCGTGGATCTACTGTTTTGTTGATACGGGCTGCGGCAGACTGCTGACGGTACGCAGGATCCATCACTTGCTGCGGGTTTCTGTAAGAGGCCGGCTTACTGTTATCATAGGCAGGATTATCTACCAGGGTATATACCGGCTGTTTAAAACCGAAACGTTGTAAATTTTTATCGTTGAAGAACTCATTGCAATAGCCCAGGCCTACACCCTGGTCTTCGGTACCATTATCTCCCAGTATGCTCGGCGACCATATCAGGCCCTGGCTGGTGGTCAGGTTGGTATTGAAACTGAAGATACCATAACCACCTAGTGAGTTCCGGTCTACATTGATCTCAAAGAGCGACTCTTCATTGAATTCATTGGCATCATCTCCATTAAATGCGTCCCGGTATTTGCTGAAAGGCATCAGTGATTTACCACTATTGTTGATCACATCCAGCAAAGTGGTTTTGGCGGCTGCCCAGTTTTGTGTAAATACATAGGCTTTCCCCAGCAGTGCCTTGGCAGCCCATTCTGTTGCACGTCCTTTATCAGGCCCGCTCCATTGCGTGCCTTTCAGCAGGGTGACCGACTGCTGCAGATCATTGATGATCAGGTCCCACACCTCGCGGGTGGTTTTCCGTTCCACCTGTGTGGCTTCCAGTGTGCTGGCGGTAGCGGTAATGATAGGTACCCCCCATCTTATCGGCCCCGGCTCCATTGGCGCTGATGTAGCTTTCGCCATAAAAGCATTCCAGGTAGAAATAGTACAGCGCGCGCAAAAAATATGCTTCTCCCCGCATCTGGTTGATCTGCTCTTTTTCATTGGATGATGCATAACGCTGCTCATAGAAATCTGCCCTGTCCAGGAACACATTGGCACTCTTGATACCGCGGTACAAGCCCAGCCACAGGTTATTGGCGTAGCTGTTGGATGTACTGAGGTTATTAACGCTCAGCTCTGTCCACGACTGGTCTCCTCCATAGGCTAATTCTGCTACATGCTCACTGCCCGCAAAATCCTTGCACAGCAATTCAAAGCCGTGCAGTTCCATAGAACGGATATTGCCATAAGCAGGTACCAGTATACCAAACAGGTTGTTTAAGGTGGTAGGGTAATTAAGGCTGCTGTACACATCTGTGCGGGATACTTCATCCGGTGCCTTGGTGCAGGCGGCCAGCAGCACCAGCAACAGGGTGCTGATATATCGGAGTGACATCATACGCTTTATCATTGTTTTTCATTTACAGGTTTAGAAGGTGAGATCCAGGCCTACAGAGTAGATACGTGCATGCGGATATTGCCATACTGCGTCTATGCCCCTGGCGGTGATACTACCCGCCAGCTCAGGATCGATACCGGAATACTTTGTAATGGTGAACAGGTTGTTGCCCATTACGTAGATACGGGCAGATCTGACAGCTATCTTTCGCAGCCATTCATCCGTAAAGGAATATCCCAGCTGCAGGTTCTTTAGCTTTAAATAAGCGCCACTTTCCACGAAATAGCTGCTGGACCTTGAGTAGTTACCGTTCGGATCATTGTTGTCAATACGCGGCTGATCCGTTACCTGGTTCTCGCCCAGGAAGGATGCACCAAACACTTTACTGGTGGTATTGCCATCTGCAAAAGGATAGGAAGCATAGGCCTTTACACCGTTAAAGAGATCCACCCCCGCTACCCCGTTCCACAACATGACCACATCAAACCCTTTCCAGTCAAGACGGATATTGGCGCCGTATACCAGTTTGGGATTGGGGTTACCTAATTCAGTCCGGTCCCTATCATTGATCACGCCATTACCATCCGTATCGGCAAATATGAGATCGCCGGGACGAGCAGTATAGCCTTCCTGCTGCGCATGTTTGCTGATCTCATCTTCCGTACGGTAAATACCTTCTACCTTATAACCATAGAACTGGCCAAAGGGCAGGCCTGCTTTGGTAATGGTAATAGGCTGGTTCACCATAATGCCGAAAGTGGCATTTCCATAGTTGTTGTTACCATCAAGAATAGGATTGCTGTTGATGTTATCCAGGTTCAATACTTTATTCTTATTGAAAGCGCCGTTCACACTCAGGCTGTAACCCAGACCGCCTGTTTTGTTCTTATAGCCCAGCACTATTTCCAGGCCCCGGTTCCTCACAGACCCGATATTGGTATAGAAAGGCACGGTAATACCGGAGCTGATGGGGATGGGCAGGCCGTACAGCATGTTCTTCGTAGTCTTGTTGTACCACTCTACCGTGAAAAACAGCTTACTGTCAAACAGCTCTGCATCCACCCCCACGTTGCCTTCATATACGCTTTCCCATTTCACATTGGAATTGGGAATGAAGGTGGGACTTACACCAATAAAAGGCGATCCGCCGGGTGTGAAGTTCTGCGCATTGACCAGGTCAAAAGTGGAAAGGAATTTATAGCCCCCGATATTGCTGTTACCCAGCACACCGTAGCTGCCTCTCAGCTTCAACTGGTTCACCTGCGGCAGGGCATTGCGGAAGAAAGGCTCCTCGCTGATACGCCAGCCGGCAGAACCTGCGGGGAATACGCCATACTGGTTACCCGGACCGAAAACAGTGAAGTTACCATCGCGGCGTATACTGCCGGAGAGGTAATAACGGTTATCGTAATTGTAATTCAGGCGGGCAAAGGTAGATTTGATCAGGCCATTGGGATCATAGCTGCCTGCCACCGTAGCCTGCGATGCAGAGGTTTGTATAAAACTGTAAGAGTTGCCCCCTACGGATGTTTGTGTGGCATATTGTGAATTGTAGGTGGTCTTGAATTGCTCATACCCTGCTACCGCGCTGATGGCATGCTTACCAAATGTATTATCAAAAGACAGGGTATAGTTATACATGGTGGTGGGCTGCGTAATGTTATATTTCTGCAGCTGGTTGATGGTGGTGGATACGCTGCCAAAATTATACGCATCCTGGAAGTAGCTCTGGTTCTCTGTGTAATGGGTATATCCGAAAGTGGTGCGGAAGGTCAGGAAAAAGGGCAGCTGGATCTCCGCAAAAGCATTAGCCTGCAGGTTGAATTTGGTGTTCTTAATGTCCGCCGTCAGGATCTGCCCCACCAGGTTAGGACCGCCAAAACCAACGGGCGATTTTCCCCACGGACTTTTAGGATCGGTCTTATCATACACGGGCATAACAGGAATGGAACGGAAAGGCGGGTTGATGGCCGTTACTACTTCCGGTTTGGTGCTCCTGCTCCATACGTACAACTGTTCTCCCAGTTTGATCCGTTTGCCCAGTTTGAGATCCGTATTCACCCGGGCGCCAGAGAGGTAAGAAGTATTATTCAGGTAAATGCCGTCCTGCCCGTTGTAAAAGGCAGACACATAGTAATTGATATTCTGAGCGGATCCCGATACAGACAGGTTGTAATTCTCCTCCCTGCCGTTGCTGTACAGTTCTTTTACCCAATCCGTATCCGGCAGAGTATCAATGTTCACGTTAGAAAGGTAGTTGGGATCCAGCAAACGTTTCAGCCGTACAAAATCATTCCTGTTCAGCAGCTCCAGGGTAAGCGGTTTCGTAACGCCATACCTGGCAGAGAAATTGACCACCGGCTTTGCACTTTGGCCTTTTTTGGTGGTGATGATGATCACCCCGCCTGCAGCAGCGGAACCATAAATGGCAGCGGCGCTGGCGTCTTTCAGCACATCTACGGATGCAATGTCCTGGATGTTGATATTATCTCCCGACTGACGAACACCATCCACGATATACAGCGGGGGCGCATTATTCAGGGAAGATACACCGCGGATAATGATACTGGCAGTAGCATCCGGCGCACCGGAGCTTTTTACCACTTCCACGCCCGCCATCCTGCCCTGCAGGGCTTCCTGCACATTGGTAACCGGCAGGCTTTTAATATCTTCTCCCCTGGCGGATGCTACCGCACCGGTGAGGTCTGTACGCTTTTGTGTACCATACCCCACCACCACAACAGCATTGAGTAATGTTTTCTGTGGCTGCAACCGGATGTTGAGTGTATTGGCGGCGCCAATCGCCACTTCCTGCGTTTCAAATCCTACGTAAGAAATAAGCAGGCTGGCGGCAGATGGGGGAACCGTAATTGTAAATGCGCCCCCTGCGCCGGTGGAGATACCGTTCCTGGCGCCTTTTACAACAACGCTTGCCCCTATAAGCCCGGCGCCGGTTTCATCAGCTACCGTACCGGTGATACGGCGGTCCTGGGCATAGGCCCCATACGTGTGTAAAAGGATCAGCAAACCCAAAAGGAACGTGGAAAGCGATCTGATTTTTTTCATAACAAATGTTTGGTTGTGTTTAGGGATTGATTCCAAAAGCCGGGATCTGACGTTGTTGCTTTAGCGGAACTTTTTGTATCAGTGATCACCGCATCAAAGAAAAACCGGCGGGGAGCGACAGTCAAATTATATGGGGAAAGTATAAGAATTAAAGGGTCAACACGCCAATAGCTGCGTTGTAAGCAATTGATAACAACAGGCTTGTAAAAATATTATACTAAATAATATATATCGGTATCCTATAGTAGAAAGGAGTATTTATACGGCTTTAATTTCCATTACGCGCTTCTCAAATTCTTCATTGGGCACAACAGAGCGGTTCTTTATTTTGGTTTTATAAGTGGTGATGGTGTTCACAGAATATTGGAGGATATGAGCTATTTTTTCGTTATCATGAATACCCATCCTGATCAGTGCAAAGATCCGGAGGTCAGTATTCAGCAGCTCATTTTCTTCCAGTACCTGCTGATCTTCTTCCCGGAACATGCTGTTGAACACCGTTATAAAATTGGGGAACAGCTTTAAAAAGGCATGATCAAAATGCTGTACCAGCTCTTCCTTCTCTTTACGCAGGTTGATCCTGGCAATGAGGGACTTGATCTCATCCAGTTTACGGTCTGCCAGCTTCTGTTCCAGCGACTTCTTGAACTTTTCCATCTTGTCATAGAAAGCGGCGTTGAAGTTGAAGAAGTAGCCAATATACTTCTCCTTTATCTTGTTGGCATCTTCCAGGCGCGCATTGGTTTCGGCCAGCTGCCGGTTGATCTCCAGTTCCTTGATGTGCGCCTGCGTAATGGTCTTCTGCGCCAGCTGCAGCTTTTTTACCTGTCGCAGTATGATCAGGCCCAGGCCAATGATCAGTAATAGCAGCAGGGTTACCGTAGTGGCATAGAACAGCAGCTTCCTCTTTTCCGTTTCTACCATACTTAGTTTCTGGGCCTCAATAAGGGGCAGTATGGCGCTCACCTGCACCTTGCGCTGCCGTGCCCCATAAAAAGAGGCGTCTGCAATGGCCTGGTTAATACAAATGGAGGCATGCTTCACATCTCCTTCCTTATATAAGAGGCTGGCCAGGTTAAAGGCAGCCGAAGTTTCTTTGGTAGATGCCTGTATATCTGCAATGGCCGCCGTGGTAAGCAGCTGTATAGCGCTGTCTGTCTGCCCGTTGCGGATATACAGATCGCTGAGGGTGGAGGTGGTTACAGCTACCTGGTGAGGTGTGAGCGCAGGGCGCCTCAAGATCTCCGTAAGCATGCGGAGCGCGCCAGCTTTATTATTGGCCTTCAGCTCTTTCAGTCCGCGATAGTAGGCTGCCGCATAGGTATTTGCAGGCAGCAGGGACAGGGCAGAATCAATATAACGCCCACCCAGTACGTTATAAACCGGTGTATGGTATTGATCATTATCAAAATCGCCCAGGTCATAATAATAACGGCCCAGTAGTGCGTAGTATTCTGCCTTGCCGCTATCGGGCAGCTGCTGCACATTTACCGCGGAAAGAGAATCCAGTGTTTCCTTATACATACCTGAAGACAACAGCGAAAAGCCCAGCTTGATCCTAGCATAGGCTAAACGGGCAGGATCATTCAGCTGCAGGGCGGCCTCCCGCAGCTTCCGGGCATAGTGATAGGAGGAGTCGAACTGGAACAGGCGGTATTCCTCATACAGGCTTTTATACAGACCAAATTGTGCAGACAGATCATCCGGGCGAACATTGCCCAGCAACTTCTTGATGCTGTCTATCCGCCGCTGCTTTCCCGCATCATACCGGCCAGCCTTCTGTATAGCATTGCTCAGCTTTTGCAGCTGCAGAGCCCTGTTGGACTGAGCAGTTACACCGCCCACCAGCAATAGCATACAAATAAAAAAGTAAAGCTGCTTCCTGAGAGGTAATAAGGAGTTGTGTGTGGAACCGGGCCGCATAGTACAATTTTAAATAACGTGTAACCCGGCAAATATATTCCAAAAATGACACACCTTAAGTTTCGTCTGTTTAAACGCTCATATCTGCCTCCCCTTTCCTGCCGTCTCCAGTTCTATATTCCGGAGCTTATCGGGGTCAACTACGGTGCTGATCTGGCAGATCTCCCCGCTCTCCGGTGAGATACCCAGCACCTGGCAGGATATGATCTTTCCGTCAACATAGAACAGGAGCGCCGGCTGGTGATTGACCGTGGTAGCTATAATGCGGGCGTTTACCTCAAATTTGTGATAAACATATATCAGCAGATCTGCCACTTCATGAATACCCCTGCATATCTTCTTCACCACATTTACCTTGCCGCCGCCATCGGCATAGAAGGTAATATCTTCTGCCAGCAGATCCTCCAGGCGTTCGGTGTCTCCACCCCTGATGGTGTTCACATATTTTTTAAGGACCTCAGACGGCACCGGTTCGCGGTGCAGCTTTACCGGTTGCCTGGACTGACTCAGCTTGGTTTTGGCACGGCTTAACAATTTCCTGGACAACTCTACCGTGCCAGACAACACTTCCGATATCTCCTGGTGTGAATAGCCAAAGCCTTCTTTCAGGATGAACACCGCCCTTTCTTTTGGATTTAATTGTTCGAGCAGGATCAGTAATGAATAGGATACAATATCCTTCAGGTTGATATTGGTATCTGCCAGTTCGGTGGCCACAGGCTCGGGCAGCCATACTTCACCGTAGCTCACCTTCTTCCGCCGATTACGGAGATTGATGGCATGATTGATCACTGATTTTATCAGGTAATTCTTTTCATTCTCCACACCTTCCCGGGGTGTTGCCACATAATTGGACAACACATCCTGGATTGCATCTTTGGCGTCTTCTGCAGAGCCAAGAATATTGTAAGCATACGGAAACAAAATCTGCTGATAATCTTTCACCTTATACCGTTTTTAATTCTTTACGAAGTGCATTGAGGTTGATCAATACAATAGCTGCAAGGATCAGCGCAATACCCAACCACTGTATAGCGAGCACCTGTTCATGCAGCAATATATACGCCATACTTACCGACACCGGTATTTCTATGGAGATAATGATAGACCCCAGGCCAATGCCTGTTCTGGGCATCCCTACGCTGAAGAGCAGTGGCGGCAGGATGGTGCCAAACATTGCAAGCAGCAGGCCCCATTTCCAGAAAACAGAGATTTGAAAACTGGCAGGCCATTGTGGGATGGCTATCAGCAATACCAGTGTAGTAGCGCCTAACAATGTCCAGTAGCTTTTTTGCTGCGGAGGCATTTGCAGTGCAATCCTGTTAGACACAAACAGCATGATGGTATAGGTTACGGCAGATGCCAGTCCCCAGAGAATGCCGCGAATGTCCAGTTTCCCGCTGTTATTGATCGCATTAGTAGCCAGTAAGGTGCCTCCCAGTATAATAAGCATGGCCAGGAATTTGCTTTTAGAAGGCCAGCGCCTTGTCAATAGTGCTTCCAGCACAATCCCCATCCAGATGGTTTGCATCAGCAACACCACGCATACAGAAACGGGAATATACTTTACTGCCATATAATAACAGGTACCTGTAAGGCCATAAGCCGTTCCGCCAATAACTAATTTCAGCCGGTCGTATTTTTGTACAGGCGCTGTATACTGCCTGTTGCTGCTTTTAAACAGGGTGATGATACCCAGGGCCAGCAGGCCCAGGGTATATTGCGCTACAATCACCTCTGTAGTAGTATAACCTTCATTATAAGCCAGTCTTACAAGTGTTGCCAGTACTGCGTAACACACCGCGCCTGTGATTACCAGCAACACGCCTTTTAACATTCCGGTTCTCATCGCCGTATCATTTTAATGTTGTCCTGCTTCGTATTTACCCGGTACAGTACCAAAGGCCTTATTAATACGGTTCCATGTATTGATCTGTGCAACCGCCAGTGTGAGATCTGCTATCTCTGCTTTGGTGAAATGCTTAGCCAGTTCGTTAAACACTTCATCGCTCACATGCTGGCTGTTGGCATTGGTAAGCACTTCTGCAAAAGCCAGTACGGCTCTTTCTGCTTCGCTGTAATAAGGCACTTCTCTCCATGCGGCCAGGGAATGTAAACGTATTTCGGCTTCACCCAAGTTGATAGCTTCCTTATGATGCATATCCAGGCAGTAGCCGCAGCTGTTGATCTGTGATACCCGGTAATTCATCAATTCCCGCAGCTTCGGGTCAACACCAGACTTTTTCAGATAGAATTCGGTCTTCATCAACCCATCCATCAATCCTTTGTTCACTTCCTGGTAAGAAATTCTCTGTGTCATATACTTTGCTTTTTGTTTTGAACAATGTTGTTTGATATATAGACACAGGTATTCCACGAAACGTGACAAAAAAACAAAGAAAGTTGTAAATAATTAATTGTCAATATACAGCGTACCAGACATATAGGTTTTTGCGCTACCGGAAATCAATACTCGCGATCCCGCATCTACACAATACAGCGTCCCTCCCCTTTCAGACAACTGTAAGGCTTTCATTTCTTTCTTATTCAGTTGCCCGGCCCAGTATGGGATCAGGGAACAATGTGCAGAGCCGGTCACCGGGTCTTCAAAGTGACTGGCCTGCGGTGTAAAAAAACGGGAAACAAAATCGATCTGCCGCCCCGGCGCCGTAATGATCACACCTCCGGGATCAATATTGATCTGGTCTATAAGCTGCCGGTTGATCCGGATATCACGTACATCCTCCTCCGACGCATACACCAGCAGGTAATCACGCGCCTTCAGTACGGCAACGGGCATACGATCCAGTGACTGCCTGATAATGTCCGGCAGTTCTGCCGGCAGCGGTTTTCGTGAAGGAAAGTTCAACGTGTACAATCCATTTGCTTCACTTACTTCCAGCTGCCCGCTTTCAGAGCGGAACACCATATTCTCTCCCGGGTACCCCAGCATGGCTTTCAGTACATGCGCAGTAGCCAGGGTAGCGTGCCCACAAAGGTCCATTTCTATTTCCGGTGTGAACCACCGCAACGCAAAACGTGCTCCCTCCGGCACAAAGAAGGCCGTTTCAGGCAGCCCGTTCTCTTTAGCTATCTGCTGCAACTGTTCATCCGGCAACCACTCCTCCAGCACCACCACTCCGGCAGGATTGCCGCCGTGCAGGCGATCGGTAAATGCGTGCACAATAAAAAACTTCACTGACAGCATTTCTTAATTAATTATTAATTATATAGGCTCCCCTGATCAGCGTCACCGCCTGTCCGGATAAAAGCACCCGGTCACCATCCACCTTCACCCTGAGAGCGCCGCCACGGGAAGAGGCCTGGTAGGCCTGCATTTCGGGCTTTCCCAGTTTGGCAGACCAGTAGGGCGCCAGGCAGCAATGTGCAGATCCGGTAACGGGGTCTTCATTGATGCCGATGCAGGGAGCAAAGAAACGGGAAATAAAATCATACCCCGAACCTGCTGCGGCTTTGGCAGTAACAATCACTTTAGGATATGGAGTTAGCCGGGCAAAATCCGGACACACATCATACACCTCGGCTTCAGTAGCTACTTCTACCAGGTAACGATTGAAGACATCTATTGTGTGAACAGGTGTTACACCCAGTATCTCCTGCACCTCCTGTGGCAAATGTACGGTGTGCCCTGTAAGTGAAGGAAAGTTAAGTGTGATCCAGTCTTCATTACGAACAGCTGTCAGCCGGCCACTCTGGGTGTCAAACCGGATCTCCTGCAGCGGATCTGCCAGGCCCTGCTGCCAGAGCGTATGCGCTGTAGCCAGGGTAGCATGGCCGCACAATGGCACTTCGGTAAGCGGTGTGAACCAGCGCAGATTGAAAGTGCCCGCTGCCTGTGATACAAAAGCGGTTTCGGCCAGGTTATTCTCTGCTGCTATCTGCTGCATGGTAGTTTCAGGCAGCGCGCTATCAGTGATACAAACCGCTGCCGGGTTGCCTTTAAAGGGCTGGTCGGTAAACGCATCTACCTGGAAAAAAGGTATCTCCATCCTGTTATATTGTTTTAATCCAACGCGAAATTCGGCAAAATAACAGTGGCAATACAGATGCAGATTTTGAAATTTCGACCATATCAGATAACCTTCTCCTGCGGGCGCTTTAACCCCGCAATATGGCAAGATAGTGGGTTCAGGCGGCTTACACCTGTATATAAAAATGATCTTCATCTACCCGGAAATCATCTTCACTCATCTGCATCAGTGTGATTGTTTTCCACTCACTACCCGGGTAAATGAACCCGAAACGGTCTGGCCCCAGGGTTACTTTCACCGGCATGCGGAAACCCGGTACCTCCGCCTGCCAGCGGTATTTTAATTGCAGATTAGTGCCCTGCACTTTCAGGGCTATATTTCCCAAAATGCCGCTCAAAGCAGGCCAACATGAGCTTTACCTGTGCAAACATGGCTTTGGCCATCTCCAGGTGGTAAGGCATGGCGTAATAATTAAGTGTAAGCGTATCCTTACCGCTGATATACACGTCATCAAAGTGTGCGTACTTACCAAAGCAGAAGGTGGCATTATAATTATTAATGGGATAAGAGAGCGCCCAGTCATAACGTGTTCTACCTGGCCCCGCAGGTGTTTTTCCCGGGAGGCGGCCATTGGATATATCTGTAAATCCATTGGAGATGGTGATGCTGATAAGCATGCTGTCCGGCTCATCAGACAAATGATCTTTGCAGGGCCGCCACAGGCTGGCGCCCGAGCCCTGTATCCAGGGGGTTTCCCTCTTCATCTTTATCCCAGCGTACGCCGCCGTTCATGGGAATACTGAAGTCGGGCACCTGGGGCACACCCTCATAGTATACCGTTATTGCTTCTTCACTGCCCACCGGCAATTCCGACGGAAACGAAAGAAATACTGCATCATACTCACGGCTGAAGGTTAGGGCCTGGTTCCGGTACAGTATTTTTTCTATATGCATATTAACATACAAGGTCCAGCTGCAACTGTTGGAGCGGCTCCTTTACAGCAAACCGGACCTTGCTGCTGCCCCTGATGGAACGGCTATCAGGCATCACCTCCACATCCAGCTGGTAAAAACGAACATCATAACAGCTGCGCAGGGGTGATAGCATGCCCCGCAGGGTATCTGCCCGGGTAAAACCGTTCTGCCGGTTGGATACCTTTTTCAGCACGGGAGCCGGCTGACTAACCGAATCTGCCTGCAGTGCATCGGGCAGCACCGGTAACAGGATGTTATAGTTTTCCCAGAAGCTGGCATCGTATTCATTGCCCACCTCATTATTCATAGACGACTTGTCGTTGCTGACACCACTGGTAAAACGGTCTGCCTGCTCCGTATCAATGCCTGTTACCAGCAGGTAAAAATCTCCTGTCCACGGTACATTGTGCATGCCTCTCTTTTTACTGTTCACCACACAGTCCCAATGACGCGCCACCGTGCTGAGATAAGTTTTATTACGGTACTGTTTATAGGTGACCACCAGTGTAAGCCTGGTAAAATCAAATGTGGCCTTATTCACTTTTGACATGATGGTGGTATCTGATACCTCCCTTCTGGTGTGCGTTTATATAATCAATACCAGCTGGGGTGGTTTCAATTTCGCAGCGTACCAGCGCCAGAGAACTTTCATCAATGTAAAGCTTTGCCGTTACTATTGCCTTCCTGTTATTGTCTTTTGGCTGCAGGGAAAGCACCAGCAGCTTGCGGTCGCCCTCCTGAACGGTTTCCTGGTAGTCACAGTTGTAGTAGCGGAAATTACGTTCATTCAGTATGTTGCGTTTGGCGTCCAGGTATTTCTGCAGGTCTTCGTTCAGGGAGGAGTAGGCGGTATTCATTATATTACCGATCCAGTTATACAGTTGCGGGTCTTTACTCCAGTCCACCTTTTTCCTGCGGCCCTTCAGAATACGGATCTGGTCTTTACGGTCCCGGTTGTTGTGATAGGTTTTATAGATATCCAGTACCGATTCATTGAAATTGATGGTATCTCCCGCCAGGCAGATATTCTCCCGGTAAAAAGCCGTCAGCCTTACATCTGCGGTGTCATAATTTTCGGGTATCCTGCTCACCATCTGCTGCATGATGGCAAGGCCGCTACGTGCGTTCACAGATACCGCCGGCAACTGGTATACCGCCGGTTCCAGCTGCATATCCATATCCTGCCGGCTGCCACGAGGCAGGGGTATTGCCAGCGTTTTATAACCAATGCAGGATATGAGCAGGGTATCTTCCCAATACCTGTCTGCTATGTTGAACACAAATTCTCCTCTGGCATTGGTAGCCGTACCAATACCGCCTTTTTTAAGCTGGACATTGGCATATATAACAGGCTGTTGGCTTCCGGCGTCTGAAACCCTTCCGGAAAGCATTCTGAACTTTTCCTGGGCGGACAGCCGGGTAGCTGCCAGGAGCATTAGTAACAAACAAGACCAAAGCTGGTGTTTCATCATTTTTTTTCTGGCAAAGCAAGTAGTTTCAGGTTTCCGGGTCTACTCAAATCCGGACTTGAGCACTATTTTACTGCTCATTTTCCTGTTTTGAGGCTTCCTGTAAACATTGCTGCATATATTCCCGGGGCGACATTCCCGTATGGCTGCGGAAGGCGCGCTGGAAAGTTGCCTGCGAATTAAAGCCGGCGTCCAGGGCCAGGCCAAGGATGGTCATATTATCCTGTCCCGCCTGACCTATCTTCTGCTTAAAAGCCGCTACGCGGTACCCGTTCACAAATTCATTAAAGCTTCTCTGCAGATGCTGATTCAGCACCAGGGAGATAGTTTTCTGCGGCAACCCGGTATGACGAGACAGCATCGACAGGTTGAGCTCGGGCTCCAGGTACAGGTGGTCCTGTTCCATAGCTTTCCGCAATAAGGGCACTGCCTCCGCCACCAGCGCTTCAGGCGGGGGCGCAACGGCTTTCCGGCCGGCGGGTATGGCTTGTGGCGCCATCAGGTAGCCTTTTAAGCCCAGGCAGTAGATCAGCACCACCAGCGGTATATATACCGGGTACCAGTCAACCATGTTCAGCACCTTGTCTGTTAGTGCGGGAATCACGTAAGGCACCAGGTAAATAAACCAGATCACCTGGAATACCAGGAAAAGACGGATAAACTGCCTCAGCCACTGGCGGTAGACCATATTTTCCGTTCCCGTGCGGGCAAGGTACCTGGCGGATAACCAGAGATAAACCGTAATGGAAGCCCAACGGGGGATATCGGCATAAACATTATAGTCATCTATAAACTTTCCCCAGGCCTGGGGCGGCGCCTCCACCAGGCCCGTCATCACCCCGCCAAAATAAATAACGGTACTCAGTTCCGGCATTAGGTCTATGATCACCGGCAAAAAATGCAGCCGCTGTTTCCTTCCCAGTTTGAAAGAAGGCTCCATACTGCTCCTCACGTAAAAATATAACAAGGGGCCTACCGGCATCACAATTACCAGGGGTATAAGGTTGCCCAGGAGGCTTAACAGCGGATGATTGGTGAACCAGGAAGATTCAAAAAGATAAAGATTAAGACAGGCCAGCGCGATCAATAATATAAGGACGCCCAGGAAGCGGTTAGGCAGGGAGCGTTTCTTTGAAAAAGAGAGCAATACGCTCATGATAGCTCCCTGAAGGAAGCCCAACAGCATCAGTACATGGAAAAATTCGGCGAAGCTCATAGCCCGGGGTTTGGGCTTTAAAGATAAAAATATTCCGGGTTCCGGAGTAGGCAGCCTTTCCAATACAATTTTATCTGTCTTCTCCTAGGCTTCTCCTTGTCCAGTACCATTTTGGTTAAAATAGCATCACTGTCTAATACCCCCTGTTCAGCAACAGGTCTGCCAGTTCAAATAAAGGTTGTTTATTAGCCGTTACCACCGTCATATCCTCCAGGTGCTGCAAGGCTGTCTGGGTAAAGCGTTCCTTTTCGCGCAGCGCCCATTCATCCACCTTACAATCCTGGTACAGCTGCAGCATGCGGGGCACTTTATCGGGGCTGTTGGAAGACAGGAGTTCGTTGAGGCAGGCCCGTTGTACGGGACTCGCAAATTCATAGGCTTTCAACAGCAGAAAGGTCTTTTTATTGGTGATGATATCACCGCCAAGCTGTTTGCCAAATTTCCCCGGGTCGCCAAAGCAGTCCAGGTAATCATCCTGTACCTGGAAGGCGATGCCTACATGTTTGCCAAAGGCATAAAGGTGCTCCTGGTCTTCGCTGCAGGCGCCTCCTATAATACCGCCCATCTGCAGGCTGGCGGCCACCAGCACGGAAGTCTTCAGGGTGATCATCTTAAGGTAGTCGGGATAGGAAACGGCCTCCAGGGGCATGTTTTCCAGGTCCAGGTCCATTTGCTGACCCTCACATACCCCCTAAGGCCGCTTCTGTAAATACCGCTGTCACTTTTTGCTTATAGCGGCCCTGCATACAATTCAGGTATTCAAATGCATACAACAACAGGGTATCACCAGCCAGTATGGCGGTGTTGGTATTATACCTCACATGGATAGTGGGCTTGCCCCGCCGCAGGGGGGCACGGTCCATAATATCATCGTGTACCAGGGTAAAGTTGTGATAGAGTTCTACGGCATTGGCGGCCAGGAAGCTGTCCAGCTGCAGGGGACCAATAAGCGCATTACCCATCAGGCATAGTACCGGGCGTATACGTTTGCCGCCATTGCTGAGTGTATAGTCTATGGCATCATAAAGGGTGGCAGGTGTTTCAGGGAAAAGACGATCACTGAATTGCTGTTCAAAAGCCGCGAGGAGGTCTTTGAAAGAGGTGGGGTACTGCGCTCCGGCAGCGGTATTCTGAGGGGAGGGATGGGCATCCATAGCCGTACGATTTATACTAAGATAACCATCCCTCCTGAAATGACACCGCAGTCAGTGCATTACTTCTGCAGCACCATCACACCATTCATCATGAATGTGCTGCCGCCATCTGCCACAATATTGTATACGGGCTGCACGCCGCCCGCTGCTTCCATTTTATTGAATACGGTAAAGGTCTGGTAAGTATGGGTGTTTTCATCCTGGCAGATGATCTGCTCCCCTTCGTTGATATCACCCACCCGTTTTTTGCCGCTGGCCGTCATCATCGGGTGGTTGGGTGTAGCCTGCAATACCCGGCTGCTGATGTGTACTTCCGTACCATTGGCGGTGGCCTGCTCCCGGCCTGCTACCACCAGCAGGCTGGTAATGGCATAGTTCTTTGCCTCGTGGGCCACCAGCGCTTTTACGCGGACGGTAGTAGCCCGGTGGCTGCCAGGATCTACGGTCACCACCTGGTCTCCGGGGCGGATATCTTTCAGGGCCCTGGTAGCCCCATCTGCCATGGTTACCTGTTGCGTACCGGGGAAGCAGATGTTATTACTGTAAGTGCCTGATTCAGCCTTGAGGTTCTTTCCCTGGTTGGCGGCTTTATATAGCTGGAAACCGAATTCTTTTGACAATACATAAGACAGCTTCAGCACAAAGTTCTTTTCTTCCTTATCAATAGCGTGTATGTCTTCAAAGTATTTCCCCCAGATAGCGGCATCTGCGCGGAAGCCTGGCAGTACTGCGGTATAAAGCGTGCCTTTCTCGTTGGTGTAATAGATCATGGTACCCAGTTCCTGCATACCGTCTTTGGCAATCAGCTTGTAAAGATCGATCCGCTTTTTGAGGCCATCATCGCCCGTGATGAAATAAGGCTTGCGCATTTCATAACGATCCAGTACATACGTATTTTCAAACTTTACATAAGTATCATTGTCGAGGTCTTTAACCTTAAAGGCCTTGGCTTTGGCATACTCTTCTGCACTCAGCGCCCGCGGCGTCTCTGCCGGGGCAGTAGCTGCGCCGCCCTGTGCCATTGCCATACAGGCAAGGCACATGGAATATAACTGACAAAACAATCTTTCGCATATATCAACATTGGAATTTAAACACTGAAACCCGCATACCGAACTTTGGAATATGGTATTTGGAATTTGGATACTGGAATTTGGAATTTCCCTAAGACAGTTCTTTGAATGCAGCGGCAAAAGCCTCCATTTCGTCCATACGTCCTATACTGATACGGCACCATTCCTGGTTATTGAACTGCCAGTTGCGTAAACCAACCCCGCGTTTCATCATCTCCTCCACGAAGCGTTGTCCGTCCATCTTCAGCGGGAACATCACAAAGTTGGCTACGGAAGGAATGTATTCATATCCCTCTTCCTTCAACACCTTATAGAGATACTCTTTACTGGCAATGGTTTTCTTCAGCGCATCCTGCAGAAAAGGCTGATCCTGGTAACTGGCAATGGCAGCCGGTAATGCCAAAGCAGAGATGGCGTATTTATCTTTTGTGAACTTTTCCATATTCTGCAGGATGGATGGCTGGGAGATGATGTATCCCACCCTTAAGCCGGCAAAACCATACAGTTTGGAAAAAGTTCTGGCCACGATGAGGTTTTGTCCTTTCTTTACGCCATCTACCAGGGTAACAGACTGCGGATCGGGCAGATAGTCTATGTAAGCTTCATCTACAAAAACGGTCACCTTTTTGGACACTCTTTCGCAGAAGGCTTTCAGCTTTTCCGTATCCACGGCGGTAGCGGTAGGATTATTGGGATTGCAGATATATACCAGTTTGGTATCAGCATTCACCGCTTTTTCCATGGCATCCAGGTCCATTTTATAGTCGGCTGTCAGCGGCACTTTGATCCATTTGGCGCCCAGGCGTTCGGCGCACTGGGGCAGATCTTCATAAGTAGGATCGCCGGTGACTACATTTCCGCCGTCTTTACAGAAGCAGATGGCCGCTGCCATCAGCAAGGGAGAAGACCCTGCGGATAACAGCAATTGCGCTTTCTGTATGCCTTCAAAAGCGGTTATCTTTTCTTCCAGTTCTCCCAGGCGCATAAAGGGATACTGGTAGCTGTTGGCAATACTGTCTATAATAGCCTTTTTGGCTTTATCAGAAGGCCCGAAGGGATTCTCGTTGGCAAAGAGGCGGGCCTTCAGCTCTCCGGGCGCCTGTGCCTGAAACTCGGCATCTGTCAGTCTCCTGGAAGTATTGTGTTTAACGCCAGGGGCGGTCATGGCTGCCAGACCATTCCAGGCGCCGGCCATAAAAGGCAGGCTCCCCGTTGCCAGGGCGCTGGCTTTGAGCCAGTCGCGCCGATTCATAGAGGACATAAGAATTACAGGTTTAATTGTTGAACGTTTGAAACGCTTGATTGTTTGAAACGCATATTTTGGTTGGTAATACTAATACTGTTGGTAATTTCCGGTTTCACCGCCTGCCCTGTCTAGTGTGTTTGCGGATAGCTCAGCCGCTGGTCTGTTACCCTTGCATGTACGGCCGCAACTACGCTCCTGGCTGATTCAAAAGCCCCAGCCATCCAAGCATTCAGGTAAGTCATGTGCTCTCCTGCAAAGTATACCTGTTTATCGGGCATCAGCAAAGCCTTGTACAGTGTTTGCCGGCTTTCCGAATCATACAGGGCCCAGCCGCCCATACTGTAGGGTGTTTTATGCCAGCTCACAGAAAAGCCCGTCTCAAATTCCTTTGTATACTGCGGGTGTATCATTGCGCCCTTTTCCAGCGCCAGCTGCTGCCGTTGCTGATAAGTTAATGCGCTTACCTTAGCCGCTGTCTCGTTGAAATTGTAATACCCCAGCAGGATCCCTTTCCTGCCCAGGTAATCATTGGAAGGGTAGAAGATCTGCGTTAACTCGTTATTGGTGTGGGTAATGCCACCGTAAATGCCTTCATCTTCCTCCCAGAAACGTCTTTTAAACTGCAGGCCCATTTTACCCGTTACCATATAAGGCACATAATCAATGGCCCTGCTTACATCAGAAGAAAAGTTGTGATCAATATTACTCAGCACCGGCAGCGGAATGGTACAAATGCAAAGATCTCCGTTCAGCTGTTTTTCGCCGCTCTTATCCCTGTAGGTGATCTTTACCCCATCTGCCTGGTTGTGGATGGCGCTCACCTCGCAGCCAAACTGAATGAAGGGCGCCACCTTCTTTTCCAGTGCGGCAGATATGCGGTCCATCCCTCCTACTGCCTGGAACATGGTCATCTGCAGTTCGTAGGTATATTCCGCCACATTATAAAAATCAGGATCCATCAGGCCCGAACTGATAATGTCTGTCAGCCGGTAAGGGTCTGCTATCTTTCCCGCCTGCTCTCCCGCTCCCGCTGGCTCAATATAGCCGCGGCGGCTGGAGGCTTTGTACAGTTTATCTATATTAAGGCCTCCTTCAGCCCGCAGGTATTCAATAATCTTTGCTGCGTCTTCCTTGCTCAGTGCGGCATCTACCTGGTGCTGGTCAATGGCTTTGGCCAACATTTCCGTGATGTAGCCGCGCACATCATTATGGATCTCGCGTATTCTGATCTTTTTGTTAGACAGCGGTCCTTTGCCTTCGCTGAAATAATAAGCCGCTTCGTTTACGTTGTTGTATACCTGTAAGGGTACGCCCAGCTCACGGCAGTAATGCAGGGTTAATGCATGATGGTGTGGTATACGCGATGGGCCTGCATTGAAATATAGTCCGTTATCAAAAGCAGCCGTTTGCAGCGGCTGTCCCTGCTCCTGCAGGGTGGCGCCTTTACGGACGCTCCAACACCTGCCCCCTGCCCGGTTCCTGGCTTCCAGTATGGTGCACTGATAACCCAACTTGCTTAATTCATAGGCCGCCGTCATGCCCGCCAGGCCGGCGCCTAAAATAATGATGCGTTTGTTGTTACCGCTTCCGCTCAGCTCAAAAGCATGCGCCGGCGCTGTTTTCAGCAGCCCCAGCGCCATCATGGCGGGGTAGGCGGCTAATGCTGACTTACCTGCTGTAGTGAGAAACTCCCTTCTTGAAATTGGCATTACCCTAATGCATTAATAAAAATTCTATGTGGAAAATTTACGAAAAATGGAGCACTTTTAAGAAGAAAATACATGAAAGGAACAAGGTTTGAGGTTTGAGGCTTGAAGTTTGAGCATCGTTTGACGTTAAAAGTTAGTATTTAGCGTCAGGAATTAGTCATTAACGTTAGGGTTAGCGATCACTTCTCCACCTTTAACATTTAACTAACATCAAACCTCAAACTTCAAACGTCAAACGCATTTCAGTGGCATTATTATTGGATATTTGTGAACATAAAATCAGAGCTTTTATGAAAACGATGAAAAAACTGCAGGTCATGTTATTTGCGGCTGCCGTAGCGGTATCCGGATCACTGATCGCAACCAGTTCATATGCACAGGGCGTTGACAGCGCCATCAGGAAAGTGGGACATGCTGGTAAAAAGGTAGGGCAGACAGGCAAGAAGGTAGGACAGAAAACTGCATCTGTTGCAGTGAAAGGAGCCTCCAAGGTCGCTGATAAAACCTATAAAGGAAAAGAGGGCCCTAACGGTGAAACGGTGTACATCGACAAAAAAGACCGCAAGTACATAGTAAACGATAAGGGCAGGAAGATTTACCTGGACGAATCAGATATCCGCGATAAGCAACCGGATTAATACATCCAGCACCATAATAGAGAAAAAATGCAGCGTGATGATATCTCATCCACTGCATTTTTCATTTTAGAAGCCCACACCTATTATCTTATGGGAATATTCAGATCTGACAAGGCAGTAGCAGAGCGTTCTCCCTGGATAGCCAGCAGGTACAGCTTATAGTTTTTCGGATTATCAGGAATGTCCAGCTTCAGTTCTGTACCCTCACCCGCCCATTGCATTATCAGCGGGTTACCCCAGCGGTCTACACGTACCAGCCGCCACTCATAACGTATATGCTGAGCGTCTGATTTAGGCGTAGCCCATTGTTGCCCCTTGCGCACCAGGGCCCGGTAAGTAAGCGTAGATCCCGGTTTGGCCAGTTGTGCGGGGCGGAGTATCTTCAGCTCCGGCAATGCGTTATCCGCTTTTTCTTTGCCCCAGCGCTGTCCCAGTTCATACCAGTCGGGTTTATAGCGCCCCCAGTGATCCACCAGCCCGTCAAAAGACAGGTAGTCCTTCTCCCCGGTATCCTGCCAGGCATAGATGAATGTGCTCATAGGCAGAGGCCCTGTCATTTTGTACTCCGGTACGGATATACGGCTGATAAAGCAGGGTACCTCCAACTTGTTGATGGCGGCCAGACCGGTAGTATCGCTGCTTATGATCAGTCCGAAAGCATCTATCTCCGGCAATTGTAGTTGCAGCTGCTGTAAGGTAGCTGCCAGTTCTTTATTCAGCGGCACTTCCATGGTAACGGGCCGCTGAGGGTCTATCGCTTTGATACGGAGCAGCAGTTTCTTTAACCAGGTAATATAAGCCTGCTGCTGGTAAAGCAGCGAAGGTTTGTAATACCGGTCTGCCAGCTGTTGCCACAGCGTATCGGCAATATTCCAGGCTACAATGTTTTTATGATCTTTCAGGTCTTTGACCGTGGCCACAATCTCATTTGATAGCTGAGATAGTTGTGGCATATCCCTGATCACATCCGTCAATTCGGGCACATCAAAGCTGTAGTGTACCCGGATGTGATAATCAGCCGCCAGTGAAAGGATGTTTCTGTCATATACACCGGGACCTTCACGACGGATGGTATTGATACCTACCCGCTGCATGCCTTCAAAATCATTGATAATAGTTCTGCGGGTAAGCGCATGAAAATTCTTATACCAGTGGCGTCCTTTCTGGTAATGTATGCCATGCACATCGGCAGGCAGTGGGCGCCTTTCTCTTGTGGGGGTGTTATACACCGCCATCAGCGGTATCATTTGATTCCGGTGAACAGAGCGGTAGCCTCTAGAGGCCTGATATTTCCTGGTGCTTGTAAAAAAGGCGCCGGGATCCTGCAGCTTCCAGTGCAGCGCTGTATTTTTTGCACCATTAGGCAGGTTTCTATCTACATCGGAATTAAATAATACAATGCCTTTTATCTCTGAAAACTGCTGGTCTATGGCCACAAAGGATTCCGAGAGCCATTTTTCCTGACCTCCTTCCTCGCGCAGTGATCCTGTTTCTGCCACCATAACGGGAAGGCCCGAACGGAATAACGGGTGGCGGTGAAAAGGCGCGTACAGCTGTTTAAAAGTGTAAGCCGTACTGTCAGGATTAAAGGAGCCGTAATTCAGGCAGGTAACGCCCAGCCAATCCACGTAGCCCTCGCCGGGGTAATAGTCGTCTATGTGTTCTGCCCTCCAGGGGTTCCATACCCATATTACATTATTGGCTTTATGCTGTACAAAAAAATCATGCACATACTTCCAGGCTTTCTTAAAATCTTCAGGGGTGTTGCCGCCGCTGGTAGACCATGGATAAAAGGGATTATCCGCCTCATGGGCAAAACGCAGGTACACCGGCCTGTTAAGCGATCTTACCTGGAATGCAAATTTTTCCAGGTAACGGTCAAAGTGACCTGTGTAGATATACGACAGCATGAATTGTTCCCCGGCCGCCGTTCCGTTCTTAAAAAGCCCGGCCCAGGGCTCCCAGGTGATCATGGGATAAGAGCCGTTCCTGTAAATAGAGTCTGCCAGTTTCAGCGGCACATAACACTGCGCCTCATCGCCCCAGGGAATATAGAGCGAAACAATATTGAAGTGGGTGTAATAACGTTGCTGATAGTCTTTCACCTGCTTCATAACGCTAAGTCCGCCAGGCTGCGCAGGACTGAAAATACCTGAATAAAATACATGCTGCTTATAGCGGTAGCGCGGTACATGCCCCGGGAAACGGGCGGCGCTTGTCAGGAAGTACAAAGCAGAGAAGGAAATAAGCAGCACCAGCAGCAATGCAACACTGCGGATACCGTCGTACATACCATGACGAAAATCCCACAGGAATTGCTTCACCACTTTCCATCCGTTAAACAGCTCTTTCATGAAACTGAGACGGGCCCTTAATCGGAGCATATCATTCCTGCGGCTGATCACGATATTGAACAGCATGATCAGGCAGTTCATACCTGCAATACCCGCCATCACCAGTATGTAAGGGTTCCAGTCAGTATACAGTCCGTATATAATAGCTCCCAGCGATACCAATGCCACTATACCATTGGGTATATTGAGCTTCCAGTTATCCGATTCGCTGTCATCTTTAGGGGTTGGTATATACGGTATTTTTTTCCGGATGATGGTATACACCAGGCCCAGTATGTAGATCCACCAGGTGCCTATCAGCAGTAAGCCGCCTAATGCATGGTTGCCCCTTTCATTCTCTCCCATTACCCACCGCTGCACAAAATGCCGGATAGCCATGGTGGTAGTCAGGAAGGGTGCGCTCACCAGTGCAAAGGACAGCAGGTCCATGCGGAAAGGAATGAGGCCCAGCGTAAGTGAGAGCACAGGCACCAGGAAGTTAACCAGGAAGATCACGCCTGAAAAATAGTGGAAGGGTATTGTAAAATAATGGAGGCGTTGCCGCCAGGTAAAGTGCTTATACAGTTTCGGGTAGGTGGTAACCAGCAGTTCAAAGGTACCGCGCGCCCATTTCAGCTGCTGTTTGTAGTAGGCTGATAAAGTAGATGGCACAAGGCCATAGGTAAGCACTACCGGTACATATACTGACCGCCATCCTTTGGCGTGCAATTGCATGGCCGTATGCATATCTTCAGACAAGCCGGCCGCATGCCCGCCGATGGAATCCAGCGCTGTTCTGCGGAAGGTGCAGTTGGCGCCAATAGCCAGTACGGTGCCATAACGGTTCATGGTCATCATCATAGGGCCGTAGAACTGAAAGGTTTGCTGGGCGGCCCCTTTGGCAATAAGGCTGTCCTTCATGTTATCATACGCCTGTACTATCTGTACAAAACCTACTCCATCATCTGAAAAATGCGGAACAATATGATCCAGGAAGTCGGGCCGCGGCACATGATCAGGATCCAGCACCACACAGAGTTCTCCGTTTGACTGCCTGAGTGCATTGTTGATGTTGCCCGCTTTGGCATCTACTTTTATGGTGCGGGTAACATGGCGCACACCCAGGCGGCGGCATAATGCTTTCAGGTAAGGATCATCTGCCTCATCACAGAGATAAGTAGTATGTGGATAGCGGATAGCCTGTATAGCCTTCAGTGTCCGCTCTATCATGGGGTAAGGTTCCCCTGCACAAAACGTAGTAAAGATGTCTACCGTAAATTGCTTTGTTGCCGGCGGTGTATGCGGCACCGTTATATACATATAATGATACCATTCGTGTAATACCCGCAGGCAATTAAAGACGGTGGTGATGATCAGCAGCCAGTAAAAAGGCGCATATCCTACCTGCAAAGGGTTGAGCAGGCAGTATAGAAAATACGCCATACTGCAAACGCCGATGACGATCATGAGGCGGAGCGACCAGCGCTCTATCAGCGATGGAGGGTTAGCTTTTTTGGGTGGTACATGCATAATTTAAACTTTCACATAACTACTCAACTACATAAAAAGGCGTGTTGGCCGTGGAGAAATTTTCCGTAGCCGTCCATCACCTTTGCGTATATTCTATAGGGGCCTTCCTTCACGGGGGCCTTAAATGTCAGGCGTAACTCGTTACCGGCAGCGAGTACCGTATCCAGCATTGTGAGCGGCGCCTGCTGCAGTTCTCCAAACCAGTGCTCCTGCAGTATCTGCCAATGTACTTTAATTGAGTCTGCCGGTTTATCTTCCAGGAGCAATTCAGCGGTTTGCTTTTCACCGGATGGAAGCACGATATTGTCTCTTGCACCCTTGTTATTCAGTAACATATACCTGATATGCGGTGGCCGATGGGCAGGCCGTTTGCCGGTCCACAGGTATTGTATAACACCCACAACTTCTGTAGATGCATTCCCTTCATCAAATATGCTGAACCAGGTAGGCGTTGTTTCCAGTTTCTGTCCCCAGTAAAAAACCAGGGCGCCCAGGAACCTGGGATTATGCTGTGGCAGCTGCGTGTATAGTTGCTGGTAATGTTCCGCTTTCTTGGTGCTGGTATTTTCAATAGGCGCTTCCCAGTTGGTACGTTCAGATTCCCATGGGCCATAAGCGCCCCATTCGGTGATCAGAAAAGGTCCTTTCCAGAGCCAGGCATACCATTTTAACTGATCATTCAGCAACTCCAGTTTACCGAACGTGTTGATGGAAATAAGATCCAGGTCATGCACTTTCCACTTGATCATCATTACCTGTACAATGTTGAGATTGGGCATAGTAGCGGTAACGGGATGATTGGTATCCGTAGCATGGATCATATCAAGCAGCCGGTTGTAGGTTTTATAGAAAGCACTGTATCCCGGTTTCCAGGTAAAGTTCAGCTCATTGCCCAGGCACCACATCAGCAGTGCAGGGTGGTCTTTATACCGGCGCACTGTCTTTTCAAAGGCCCGAAACTGGGCTGCTGTTTTGGCGGTGTCTTTATAGAAATAATCCAGGTAGGCGCTAACGGGCATGGATAGACCAACGATCACTGCCAGGTTATTACGCTGTGCCTCATCCAGTATAGCGGCCAGGTTGACCGTATCCCAGGTACGGATGGTATTGCCGCCTATTTCGCGCAGCTTTTCCAGATGTGTGTAGCCGGAGGCGCCTTTTACACTAAAAGGTTGGCCGTTTCGGTAAAGTACATATTGCTCCCCTTCCTTGTTGACGTATACGGTTCGGTGCTTAACAGATTTTGAGGGGGTAGTATGGCAATTCATCAAAAGAAGGGAAAATACCCAGTAAAGGTTCTTCCGCTGTATCATGGCATCAATAAATTCGATATGGTTGTATTGTCTCCCTTAAATTAAAAAACAATCCGTTTTTTGACGGTACTTGTTTAAGCACTTTTCGTGCCGGTTTTCTTAATGTGGCCTACCATTTTTATATAAAAGCGGAATATTGAGCCGGGAATAGGCGGTTACTACATCATTACCCTTTGCGGCAACCAGGTATAAGCGGTATTGGGAGGGCCTTGGAGGAATGGTAAGTTGTATTGAAGGACCGCTGCCCACACGCTCCATCGTCACAGGGTTGCCCCATTCATCAGTTCTGACCAGGTACCATTCAAAGTGAATACCGGCATCTGGAAATCTACTGGCCAGTTGCCACTGCTGCTGATCGATGATGGCCTGATAGGTAAGGCGGCTGTCTGCCGAAGTAAGGGCTGCCGGGCGGAGTATCTTTACCGGTGAAAGTGTTTGCTGCAGGCGGCGCTGTCCCCAAAGTTTCTCCACCAGCGCCCAGCTGGGCTTGTGACGGCCCCAGTGATCTGCTATACCGTCAAAAGTAAGGTAGTCCCTGTCATGTATATCCTGCCAGTTGGTTAGAAAAACATGGTCGGAACGGATGTTCATTTTGGCATACAGTTCCGGTTGTACCTGGCTGATAAACCAGGGCGATTTAAGACGGGCCGTTGCTCCCCAACCGCTGGTATCCGTGCCGTTAATGATCAGGCCAAAGGCGCTGACAGCCGGCAGTTCCTGCTGCAGCCTTGCCACCACGTTTTCTACATCACTATTAAGCCTTACATCCATCGTGATGGGACGAACACTGTCCAGTGCACGGATGTGCGACAACAGTGTTCTCAGCCAGGCAGTATAGACTGCCTGCTGATAGGTGAGCGTAGGTTTATAAAACAGTTCTTCCAGCTGCTGCCAGATCGTATCAGATATATTCCAGGCAATAATATTGGAATCGTTCTTCAACTTTTTCACTGTGGCCACGATCTTATCGGCAGCTTTGGAGAGTTTATCCTGGTCGGCAATAAGGTCAGATACATCCGGAGCAGGAAAGCTGTAATGGATCTTCATATGCAGCTGTCGTGCCACCGCGCGGATGTTCCTGTCGTACACCCCGGGGCCTGTACGTTTAATAGTATTAATCCCCAGCATTTTCATGTCTGCAAAATCTTTCTCTACTGTTCTCCGTGTTAGCGCATGCAGATTCCTGTACCAATGTTTGCCTTTTTCGTAATTCACACCACGGATATTGTCCGGAAGCTTCCTCCGGGGTAATACTGCAGCGGTGTAAGACGGCAATACAGGCATTGCGTGGTAAGGAGCAGAAAGTCCATGCCACTTACGGGCATGATACCACGCCATGGCGGTAAAGAAAACACCGGGCGTATCTATCTGCCAGTTCAAAAACTGCTCCCTGTGTTCCGGCCGGAAGGTTGTGATCTGCAGCCGTATTGAACAATAAACCAGGGCTTTTATCTCTTTAAATTGATCTTCTATAGCAGTAAGGGTATTGTCTAACCACTCATCCTGGTTGCCCGCTCCTTTTAGCGAACCTGCTTCAGCCACCATCACTGGTATATCAGTATTAAAAAGCGGCAGCCGGTGGAAGGGCATGTATAATTCCTTAAAGGAATACGCTTTACTACTGTCATTCAGCGATCCGTAGTTCAGTGCTGTAACCGCCAGCCAGTCTACATAAGCTTTACCTGGAAAGTAAGCATCCGCATTTTCTGCTTTCCAGGGGCTCCATACCCATACTGCATTGTAAACGTTCTTCTGCTCAAAGAAACGGTGTACGTACTGCCAGGCACTTTTGAATGCTTCCGGGGTGTTTCCACCGCTGGCAGACCAGGGATAGAAAGGATTATCCGGTTCATGCGCAAAGCGCAGGTATACAGGCCTGTTCAGCTCTTTTACCTGGTTGGCAAATCTTTCCAGGTAAGCATCATACTGGCCGGATGCAATGCGGGCCAGCATTCCCTGATCGCTGTTAAGGGTTTTATCCTTAAAAAGCGCCGCCCAGGGTTCCCAGGTGATCATAGGATAAGAGCCATTATCATAAATGGAATCCAGCAGTGAACGGGGCACCAGGCAACGTTCCTCGTCGCCCCAGGCTATATATAGCGAGATGATATTGAAGTGGCAGTTATACCGGGACTGGTCATCCTGTATCTGTCGCATGGAGGTAAGGCCATTGTTTCCAGACGGGCTGAAGATCCCCGAATAAAAAATATCGCGTTTGAAAGCCGGCTTACCCGTACGTGTGGGTAGTTTGGAAGCGAGCCGCCATGAACAGGAGGGTAACGGTAAACATGCAGATCAACAGCGTCAGCGCGAAACTTCCTGATAGCGGTATACAGGTCATGCCTGAAATGCCAGAACCGCAGCTTCAGCGCTGCCGCATAATTCAGCACGGTGCTGACCGTTTCATGATTATTTTTAAAACGTATCAGGTGGAGGCGGCGGCTGATGCCGATGTTGAACAACATGATCACGCAGTTGACAAGCGCGATACCAGACATTACCCAGGCATAGGGGTTCCAGTCTGTATACAGCCCGTAAACAATCGCCCCCGCTGATGCCAGTGCAATAATGCCGTTGGGGATGTTCAGGCGCCAGCTGTCTGGTTCACTGTCGTCCTTCGGTGTTGGTATGTACGGGATCTTTTTGCGGATAAGCGTATACACGAGGCCCAGGATGTAGATCCACCAGGTGCCTATTAACAGTAAGCCCCCTACGATATGGTTGCCCCGTTCATCCTCGCCCATTACCCAATGCTGTACAAAATGACGTATACCTAATGTAGCGGTAAGGAAGGGTAGCGCTATCAGGGCAAAAGACAACATGTCTACCTTCAGGGGTATGATGCCCAGTGTAAGTGAAAGAATGGGCACCAGGAAATTGATCAGGAAGATCACCCCTGAAAAATAATGAAAAGGAATAGTAAAATAGTGCAGTCGCTGACGCCAGGTAAAATGCCTGAACAGTCTGGGAAAAGTGGTGATTAACAGCTCGAAGGTGCCCCTGGCCCATTTCAGCTGCTGCTTGTAGTAAGCGCTCAGCGTTGAAGGTACCAGTCCGTAAGTAAGCACCGCGGGTACATATACCGATTTCCATCCTTTGGCATGCAGTTGCATGGCGGTATGCATATCTTCAGACAACCCGGCCGCATGACCGCCAATAGCATCCAGCGCTGCCCGGCGGAAAGTACAGTTGGCGCCAATAGCCAGCACCGTGCCGTAGTGGTTCATGGTCATCATCATGGGACCATAGAACTGGAAGGTTTGCTGGGCAGCCCCTCTTGCTATCAGGCTGTCACCCTGGTTGGAGTAAGCCTGTACCACCTGTACGAACCCTATCTGCTCATCTGCAAAATAGGGAATAACGGCATCCAGGAACTCGGGCACCGGTACGTGGTCAGGATCCAGCACCACACACAGCTCTCCGCTGGAATGCTTCAGTGCATTGTTGATGTTCCCCGCTTTGGCATCTACTTTCAGGGTACGGGTAATATGATTTACGCCCAGGCGGCGGCACACTTCCTCCAGGTAGGGATCGTTGGCTTCATCACAGAGATAAGTAGTATGCGGATACCGGATTGCCTGTATGGCTTCCAGCGTTTGTACGATCATCGGGTAAGGCTCCCCTGCACAGAAGGTGGTGAAGATGTCTACCGTGAATTGTTTTGTTAGCGGCGGTTCAGGCGGCACTGTTATATAGAAGTAATGATACCACTCATGCAATACGCGCAGGCAGCCGAAAAAAATGCCTGCCATAAGCAGCCAGTAAAACGGTGCATACCCTATTTGTAACGGGTTCAGCAGGAAGTACAGGAAAAACAACATGGATGCTATGCCAATGAGTATCATCAGCCTGATGGCAAACAGATCCCTCCGGGACGGAGGTGGAGCTTTCCGGGGTGCGGCCATTCAATTGTTTTTTTTCCTGGGTAGGTGCTTTATCATCCTCTATTATAAACGTCCGAACCGTTAATCCTGTTCTACCACGTAGAACGGCGTATTAGCGGTGGCAAAACGCCCATGGCTGTTCAACGCTGTTACATAGATCCTGTAAGGACCTTCGGACAACGGCGCTTTAAATGCCAGTTTATTACCGGAGTTATTAATCACTGTATCGAATATTTTCATGGGTGGGCGGCGCAGCTCAGAAAACCAGTCTTCCTGCCATACTTCCCAGTGCAGCGAGAGCCCGGGTGAAAGCGTATCCTGCATCAGCAAGGTGGCGCTGGCAACGCTGTCTGATCTGAGCATAATGTTATCTGCAGCACCCTTATTGTTTAACAGCATATACTGCACATGGGGGGCATTACTGGCAGCTGGCTGGCCCGCCCACAAAGCCCTGATTACGTCTACTGCTTCTGCTGGCCTTCCTTTTTCGTCAAAGAGGCTGAACCAGGTGGGGGTTACCTCCTGCTTCTGCCCCCAGTAAAATACCAGGGCGCCTAAAAAACGGGGATTGTTCACCGGGAGATAGCGGTACAGCTGTCCGTATTGTTCCGCCTTTTTGGTACTGGTATTCTCAATAGGAGCGCCCCATGCTGTTCTGTTAACTTCCCATGGACCATAGGCGCCCCATTCGGTGATCAGGAATGGCCCTTTCCAGAGCCATGCATATTTATCCAGTTTTTGCGACAGGCGATTCAATTCGCCGAATATGTTGAAGGAAATAACATCAAGCTGGTGCACTTTCCATTTTATGAACAACGCCTGCCAAACGCTGAAATTTACCATAGTGGTAGTTACGGGGTGATCGGGATCTGTATCATGGATCATGTCCAGCAGGCGGTTGAATGTTTTAGTGAAGGGCCGGTAACGTAGTTTGAAAGAGAATGCCGGTTCATTGCCCAGGCACCACATCAGCAAAGCGGGATGGTCTTTATAGCGTTGGACTACCTGTTTGAATGTGCGGCAGGCGGCAGCTGTTTTTAGAGTGTCTTTATAAAAATAGTTCAGCGCATCACTCGAAGGCAGCGGAAGGCCCGCAATTACAGCCAGGTTGTTACGTTGGGCCTCGTCCAGTATAGCTTCCAGGTTCACCGTATCCCAGGTACGGATAGTATTGCCGCCGGCCGCTTTAAGTTCAGCGAGGTGTGTATAGCCGGATGCGCCTTTCACAACAAAAGGTTGCCCGTTACGGTAAATTGTATATTGTTTACCATCTTTTCGGATAGATACTTTTCGATGATGTGTATCTGGCGGGGAAGTATTACAGCGGATAAAAAAACACAGTGCAATAATTGTAAAAGTTAGTATAAGCCAGTGTTCCCCGCCGGTTCTCTTCCATTGTCCCATGCAACCCGTGTATGATGTATGACTAAACTACTCTTAAGTTAAACTATTTATCCATTTTATCAATAACACGTTTGTATGGGGACAATTACGGCAGAGCACGGCAGGGTCAGCCTTCCAGCTCACTCAGTTCCAGCCATCGCATGCCTTTTTCGTCCAGCAGCTGCATTACTTCTCCCACCCGCCGGGTAAGAGGTTCCAGTTGTTCGTAAGGCAGGTTGCCGCTGGAGAGCTGCTGATCGATGGATTGTTTTTCAGCTTCCAGTTTGGCTATTTCCTGTTCCAGCTGTTCCAGCTCGCGTTTCTCCTTATAGGATAACTTGCGCGGCTTACCGGCATCAGGGGCAGATGCGGTGGCGGTACTGCTAACGGTAGCTGTGGCGGGAAGTTCTTTGGTACTACGGCTTTCTTCTTTTTCCCATTCGCGGTATTGGGTATAGTTACCGGGAAAATCGCGTACTACGCCATCGCCTTCAAATACAAAAAGGTGATCTACCAGTTTATCCATGAAGTAGCGGTCGTGGCTCACAATGATGATACAACCCTGGTACTCCTGCAGAAAATCTTCCAGAATGCTCAGGGTAGGCAGGTCCAGGTCATTGGTAGGTTCATCCAATACCAGGAAGTTTGGGTTACGGAACAGTATGCTGAGCAGGTGCAGCCTTCTTCTTTCACCGCCGCTCAGCTTAGACACATAGGTGTACTGCTTTTCAGGCGGGAACAGGAAGAGCTGGAGGAACTGGGCGGCGCTTACTTTGGTGCCGTCTGCCAGGGGAAAGTATTCTGCAATACCTTTTACAAATTCGATAATGCGCATATCTTCCTTCAGTACCAGGCCCTGCTGGTTATAGTTACCAAATACTACGGTATCGCCTATATTAATTTTACCGGAATCAGGTTGTTCCTGTCCCAGCAGGATATTCAGGAAGGTGGATTTACCTACGCCATTCTTACCAACTACCCCTATACGTTCGCCTTTTTTGAAGGTATAGTCAAAACCTTTGAGGATGGCAAGGTTACCATAAGCCTTATAGACCTTTTTCAGCTCAACGATCTTTCCACCCAGGCGGGTCATTTTCACGTTCAGTTCCAGCTGCTGTTTTTCTATGCGCACACTGGCTTTTTCCTTTACATCATAGAAAGCGTCGATACGCGACTTAGCTTTGGTGGTACGGGCCTTGGGTTGCTTGCGCATCCATTCCAGTTCCTTACGGTATTGGTTGCGTGCTTTTTCTACGCTGGCTTTCTCGCTTTCTTCACGGGCGGCCTTTTTCTCCAGGTAGTTTTCATAATCGCCTTTGTAGATAAAGAGTTGCTGCTGATCCAGCTCAATGATCTCGTTACAAACACTGTCCAGGAAGTAGCGGTCGTGCGTTACCAGTAGCAGGGTTACGTTTTCCTGGTTCAGGAAACTTTCCAGCCACTCGATCATGGATACGTCCAGGTGGTTGGTCGGTTCGTCCATGATCAGCAGGGTATGTTTATGTTCAAAGCCGATATCGATCAATACTTTGGCCAGTGCTACACGTTTCAGCTGTCCGCCTGACAGTGTACCCATTTCCTGGTCCAGGTGGTGAATATTCAGCTTGCCCAGTATCTGTTTCACTTTGGCATCGAAGTGCCAGGCGCCCAGTTCGTCCATTTTTGCAATGGCGGCTGCAAGCCGGGCTGTGTCTGGTTCACTGTCATCGTCGGTAAGGCGTTCATATTCTTTGATAGCGTTCAGCACGGGGTGATCCTGGGCAAAAATATTGGCCAGTATAGATTTGTTCAGGTTGAAAGCGGACTGCTGTTCCAGCATTACAACGGTCACCTCTTTATGTACCCATACCTTTCCTTCATCTGGCATTTCCTTTCCGCAGAGAATACGCAGCAGGGTGGATTTACCGGTACCATTCAATGCCACCAGTGCAATTTTGTCGCCTTCTTCGATATGAAAAGAAATATCCCTGAACAGCGGCTTTTCACCATAAGATTTTGTAAGCCCTTCTACCGTTACGTAATGCATGGGGCGAAGATAGTAAAACTACTTGCTTATAATTGGCATATGGATTGTGATTAACAGAAATTGGCAGTTTTTTATTGTATAATATAAAAACTTTTTGTACATTGAATTAGCACCTACCCATACCATGAGATAAATCTGTAGCCGGAGGTTCTGACTGTAGTATAGTATCTGCTCAATTGGGATGAATATCCTGCCAGCTGCTATACGGGATCGGCCTTGAATCCATTTGTTTATCTCTTACTAGCAATCTGCTGCATGTACCCTGAGGGCGTAAAAAAACCCCCCGTTACTGACGGGGGGCCAAGCGCTTTCTGCCGATAATGCTTTTTAATGGTATTTCGCCAATAGAGACATGACCGGTTTAGACGGTTTTATTTTTCCGGAACATACCCGGAACTGCGTTTACAAGGGTATACAACGCAGTAATGCCCAGAATAACAAGCAAATGCAGTAGGATAACAGGCATAGATGTCCAGTTTAAATTGATGCAATGTATGCTACTAATTTAAGGTAATTTTTTGCCTGGTAGCACTACCATTTCGTGCTATTATTCTTATCGCCTATTGTAGGAGGCCGGCGTTCACAACTCCTTTATATACCTCGCGGATTCCATCTTCCAGCGATATCTGTGCTTTCCAGCCAAGCTCATGTAATCGGGAAACGTCCATTAATTTTCTTGGCGTACCGTCTGGTTTGGAGGTATCAAAAGCAAGATTCCCATTGTACCCTACAATTTGCTGTATCAACCGCGCGAGGTCCGCAATGCTGATATCCTCTCCTACGCCTATATTGATCAGGCCGGGTTCGTTATAATGCTGCATCAGGAAAAAACAGGCTGCAGCCATATCGTCTGCATGCAAAAATTCTCTTTTGGGTGAGCCGGTGCCCCAGATCACTACTTCCGGAGCGCCCGTCTCCTTTGCCTCATGGAACTTGCGGAGCAGGGCGGGGAGCACATGTGAGTGCTGCAGGTCGTAGTTATCGTTGGGACCGTACAGGTTGGTAGGCATTACCGAGATAAAGTTACAACCGTACTGGTCGCGGTAAGCATCACACATTTTGATACCCGCTATTTTGGCGATAGCGTATGGTTCATTAGTGGGCTCCAGCAGGCCTGTAAGCAGGTATTCTTCTTTCAGCGGCTGTGGGGCCAGTTTGGGATAGATGCAGGAAGAGCCCAGGAACATCAGTTTCTGTACGCCTTTGACATAAGACTGATGAATGACGTTGCTCTGGATCATCAGGTTATCATAGAGGAATTCCGCCCGATAGGTGTTATTGGCTACAATGCCGCCTACCTTAGCTGCCGCCAGAAATACATAGTCCGGCTTTTCCTCCGAAAAGAAAGCGGCTACTGCATACTGGTCGCGCAGGTCCAGTTCCGAAGAAGTCCTTGTAACAATATTATTGAAACCTTCCCGTTGTAGCTTTCTCATAATAGCTGAACCCACCATGCCGCGGTGTCCTGCCACATATATTTTCTGATGCTGTTGCATGTTATTTCCTATTCGAATTGGTTCAATACTTTGTAACCTGCATCACTCAGCAGTTTCTCTCGGCGGAACAGCTCAGTATCGGCTGTCACCATTTCTTTCACTAATGCTGCCAGGTCATATTTAGGCTTCCATCCCAGTTTACTTTGTGCCTTGCTGGGATCTCCTATCAGCAGATCTACTTCCGTGGGGCGGTAATACCGGGGATCAATAGCCACTACTTCCTGCCCGGTGCGGAGGTTAGAAATACCGGCATCAAAACTGCTCACAATGCCCTTTTCATTTTCACCGCTGCCTTTAAACTCGATACCGATACCGGCTTCAGCAAAGGCCAAACGTATAAATTCACGTACAGTAGTGGTAATACCGGTGGCGATTACATAATCTTCGGCCTGCTCCTGTTGCAGTATAAGGTACATGGCATCCACGTAGTCTTTTGCATGCCCCCAGTCTCGTTGTGCATCCAGGTTTCCCATAAACAGCTTATCCTGCATACCCAGCGCTACTTTAGCCACGGCCCGGGTGATCTTGCGGGTAACGAAAGTTTCTCCGCGCAACGGGCTTTCATGATTAAAAAGAATGCCGTTACAGGCATACATGTTATATGCTTCGCGATAGTTAACGGTGATCCAGTAGGCGTACAGCTTGGCTACACCATAAGGGGAACGCGGGTAAAAAGGCGTTTTTTCTGATTGCGGTACTTCCTGCACCAGGCCATACAGCTCTGATGTTGAGGCCTGGTATATCCTTGTTTTTTCAGTCAGGCCAAGTAAACGTACTGCTTCCAGTATTCTAAGGGTGCCTATTCCGTCTGCATTGGCGGTATACTCCGGTGTTTCAAAGCTCACTTTTACGTGGCTCATGGCGCCCAGGTTATAGATCTCATCAGGTTGCACTTCCTGGATAATACGAATCAGGTTAGTAGAATCCGTAAGATCGCCGTAATGGAGCTTGAAATGTACATTCTGCTCATGAGGGTCCTGGTAGAGGTGATCTATACGGTCGGTATTAAAAAGAGAACTGCGGCGTTTAATGCCATGCACGTGGTAACCCTTGTGCAGCAGGAGATCTGCCAGATAAGCGCCGTCCTGACCGGTAATCCCGGTTATAAGTGCTGTTTTCATGTAAATGCGTTAAAAATCGTAATACAATTGCCTGAACGTGCTACGCAATCCTACCTGGAATATAAGCTCACTGGTGCGGCCAAGGTCATTGCTTTCCCGGCGGGCAACTACGGATGCTTCCAGGCGCAGGTTATACTTCGGGTTCAGCAGAAAAGCGAGGGTGCCCTGCAGGTAAAGCAAATTAGTGGAAAGCCCGTTGCCGATCTTGTTATCATAATCCTGGGTACGGGTTTCGTATGATTTGAAGATATCCTTCCCGAAATTAGTACCAGCAGTGTCCAGTCCATAGTGAGCATACATTAATTCTCCACGCAGGAACCAGCGTTTATAACGGTAATCCGCAATATTGACCCACTCTACAAAATTGGCCCCCAGGGAGTGTGCAAGTGGCTGATTATAGTGTCCGTAGTTATTCAATGAAGTACGTTGTGAGTAGGTGAAAGGCCGGGCAGCGTTTACTTCTGTAAGACCATTCAGGTTGGCCACCTTAAAAAGGTTGTTAGAACGGAAGCCCAGCTGGCCTGCGAACTTATTACCCCACCAACCGTTTCCCTTGGTGAATTCGCTCAGTTTGAATTCGTCCAGGAGGAATTGACCATAAATGGCGCTGTTACGGCTCACGGCATACTTTGCATTCAGGCCTAGGATCGCATTATCTGAGGATCCTACAGAAAACTCAACCGGACGCAGGAATATGATAGGGTTGATATAGCTCATATCAAAACCCCGTTTACCTGTTGAATCTGAATCCTGCCAGATGACCCCGCCAAAGAGACCTAAAGAGATTTTCTTGCTTACATTCCAGTCAAGATAGTTGAACACGCCCCACTTTTTCCTGTATCCGTTATCGTAAGAGGCCTTGGGATAGCGCATGTCTATGAACTGGGCCCACATGGTGGTATATTGTATACGGCCAACGTTAGCTACTATTTTAAAAAAGGGGTAGTTGAAAGGTACATCAGATAGCAACATGGAGCGGTAGCCGTCGCCAATGAAGTTTTTGTCATATCCCAGTTGGAAGTCAAAATGTTTACCGGCTTTATAATTAATGAGGGCGGATGCGTAGGCGAAATCAAAAGCCTTGCCATTGCTATAATCCTTAAATTCCCCCTGCCCCGGCACTACACGCGTTGCACGGCCAAACTGGTCAACGTACTTAGGGAATTTTCCCTGGTTCTCATAAAACTCAGTATAGAAGGTAAGGTTATTGCCTATTTTACCACCCGCCACCACTCCACGGGTATTCAACCAGGTAGTACCGTTCCTATTGCTGTGACCTACCAGGAGATCGGGTAGGATACTAGCGTAAAACTCATAATCATCTCCTTTATATTCCAGCAGATGTTCCTGAAAAAGCTTACGGTGAAACCAGCTTTTTTTGCTGATAGTATCATCTGTTGGTAATGCAAACACGGGTTGCACCATGTAGTCTCTAAGGGAAGAATGATAACTGCTGCTATCCGATGTAGGCTGGTAAAAACCCAGTGAGTACTGGCGCCCGGCGCTTTGGGCGTGTACATCAATCATTGTCACAAGGGAGAAGATTGTCAGCAGGGCGAATACACGGAGTTTTGGAAGCATAAATAAATGTTTGTAAGCGAATGAGCAAAGATATGCATTAAATAAAACTTACACTCAAATGCTAGAACCGCCGTTCCGGCAGGTCTTTAAACACTTTATACACCAGTTCACTCTGGGGCGCAATGATTGCCCATACAGTCAGGAAAACGATCAATACATCTGTTTTAAGCGACTGGTGATCCTGGTACCACATTTCAAGCGCACCTTTGTAAGGTGCAATCACCCGGCCATAAAACTCAAAGGGAGGCTCTTTAGCCTCAGATATGAGTTTTTCCTCATCCCTGAAAATAATAGAACCTATTCCTGTAATACCAGGCTTCGAATTATAAATTCTGCTTTTGACATCTTCCGGATAAAAATCGAATGTTTTCTGTACAAGTGGTCTGGGCCCCACAAAACTCATATCTCCCTTTACAACGTTTATTATCTGAGGAAGCTCATTGATCTTGGTCATACGAAGCCACTTTCCAAATGGAAATACTCTCGGATCATTACGGGTTGTAATTGTGCCTGTACCAATGTTAGGGCTGTTTTTTAACATGGTGGCGAACTTAAATATGTCGAAATATTTATTCTTATAGCCTATACGTCTCTGTAAATAAAATATATACCCTTCACCCGTAAACTTTAAAATAATACAAATGGGTAACAAAATAGGGAGCAGCAATATTAGTAATATTGTAGATCCCGTCAGGTCAATCAGTCTTTTAATTACTTTGTACATATTCTTACATGTGTTGATCCAGGTTTTTGTTCTTTTCAATATGCTGGAACGTGGGCAGTAACCTGTTCAGCAGGTGAACAAGATCTTCCTTGGTTGCTTGTGCGCTGAAGGTACTTTGCAAGTCTGATATAATACTATCCAGTTCTTTTTGGTCTCTGCAGAATGCATTTTTGATTACTCCCAATGCGCTGAACCTATCCATATCCAGCTCTTCTTCTGCAGTGTAAAATTCTTCAAAAAGCTTTTCTCCTGATGTCTCGCTTTCAAAAAGATATAGCGGATAAGTATTGGAATTGTTACCAAGTGCTGCCGCTTTGGCTCTCGCTTCTTCTTCGGTTTTGCACACATCAGCCTGAAAGCCCAAATGTTGAAGGAATGCTTTGGCAATATCTGCAAAGTTCACCAGGTCCTTTTCGGGATCAAGCTTTGGAAAAAGAATTTCTCCTGAATTACCCAGCATACAGGCAATCAGGCAAATTTCTCCCGATTCGGCCGGAGAAACAAAATATCTCCTCACATCAGAGGGAGAGGATAACGGCTGTTTTTTCATTATTCTTTCAATGAAGCCCGCCGGAAGACTTCCATTAGAAAACGCAACATTTGCAAATCGTGCGGTTGATATCTTGATCTGGTTAGAATATGCGAGGATTACTTCCTCCATCAATTTCTTGGAGGCCCCCATAATATTTACGGGATTAGCGAGCTTTGTCTGTAGATACGCAAAAGAAATGTTGCGGTGGGGTTTTCAGCAACATAATCAAGGAACCTCTTTGCCTTCTAGCACATTATTGTCGATCATCGCTTCGATGGAAAAGATGTCCTTTTCACTGCGTACATGTTTGTGTGCAGCGAAGTTTGCTACTATATCAAACGGGCCCTCATTCATGAAGACCTTTTCAAAGACCTTATCGCCAAAATTAATAGGGTAAGAAATAAAATTTTTCGGCAAACTTACGTCGTTCCGGCTTCTGCAATCACGTACCAGTTCTGTTAAACCGTTTTCATTAATATCAGCCACCACTAATTTGCCAGGTTTATAGCGAAGCAACGCCTTAATATAGGAGGAACCGATGGTACCGGCGCCACCTACAACCAGCACAGATTTGCCAGCTATTCTTTCAAACAGCTCGTCTTTGTAATTCTCGAGATCAGCAGCCAACAGACTTTCTTTTCTACCTGTTACCTTGGCCGCAATGAACTGCTCCAAATCTAGCAAAGCTTTCATATTTACGTGTATTTAGAATTTAAACTTTGGATTGAACTGAGGCTTTAAACCATTGAACCATTTCATGAATGCCGTCTTCAGTAGCGACGGGCGGAGTAAAATCAAGCGTCCGGTTGGTATTTTCGTTTTGTACAACAAATGACCCGTATAGTCTCGCGTACAAAGCAGGTTTCATTTTCCTGAGCAACATTTTAAAAAGCCCCGGCATGGCTACTGTATTGGCTCTTCTTTGCATGCTGTTTCGCATTGCCTTCACCAGCAAACCTGTAGATACTGGTTTAGCGTCACCTGCAACAAATATACCCTCTGCCTGACGTTCAATAATAGTATTGATCAACGCTATCAGATTATCCACAAACACAACACTCCGCTGATTGTCTGAACTGCCGAACGGAAGCGGCATACCTGAGTCAGACAAATGCAGCAGCTTCAGCATGTTACCCTTAACATGCGGTCCGTATACCAGGGGAGGCCTGACAATCGCCACCTTAAATGCCACTGATGACTGGCTTTGCAGCCATTGCTCTGCCATGAGTTTGCTTTTCCCGTAAGGATCGGTAGGATGACATGCTGATTTTTCATCAAATACCTGGTTAACTTCATCCCCGTATACCTTGGTTGAACTAATGTATATAAAGTGCCGTACACCCTGCTCTATTGCGTGAACAGCAAGCAGCCGGGTAAGGTCATAATTTACATCATAATAAATCTTATCCGGTATAGGAGTCATTTCATGGGCCTTTCCAGCCAGGTGAACAACAACGTCAACCCCGTTCCAGCTGACCTGATCGAACCTGGGTTCCCGAAGGGACAGTGGAATTATTTTATAGCGCGTCTTGTTATATTCTACAAATCTGCTACCGACAAACCCACCCGCTCCCGTAATAATGATTACATACTCTTTCTTCATATGGTGTAACCAGGTTTTAATGATCGTTTTTCAGCGGCCCATCTTAGCTGTGAGCATACGATCAGATCTTTTATTACCGTTCCTATACCATCCCCATTTACTAAAGTAGACAAAAGCACTTTTCATAAAAATGATCATCAGCTTAAAGCTTTTATGTGCTCCTCTGGCATAGTGATGATAGATAACTGCATGCGGGAAATATAAGGTTTTATAATATTTTGCAATTCTCCTGGTAAGGTCCGCATCTTCAAAATACATAAAGATCCGGTCGTCAAAATATCCTGCTTTTTTAAGCGCAGCTGTTCGTATAAACATGAAACATCCGGATAAAAAAGTTGATTCCATGATTTGGTTGTAATCCCTGTCCTTATATTCAAATGCATCCAGTCTTTTTCTAAAAGGTCCTAATAGAAATGAAGGCACGAACCTTCTCAAAAAAAGGTCCAGTGGTGTGGGATCCAGCTTACAAAGATGTTGTACGGAGCCGTCAGGATATAACACTTTGGGTAATAGCTGTCCTACATCGGGCGTTTTCTCCATAAAATCATACAAGATCTCCACCTGCCCCTCGTTAAAATAAACGTCTGGATTGAGCACTATATGATAGGGCGCTTCGTCTACCACGGTTCTCAAGGCAATGTTATGGGCTTTTCCAAAACCGAGGTTTGCACCATTGTATATATATTCTATTCTCGGATCCGCAATAAAGTCTGCCAGGTCCGTTTCAAGAATCCTGTCCGGAGAATTGTCGAGTAGATATAATTTAATCCTTTTCCTGGTTTTCAAAAAACTGCTGATGGCAGCCTTTACAACCTCATTATTTTTATAAAGAACTATAGATGCAGTAACATCGTATTCCATATATCCTTTTACATTATTACCCCAAAAAAGGGTAAAATTAGGAAATATAATCCGAAATTATTTGACTGAAAATCAATAGGTAAGGATTTATTAAAGTCGACAATACATGAAAAGGTCAGGCAGATAGTGCTGTCCCGGCCTTCTTAAACAGTTGCTTGTACCAGTCCTTTTTCATGCAGGGCCGTTCTATTAAAACGAAAAAAACACTGCTGAACATCAGGATGAAGACCAAAAGGATTGCTCCGTGAATGATGCTGTCTAAAAAGTACCACCGTGTAAACTGAAAACGGACAGTGTAATTCCCGATCATCGATATTATCGCGTAGTGCAATAAATAGATACTGTAACACATACCTCCGATAGTGGTTAACCATTGATTGCTAAAGACCTCTTTCCAAAACGAAGTAAAGAACACAAGGTAATAGAACAGGAAAATAATGAACGGCAGGATAAAGGCCCAAAGCCAGCGGTAAACCATGTCAGCCTGGGCATCTATATGTACCAGCCATATACTGGCCAACAGCACACATCCTCCTCCTATAGCTACAGGACCGGGTATATGTTGTTGCCGCGGAACCAGGTAAAAATCAACTAACAGAAAACCAATAAGAAAAAACTGGATGTCATTATACAGGGACCGGAATGCCGGCTGGTAAAAATGCTGAAGCATCACAAAAATCAAGATAGCGCCGACTATCAAACACCGTCTTGCCCATGGAACCCTGAGCTTAAACAACAGCGCAAGCAATGGCGCAATAATATAGAACTGAACCTCTATTTCCAGGCTCCAGGCCACTACATTTATAAGCGGTAGCACTTCCTTTCCGTAAACGAGGTTATGAGTATAAGTAAGTGAGGCGGCAAGGCTCGGGAACAATTCTTCCAGCGTATACTTATGAACAACAAAAACATTTGCCAGGAAGAGCATGATCATTACCAGGATATATGGTGGCTCCAGACGGGTAATTCTCCGTATAAAATAATGCTTCAGGGATGGGAGCGTTGCTCCCTGTATATAATGCCTGGCAAACGGGAGGGCAAGGATAAAGCCACTGATCGCAAAAAAAAGAGGAACCCCATAATATCCGTTAGCAAGTGCCCTGCCAATGAAAGGATAACTTCCATCGTTATATACATGATGGTTCTTTTCCCCAAGGAAAAGGTGCAAATGGTATAAAATTACCGACGCTATCGCTATGAATCGCAAACCATCTATTTCTGGGATAAACTTGCCGGATGAAGTTGTACGCTGTAATCTTTTTAAGATTAGTTGGCTTTTTGACATAAACAGGGAATATATACAGCTGCTATAGTTTACTTAAACGGGCGCAAGTTATTTCATTTTTTGTAAAAAACCCGTAACAGGCTCCTGCTTACTATCCTTCAGATATTGGATACCCGCACCTTTTACGCGCTGGCTGAACCTCTCCTGTACCTTATCTATATTAATACCAGCTTCGGAAACCCGTGGTTGATTGCTGTTGAACAGTGTGCGGGCCATACGTCCTGCAGTAGATGAACCCGCATTGAATGATTTAAGAATAATATAGTCTACCGGAATTCTGGCCAGTCTGACACGGTCCAGGTACACCTGGTTATTGGAAACAGCATTCTCTGCCTTCTGCAATATTTCGTCGTACTGTCTAAGATATGAAGACTGTAGGAATGATGAGCTGTAAGCAAGCGCATCTGCGCTTAATTTCAACGTCGCTTTCTCTTTAAACAGATTGGTTCTCATTGTATTGATGTAATTCAATATAGCACCCGAAGCCGGGCCATAAAACCCATTGCAAAAGTCGTTTACCAAACTATCCTGATTAAGGTTAGGCTTCCAGAGCAATTTTGACAATACAAATGTCTTCAATTCTTTCATATCACCCCCTGCCTGATTGATACCTTGCGCCAATACATACTTAACCCCACTCTTCTCGTAGAACCGGAAGTTCTCTGAAAAAGTTTGAAGATTGGGATACGGTGCCAGCACATCCTGGTAATTGGCATAATAGTCCCAAACAAAAAGATTCCTGTTTGTAAGGTTTCCCCACTGCCGCATGTAATCTGCATAGATTTTATTATGTGGATTTTTCTCAAAGCTCAGTTCCCGGGTTGTCTTGGAAGGAGCATAGACAATAAGCACATTTGCTGCCGGTTTAATATTGGAAGGAGGTTGAATCGTTTCCCGGAAGGCGAAAGTTGCAATTGTTTTATCAGGAAACACTTTCGCAACGTCATTTATAGCCTCCAACAGTAAGCCGCTCTTGGCGCCATACTTCTTATACGCCGCCTGACATTGGTCGCACTGGCAAAAGATACCCTCGTCCTCCTGCCCAACCATCCAGTATTCTGCATTAGGCTTCTGCTGCATCCGCTTCCTCAGGCCATCTATAATTATCTGACGGATCGCTTTGTTGCTAAAGCATAGCTGCGAAGGAGTCCTTTTGCCATTTACTACTGAGTAATATTCGGGATGCTGTTTATAGAAGGTTGCGGGAGGCACCAGCCAGAAGGATGAATGACCAAACAATCCCCAATCCGTATTTTTATTTTCCATTATATGGGTGATCTTATGCCAGTCCATATACAGATCATCATAAGCTATACTGGAGAAATTATCCCGTATTTTGAAAACAGGGTTCTCAACAATATCGGTGTTTCCCGGAACGGTCACATTGTCTGTCTTGGGAATATTCATTGCACCAGGGGTATAATAATTGATATGAAGGAATTTCTCAAGGAAGCTATACACGCCATATAAGGTTCCCCTCTTCATCTCCCCTGCTATATATAATGATCCGTTACGGGCCCTGATAGCAAAACCGTCATTAGTTACACCTGCTGTAATCCTCTTCTGCTTGGTCTCTTTGGTTCCTCCTATATAGATCGCATTCCGGGACGCACTCTGCCCTTCATTCTTTATTGGCAGCTGAACGCCGGTGGCTTTTGAAAAATATTTCTGAAGTTCAGTGGCTGCTGTTTGCTCAACCTTGGATGCTTGCGCCGGGATAACAATTTGATAGGCGCTTTTATTACTCTGGACAAGGGCTAGGTTTTGTCCGTTGATACTATTACATCCCATTAAAAGGATGCTAAGCATAGTGCAGAGATGTCTCATATTTCTAATGCTTTATCCTGGAATACATTAAATGCCTTCTAATATGTAATATGGTTAAGCTTCTATGGACACAAAAAAAGAGCCAATATTATATGGTGTACAATGCGGATTGGTTAGGTACGCCCTCATCAGAATACATCATAACTATTTCATTGTCAATACTATTTTTGTCTTAATTTAACTATGAGTATCCTGCGGAGGTATTTAAAGTAAGAATATGTTAACGCAAAATAACACTCCAGCCTTCCAATTACCCCCAGCTCATGTGCTTTCCGGATATTCTTAAGCTCGCCCCTTTCCATTTCCCGAAGGTTAGAGGATAAACCGGAAAATCCAAAATGCGGCTTGTTTCTCCCGGTGATTACCAGGCTTTGGTTCAATAATACACAGTGATGGTCTTTGCAAACCCTGATCCAAAAATTGCCTTCTTCAGAATAACGCTGACTTTCTTCAAAATAACCCACTTTATCCAGAATCGACCGTTTGAAGATGACCGTAGGAGTAACAAAAAAATTCTTATACAGCAATAACCTGGACGATATAGGCGTGAGGTTTGCAAACTTTTTAAAAAAGAAACGTTTGAAATGTTCGTCATTCCGGTTTGTGCCGAGAAAATCAATATCCGGATGCCTGTTAAGGATCTCGAGCTGAGTAGCCAGCTTATCAGGCAGCCATTCATCGTCAGCGTCCAATAAAGCTATGAGGCTTCCCTGGGCTTTCCGCATGCCGGCATTCCGGGCTGAGGACGCCCCGCCATTAGGCTTATCGATTAGTGTGATTTTTTCATCTTTAAACTCTTCAATAAGATTTTGAGCTACAGCTAAAGAATCATCGCGTGATCCATCATTGACAATAATTATTTCAAAATCTTTGACGGTTTGGCGTAGTACAGACTCTACTGTCCCTCTGATGGTATCAGCGGCATTGTATAAGGGTATAATGACACTAACTAGCGGCTTCATATTGATGATTGATATTTTGATCTGCACATTTATATCTGATAATATAGTAAAATAAAATACTTAGATAAAATGTGTCGGTAAATCCCTTTACATTCAATGTGAGTAAGAAAATAAACGAGCATATAAAAAACCTAAGCAGAAAATGGCTATGCCTGTTGATATAACTGCATACTGCTATAGGGAGAAACTGAATAAGCAGGTAAACAATTGTTCCGGGAATACCAAAATAGTAGATTAGCCGCAGGTAGCCTACATCAGTGCCCATGTAATATCGCGCAGGATCAAGCGGATTCATATAATAGCCGTCACCCATCACATAGGTGCTTAGGTTCTCCGGCCAGATAAACATATCTTTTAACTCATCTGTAGATGCCGACTTTACACCCTCTCCCTGGGCATAATTAATAAACAGCTCAAAGCCAAATTCCGTGGCATTTGATAAAAGCTCTCTTGATTCCTTTGACAGTAAAAAAACCATGGAACCCATTAGCATAAGAATCACCAAAAGGCTGCCCAGGAATTTAAAAACACTTTTTGATATGGTTATCCTGGTAATGGAGGAAGGCCAAAATAACAGTGCTAAAGCCATGATCATTCCGATCAGGGTAGTTCTTGCCATCATCGTGCCCAGCACGAATAATAATATAAAAGCAACTGCATAAAAAAAGATCATAGCAGGTTTGTGACGTCTGACCCTGAGAAGTGTGGCCAATAGAAACAACATATACCCATGCACGATCCCTGATCCAAAAAAGTTACGACCCAAATCCTACCAACCTGAAGCTCGTAAATCCGCCAAGACGCTCATCGGTTAACTCATCAATATTCTGTATGCCAATTAGAATATTGTACAATGCAGGAGACAGAAACATTCCAAGGGAAATCAAAACCTGCATCAGGCCGGCAATAATAACATAATTCCCTACAACATAAAAAGACGGCTCTTTATACACTTTCTTAAAAGCCCAGACAACAAAGTAGCCCGATAACAGCATATATATAAATGACCCTGCATACTTGATAAAGGATGCATCATTTGTAGCATTAACAAACATACTAAAACCCGAAACCAATGCCAACAATATAATCAACAGGCTTAACAAAATGATCTCACGATGTATGCGTATGTTGCCGGCAACATGATCTTTTAACACCTGTATAGACAGTAATACCATACCAAACAAAGTGAACAGTATCCTCGAACCTATACCTGCCGGCAACCCTTTCAAAGGAACTGAATAGATATAAAAGAAAACTATTAACTGCAATAAAATTATGCTTATGGCATTATGGTAAGTACGTTTAACTTTCATAATAGGTAATATGACCGTTTACACTTCTTTCCAGCGAAAACTGTTGTGCTGTCTCCCGTGCTTTAACTCCCAATGCCGTCCGAAGCTCGTTGTTTCGCATAACAAGCAATAACATAGACGCCAAAGTATCACTGTCAAACGTCGGGTATAGCACCCCGTTATTCATATGATCAATAAACTCATTAAAAACCTGGATGTCGGATGCAACCACAGGTATTCCCATCGCCATCATCTCAATCAAACCTATACCAAAACCCTCATATTCAGAAGGGAATGCACCAATATCGGCAACCGACAATATTTCGGGGATATTGGTAACATTACCAAGCAGCACTACACTTCTCTCAAGCTGGTTTTCCTGAACATAGTTTTCAATGGCCGTTCGCATTTCTCCATCTCCTGCAAAAACAAGTTTCACCCCTTCTTCTTCGGCACGTATCTTTTTAAACGCCTTTAAAAGAGTGATATGGTTTTTACCAGGCACAAGCCTGGCGGGATAAACAATCGCCAGTTCATTTTCGCTCAGTCCCAGCTTTTCTTTAGAGTAACTGTACTTATTCCTGTCGAATACTTTCAGGTCTACCCCATTGGGAATACACCTGCTTTCAAAAGCGTAATTCTTATAAAACTTCTTATTATTGTCATTGATTTCGGCAGAAACTCCTATTAATTTGGGCTTTGCCAACAAAAATGAAACCTTCTCAAACAGACGTTTTATTCTCGAAGAAAAACTGTGATTACTATAGTGAAGCCCTGAAGTATGAATGGAATGAAAAATCTTTGCAGATACTTTAGAGCCCTTGATGGCTATGTTTGCAAGAAGTAACCGGTGGATATTGGAGTGTGTATGAATAATATCAGGATTATATTGCTTTATATACGAAATCAGCCGCGGCACACCTTTAAACAGGAATAAAACAGACCTGAGACCAATAATATCTCTCTCAGGGAAAGGTAAAGCATAAAACCCGATATTTGAGTTCAGCTGACTTTTAAAAGGATTATTATCACAAGACAACGTTACAAACGTTATGCTGTATTTCTCCGGGTCAAAAGAATTACATAGATCAACTACGATCCTTTCCCTTCCTCCTACACATAACGAATCCAGGATGACTAGTACTTTTCGCATAACATTTAGCAACTATCCTATTTTACGTATTATATGTTTCATAGTATGTTTTGGAGACGCCGTAAACAATTGCCGGATCGCCACCAATTTAACATTTATGCCATTCCTGCTGCTTTTCACTATACTTAACAAGGCACTTTGTATAGTATTTGTTGATGATCTCTCTAAATACACCTGTTGCATATTTACCACATACTTTGTTCCTGGCTATTAATCCGTTCTTCCAGCTCTTCAGCGTTTTCACATCATGCGCCGTAACCGGCACATCCCAATCGCCGATTATAAAGTTGATATGATGCCTTACATACTTCACGTCCAACCCCAGATATGCCGCATTATCCTCCAGAATTTTACAGAGCAATGCGCTATACATATCCCTTTTCTTACTGCTGTAGTTAGCGTCATGCATCCTGTACTTCAGGAGGTATTCCGGAATATTAGCTCCCTTACATAATTTGGACACCCTTATCCAGAGATCGTAGTCTTCGGCCGGCTCCATTCCTTCACGGTACCCGCCACACTCAATCAATACAGAGCGGCGGATCATTACAAGCGGATGAGCAACAGGTGTGCGGAACATTAGTTCAATGCGCCATTCTTCCGGATCAGTTGGACAAATATTCTTCCCTATGACTGCACCCTTGTCATTTATAAGTTGACAATCCGCTCCGCAAATACCAATATCGCTATGCTCATCCAATAATGCAACCTGCTTCGAGAGCCGGTCTGCCATACATATGTCATCGGCATCCATGCGGGCAATATAAACTCCCTCAGCAAGTTGCAAACCCCTGTTGAGGGTTTTGACTATACCTGAATTAACTTCATTTCTGAAATACTTAATCCTGCTGTCACTATAGCTTTTAATGATAGCAGCCGAATTATCAGAGCTGGCATCGTCAATAATAATCAGCTCAAAGTCGGAAAATGTCTGTGTTAAAACACTCTCTATTGCATGCCTCAGAAATTTATCACCGTTATAAACAGGCATCAACACCGATACTTTGGGTTTCAATATCATTATGCCGTACTATTATTTTAGTAGTTCAATGTTTTTAAATTCCTTTAACCAGGTATTATAGAACCCTTCTATTTTGCCGTAAGAATTATCCAGCAGCAACACTTTTTTATTTAACAACACAGCCAAAATTAACCCGTGTAGTCTCGTGGTCACTATCGTATCGTATTCATTTATGAACCGGATACCGGTCTCAATAAACTTCTTTCTGTTTCCGGACGATTTCAACCCGAACTCTGGGTTCACGAGGCGGTTGAGTACGGGAACATTTATAAGTTTACCAGATAACCGTTTTTCAATTATCTCCCCATACACTTTGTACATTGAAAAGGTGTCGCTGATATTATAGGTTGGCCAATCTTTGACGTCAGCCTCGCCGGTAATCTGTTTCTTTACATTGTTTTCATTAAAGCCATTGGCCAGTTCCTTATCTGTTCTCCGCATGATTAACGTTCTCCCTGTAACCCTTTCAGACAAATAGTTACTAAGGTCCATACAGAAAGCCATATCAGGGAGTAACAGCAATTTTTTTGTATCAATGACTTTACTCAAGGCATCTAGGGAAACCGTATCCCGCACACAGACATGTATGTCTTCATGAACGTTAAATATCTGCGCATCTCCCTTCAACAAAGATTTATCCTTATAAAAGATCGTTTGCGGAAAAACAATGATCCTGTTGTGCGGAAATTGCTTCACCACATCCAGCCTGAACTTTTGTACTTCAGGATAGATATCGCCAAAGTTACCTCCACCATGCAGAAGGATTACCGCATCTTTTGGTATCCTGTCCGGCAGGTATGTGTAATGGTTGCAGGAATAAACCATCTTGTACGGCACGTAGTCCTTCAGAAAATCAAGCTCCCCCTGCCATATAAGGTTATCGCCGATGTTACGGTGATTGGGAACATCGAGTAACACGTAGTTATTGTTTATCAAAGGCTGAAGCGCATCTGCAATTTTCTGCTTTAAGCCTTTTATCTTCTCTATATTATAAAACTGCATATACCTAAATAATTACCTAAAGTGTTATGATCGGCCCAATTTGGCCTTGATAAGGCCAAAGGTCTGCTGTAACATGGGCATATTAATGAAAAAAGTATAAAGTAATGATATAACCAATAGTACCCAGATCAGCAGGTCGCTTTCATATACATACAGCACAACAAATGAGCAGACAAACAAAATCAGGAACCCCATCAATGGCTTAAGTTCTAAACTTACCCGTAGATGCTTACGGGTATCAAATACCCTGATAAGATAAAGAGATATAAACCCAAGCAAGGTTCCTGTAGCCACACCAAAAAGCTTACAATACCTCACCAGCAGCAGTGCTACCAAAAGGTTAATTATTCCGGCCACCAATGTTGTCAAAAATATTTTCCTTGTACTCTTTAGGGTCAGGTAAATAGTGCCATAAAAACCGGAAAACGTTGAAAAGGCAACCGCAAGAAAGAGAATGGGCATATATCTCCAGGCATCGAAAAAACCAGGACTGATCAATATCCCGATTATAAATTTAGAGCACAATGCCAGCAGGAGAGCGGCAGAAAGCTGCATGATCACCATCTTGTTGAATACTTTTGAAAAAAAAGCATCCCTATCCTTGTGATGAAAATTAAGTATAGCGCTTTCCTGCCACGCCATAATCAACACTGAATCGATCATCACCATAATAGCCGGAAACCGGTTGGCCACACCGTAAATTCCATTTGCATCCATACCCAGGTATCCCAGAATAATATACTTATTCGCCGAACTTATCAGCCACCAGCTGATGGTGTTAGGTACCAGCGGCCAGGAATATTTCAACAGCTCGCCAATCTGCTTTATTGAAAACCTGTGTAGTTTAAAATACCTAAACAGATTTTTCTTATATACTAAAAAAATGCTCGCTGCAATATTTGCAAAAATAGTAGAGATGAACAGCGCCGTTACTCCCATACTGAACACCGTCAGCAACAGCACATTAAATATGAGCAACACGGCCGAGAAAATGATACCGCTCATAGCAAATAGCCTGTTCTCCTGCAATCCACGAACACTTAGCTGTATTACAGGCAATATGGCGGAGGTAGCCAGCAAAACCAGCAGTACCCCATACTGCCGCAATCCGAAAAAAAGACCTGTCAGTAAAACCAATGCAGCGATCACGATATTGAAAAACACCAGCAACCAGGCATTGGTTATCACGCTTTCCTTTAATTCCTCATTGTCTTTTGAGTCCAGAAGCCATCTGAAAATACTGTCTGAAAGCTGCATGGTGATAAGGGGTACAAGCAATGTGACAGTGGTCACAACAAGGTCATAAAATCCAAACTCGTCTTTGCTGAGATAATAACTGTAGAGAGGAACCATAATAAAACTCAGGACGCGTGAGCCGAGGTTGCCAATCGCATAAATTATGGTGTTCCTGATTATTTCTCTGCCCCTTTCTTCCATCTTTACAAACAGCTTGGTTAATCACTTTACATGTATATGGTGGCGTTTAGCCTCTACCTCTCATAGTGTCGCTATAGATTTTACGGGCAAGCAGAAATACCACTATTAGAAATCCTCCCAAAATTCCTCCAAGTATAATTCCCTTTGCCTTACCCAACCGCTCCTTCTTCAGTGGCAGAATGGGCCTGTCCACAATCTGTATAACGGGGGTTTCCTGCGCCATGGCGATCTTGCTTAGCTCAAGATTCTTAACCACCTCCGCATACATAGTCTGCAACATAAATTTGTCTCTTACTGCCAGCTCAGTATTCACTCCGGCAGCTTGTCTGGCAGGATTAAGGTTCAGATCTTGTATGGCCGCCGCTGAATAAGTCTTGCGGTTCAACAGCTTCTCCAGTGAATCTGCCTGTTGCTGCAGCCTGTCAATATTGATCTTATTATGCCTGGTCTTTGTATCAATATAGAAACTGCCTGCCTGATCTACGATATGCTGTATAAATACCTTCGAGAAAACCTCGCTGGCAGAGATACACTGGACTTTAATAAAGCTTAACTTCTTATCCAGCTTTTCTACTTTGTACTTTCCTTTTACAATCTGTTCGTGGATAACATTCAACACGCTATCCTGCACTAAAGAAAATCCTTCCCTGGTTTCGGTAACAGGGAACTTCAATGTTCTCAGTTCCGGGCGTTTCCACTTATCACGCAGTTCATAAGCATCAATATACAATTCCGCCAGGCTCATGGTCTTTCCCTGATATGTAACGGATGAAAGCAGGGCTCGTTCAATCATCAACCTTGATTTTAAAAACTCTATTACATTGTCTCCCTCAAAAACACCGGTTCCACTGCCTCTGCCGCCAAGATCAATACCAAACTGGCTCGCCAGACCTGCGTAAGCGCTTAAGGGACTTGAAGAGTTATCCTCTACAACAAAAGTAAGCTCTCCCTTATAATCCGGTTTGTCCAATAATGACATAGTAAGGCCAATACCAGCGCCAACCAATCCCACAATTATTATGGTAAGCCACTTACTCAACAGGTATTTCCACCAATCCTGTATTTTCAGTATCAGGTCTTTTAGTGTTACTTCATCTTCCTGAAAATGCTGTTGTCTGGTATTTTCCATTTTTTATCGTAAAATGAACTATGATTTGCCGATCCAATAATTATTATAGCCTGGCATCCACAATCTCTCTGTTAAGAAAAGCCTTTGTATCAAATACCACCGCGTTATTACTGCTCTTTAATGCGCTATAATCCAGTTTTCTGAATGCTTCATGGGCAACTGCCAGAATAATAGTATCATACCTTTCATTCAATTCATGCACCAAAGCAAGCTCATAAGCTACTTCCACATCTTCCTTTATGGCATAGGGATCATATACATGTACCTCCAGTCCGAACTGCTGCAGCTCCCGGTAGATGTCGATTACCCGCGAATTTCTTATATCGGGACAGTTCTCTTTGAAGGTGATACCTAGTATCAGGGCCCGGGCGCCCTCTATTTTATGCCCCTTGCGGATCATCAGTTTGACAACTTTGTTCGCTATAAACATACCCATATTGTCGTTCACCCGGCGTCCGGACAAAATGACGTGAGGATGATATCCCAGCGATTCAGCCTTATAAGTAAGATAATACGGGTCCACTCCTATACAGTGTCCTCCGACGAGCCCGGGTTTAAACTTTAGAAAATTCCACTTGGTAGCCGCAGCATCAATAACATCCATCGTGTCAATGCCCATTCGATCAAATATCAACGCAAGTTCATTCACAAAACTAATATTCAGATCCCGCTGCGCGTTTTCGATCGCCTTGGAAGCCTCCGCTACCTTGATGCTGGGCGCCTTATATGTGCCAGCCTCGATGATGTTGCGGTAAAGCAGATCCACTTTCTCGGCTGCCTCAGGAGTAGAGCCTGAAGTTACCTTTTTAATACTAGTAAGCGTATTGATTTTATCTCCGGGATTAATTCTTTCGGGAGAATACCCGCAGTAAAAATCAACATTATACCGGAGCCCCGACACCTTTTCCAGCAGCGGTACACAGTCTTCCTCTGTGCAGCCCGGATATACCGTAGATTCATAGATCACAATATCGCCAGGCTTTAAAACGCCGGCAACCGTCTCGGTGGCAGACAAAAGAAAACGCAGGTCCGGGCTTTTGAACTGGTTGACGGGCGTAGGTACTGTTACAATAAATATTTTGCAGCGCCTTAGCATTTCCCGGTCAGAGGATAGCACCAATCCTTTATCCTGGTCCTCTTCGTTCTTCTGCAGTACCACCCGGCTTAATTCTATGGGGTCCACTTCACCGGTATGGTCCTTCCCCTGCTGCAACGCCTTTACGCGCTTTTCGTCTATATCGAAACCCGTAACACGATACTTCTTCCCGAAGGCTACCGCAAGCGGTAAACCAACATAACCAAGTCCGATTATAGCAATTTCAGGCCTGAGAGCATCCATATTTTCTATTTAATCCTATCCAATAACGTCACAACAATCAAGGCTATTGACGCCAGACCGCTTGCTAACCCGATAGCCTCCTGCCCACTTAGCCCTTTACGCTCTCTTTTGGTAGGTACATATATTTCCGCTCCCGGCTTAACTTTCGGATAACTATTAAAGAACAGCACCTTACGGGTGTTTTTCACCTCACCGTTAGCATAAACTATGTAGCTCCTTCTCTTGAGCGCCTGGGTAGTAAACCCGCCGGCGCCACGGATGTAGTCTCTGAAACCAATATTCCTTTCAAAGCGTACTTTCTTCGGGAAGTATATCTCCCCAAATACCTGGACCGTCTGTAACTTCTTGGGAACTTTGAGAATATCCCCTTCTTCTACCAGCAGGTCGTATTTAGATCCGGGATTTTTCAGTATCTGGTCCAGGTTAATGCCCAGCAATTGTTCTTTACGCTCCATAGCGCTCTTCAACCGGAGAATGTCCGAGCTGTCCTGCATTTTATTATAGAACACCTCCAGCTTATTGGTGAGGTAAGCACTGTCCGACTCATTTACAAATGTTTTACGCAGCAATACTGCCCCTTCGGGATACGCTTCAGGGCGCAGCCCGCCGGCACGGCGGATCACGTCAGAAATACGCTCCCGCTTTGAGTTAATAGCATATTGCCCGGGGTATAAAACCTCGCCTCCTATCTGCATATTGGCTTGCTCCATGTAGGAGGGCGCTTTGCGCACCATTACCTCGTCAAAAGGCTGCAGGCCAAATGCTGCCGCACCGGGATTATTGGCCAGATCAGCATTGATATCAAACTGCTGGATGATCGCCATCCTGGTATCCGATGAATCTGCACCTGAACGTATACGTCTGGATATCTCCACATGTTTCAGAGATGCTGCATCTCTCAACCCCCCGGCTATCAATATCAGATCCTCCAGCTGCATACTATCCGCATACACATACTGTCCGGGTTGATTTACCTCTCCGTTTATCTTTACCTGGTACAATTCGCGCAGTCCCATCTTCGAGTATACAATCACGCTGTCCTCCCGCTGCAGGCGCAACTGCTGGCGGCCATTTACCACGTCAGCCACGTTAAAGCTGACCATGGCGGGGGTGTAATCTGCCTGCAGGCGGCGGATCACCCCGCGTGTAAGTGCCGCTTCCTCTTTTACGCCATCCGCCTTGCGGATAAGATCGCCTACCGTCATTCCCTCCTCAAGGGCATAATCACCCGGGTGGAACACTGCACCTGAAATGGTTACCCGGTTGGTAAAACGTGTCAATATTGAATCTACAAAAAACTGGTCGCCTGATTTTGGCTGAAAGCTGCTGATCTGGTCAGCGGGGATGTTTACTACCTCGCGCTGCCGGTTATTGATCCTGTTAGCACGGATAATCTCCCGGTAGGCTTTATCTGTATACCCGCCCGCATATTCCAATATCTGCTGCAGGGTTTCATTCTCCTTTGCTTCAAATATAGCCGGGCGTTTCACCTCACCTGTCAGTTCAACACGGGTTTTATACGGATTAACCTTTACAATATCCTGATCCTGCAATACAATGTTATTGGTAAGATCTCCCCGGGTAATAAAATCATACAGGTCAAATGTAGCCGCTGTTTGCCCATTGCGTATCACCTGGATGTTACGGAAAGAACCATTTTCACCCGGACCGCCAGATACATAAAGTGCGTTCGCTACCGTTGCAAGGCTTGGCAGGCTATATGTTCCGGGACGTTCAATTTCACCAATGAGCAATACACGTATACTGCGGATGTTGCCGAGAGACACCTGTACAAAGGTGTTTCCTGTTTTAATACCGCCATAAATGCTAGAAAGCTGCTTGGTGATACGAACGCGCGCCTCCTCCATTGTCAGTCCATTTACATAAACGGGGCCCAGGTAGGGAATGCGGATATATCCGTCAGGAGTTACTTTCAGCTGGTGCTGCACCTCAGAATAACCATATACGTCTATAAGTAACTCATCATTTGTGGCTATGCGGTAATTAGGGGGAGTAGGCATCCGTAGATTGGGCTCGAAGGTCAAATTCTTATTGCTGAACAACTCTGTACCAAAGATCTTTCTCCGCCGAAGTTCCCGTTCAAAATCCTCTTTACTCCTGAGGCGCCGAAGCCGCTGGTCCCAGTAATCAGTTGTATCATTTACCTGGCGGGACGATTCGTCAACGGTTTCTGTACTCGTGTCCCGTCCTGCATTATCCGCCAGTTCCTTATCCAGCCCCATTGCCTGTATCCTTGCCTTCAGCTTTGTCACCTCCGCATCCGGTATCCCATTCTGTGCCGCATACTCATCCACCTGGTCAAAAGTGATCTTATTCTTCTTCATTTCACTTACCAGCTGCCGTACCTGGTCGTCAGACAGCTGATCCACCTTTACCTGCTTCAACTGGTCCCTCGACATTGTAGCCGTTGGCACCTGAGCATGGGTAACACCTATAAACCCTATCAATAAACACAGTTGTAACAGTATTATTCTCCTGAGCATGAATTCAAAAATGACTTTCTCGATTAATTAACAAAACCTCCATCCAACCTATTTTACCCCGCGGGGCATGGGCAAATCAGGTGCAAATCTATTAAAAATAACCTATTTGCATTAGCTGAATGAAAATCAGCAAAATAATAGTTTCTCATTATATATCAACCCGCTATTTTAGGATTTCCCGCTTTTTTTGTTTAAATTAGCTATAAGTAAAATCAGTCAAAAATGTCTTCCCCCGAATTTGCTGACCTGTTGCTGCATCAGTCTGACTTCCTGAAGCCTTTTGCAATAGTGCTTACCAGAGATTCGGAAACCGCACGCGACCTCTACCAGGAAACCATGTACCGCGCACTCGTTCACCAGGAAAAATATATGGAAGGCACCAATATCCGGGCCTGGCTCTTCACCATCATGCGGAACCTGTTCATTAACCATTACCGCCGCAAAGCCAAACAACAGCTTTTCCAGGACCATGTAGCCCGCGACCTCGCCCTGCTGCAGCATTCCTACGTTAACAACGAAGCCGAAAGCAGCCTGCGGATGAAAGATATACAATACGCTATTTACCGTCTTCCTGTCCTCTTCAAACGCCCTTTTCTACTGTATTATGAAGGTTTTAAATATTATGAAATTGCCGATATGCTGCACGAGCCTATGGGAACCATCAAAAGCCGTATCCATTTTGCACGGAAAATGCTGAAAAGACAGATCACCTCCTATTAATTTCCGCTTAACTTAATGAGCCAACCTACACAACGTTTCCTATCGCTGGATGTATTCCGCGGCCTTACCGTGGCCGGGATGATCCTTGTCAACAACCCGGGCAGCTGGTCTTACGTATACACGCCGCTAAAACATGCACACTGGCACGGCTGTACGCCTACCGACCTGGTATTTCCCTTCTTCCTCTTCGCAGTAGGCAATGCCATGAGCTTTGCCATGAAGAAATACGAAACTCAGGGCCACCAGGTTGCGCTGAGGAAAATATTAAAACGGACATTGCTGATCTTCCTGATTGGCCTGGTGCTCAACTGGTTCCCTTTCTTTAAATGGGAGGGCGAACAGCTGGTAGTCAAGCCCTTATCTCAGCTGCGCATCCTCGGCGTACTCCCCCGTATAGCCCTCTGCTACGGCATAGGCGCCCTCATTATCCACTTCGCAGGCGAACGCCGGGCCTTCTTCATAGCCGGCTGTATCTTACTGGTCTACTGGTGGATCCTGCTGGCTTTCGGGCAGAACGATCCTTACAGCCTGGAGGGTTACGCCGGACTACGGCTGGACAAGTGGCTGCTGGGGCCTCAGCACATGTACCGGGGCGAAGGCGTACCCTTTGACCCCGAAGGTATCCTCAGTACCCTCCCCGCAGTATGCAATGTGATCTTCGGCTACATCGCCGGCTCCTATATCCAGCAGAAAGGAAAGGATTTTCCCATGTTATGCGGTCTGCTGATCAGCGGCTGCCTGCTGGTGTTTGCAGCCCTCTGCTGGGATTTGGTGTTCCCCATCAATAAGAAGATCTGGACCAGCTCCTATGTACTGTATACCGTTGGTATTGCCCTCCTGCTGCTGGCCATATTAATGTATGCAATAGAATTCAGGGGCTGGAAACGTACCGCTGGCTTCTTTGAGGTATATGGCAAAAATCCTTTGTTCATCTACGTAATGTCCGGGGTGCTGGTAAAACTATACTTCCTGGTTCGCACCGGGCCCAATCAGAACCTCTACGGCTGGCTGTACGAACATATATTCCGGCCCATCGGGGGCAATTACCCGGGCTCCCTGCTCTTTGCCCTGTTCCATGTAGGCCTGTTCGGACTGCTGGGCTGGTGGATGGATAAACGTAAGATCTATATCCGGGTGTAAAAAGATGCAGGTTACGGACGGATTCAAACCGCCGTGAAGGTTTTGCGGACCTTTACCTCGTCTCTCGGCCACGTAACCTGCATAGTATCTTAAGCGGGTGCGCCGTACAAAAGGCGCAGATAGCGTTGTTCAATAGTTGCCTTAAAATAAAGGATCAGGGGCTGCACCAATGCCGCCGTCCACAGTAAGGCGGGATGCGGCCAGCAGTAATACACGGCAATAAACACCACCAGCAAACGGGCATACTCCAGGTAAAACACCCATCTGCGCTGCTCCAGTATAGCGCCGCTGTTCACCAGCGTTAGCAATATCACCAGGGTAATACATACCTGGATGAACACCGGCGCCTGTTCTTCCAGCAACAGGAAAAAGAACAGCACCGCAATAATAACCGCCGTCTGGCCCAACACATAATGCTGCAGCCGCCGGGTAGCTGCACCGGTACTGTTGCGGAACAGAAAACGCTCCTCCAATACTGGCCTGATGCCCGGGTTAATGTGATCCGGCTTCCCGAATACCACCTTCCATTTCTGTTTCCAACCCTCCGCCCTGCGGTAGGCATACACAATCTCCAGCAGGAAATGAAAGTGCTGCCACNAAAAACTATGGCTGTTGAGCGGCTTCGTGAGGCCATACTCCGGCTCCTCATCTTCCGCTGCAAAAGTGCCGAAGATCTTATCCCAGATGATCAGCACATCGCCATAGTTCCTGTCAAGATATTTTTCATTGCTGGCATGATGTACACGGTGATGAGAAGGCGTAACCAGTATATACTCCAGTATGCCCAGCTTCCCGATAGTACGGGTATGGATAAAGAAAGGATACAGGCCATGCACCAGCTGCACACTGATGATCATAGCCGGCGGAAAACCGATCACCGGCAATACAGACCAGAACATCATCCGGGCAAATGCCTGGAATACCGTGATGCGTGCAGATACCGTATAGTTAAAATCTTCGCTCTGGTGGTGCACCACATGAGCGCCCCACAGGATGTTTATCTCGTGCGCCAGGCGATGGTACCAGTACCAGATAAAATCTGTACAGATCAGCAAGGCTATCCATAACAGTACGCCGGAGCGTATGTCAAAGACACCGAAATGCCGGTGCAGATAATCATAAACAAAGTAAAAGATGCCCACCGTAAAGGTGTCCAGCAGACGTTCGGCAATGCCGACATTCAGATTGGTGATGGAATTACTGAAGGTAAAATACTTCCATCCTTTTTTACGCGCCACCCAGTATTCTATTCCCATAAAAAACAGGAACAGCGGAATGGCCCAGGCCATGTGATTTAAATGCATAGGATCTGAGCAATCAAAATAAGGTGGTGGTAAACAGCTACAATAATAAGGTATTTATTTTAATTACCCTACAATTTTTGTAGACTTTATACCTGCCTTCTTATTCCGCTGCCATCCGCACAATCTTCGGGCGGAAACTTCCTATCACATCTACCAGGCTGCTTTGCGCCGCCATCACTTCACTGATATTCTTATACGCCCGCGGCGCCTGGTCTGGCCCACCGCCAAACAGTGTTACGGCCTGCTCTTCCAGTTGGCTGCCCAGCTCCTCTTCAGAAATAGCAGCTGCTGCCTTTGCACGAGACATGCGGCGCCCTGCTCCATGCGCGGCAGATTGCAGGGAACGCGCTTCTCCCCTTCCCCGCACAATATAACCGGATGCTGTCATAGAACCCGGGATAATACCCATTACTCCTTTACCCGCAGGCATTGCGCCTTTACGGTGCACAATCAGTTCCTGCCCGTTGTGGATCTCTTTCCATGCAAAATTGTGAGGCGTCTCTATTCTGGCCAGCAGTTGTGCCCCCATGGCCTTCATAAGACGGCTGTGTATAAGATGATGACTGGCGCTTGCATAACTGTCCCGCCAGGTTCATAGACCGCCAGTATTCCTGCCCTGCCTCGGTATCGAGCTCCAGCCAGGCCAGGTGCTGCGCGGCAGCAGGTAAGGAGCACAGCTCACGGGCAAGGCGGGTATAATAAGTGGCTACCTGTGCGCCCAGGTTACGGGAACCGGAGTGAGACAACAGACCGATATAGGCGCCCGGCGGCAGGTTAAAATCATTCGTGCCGCTGATTTGCACAATGCCCCAGTCAACAAAATGGTTACCGTCGCCTGAAGTGCCCAGCTGCAATGCGGCTCTTTGCTGCAGGCGGCGCAGCAGCGGCAGCTCGCGGAAAAGCGGATGTTCCAGCACTGTATCCTCTGCCGGGGCCTCCCATTCTCCACTGCAGCCAAAACGGGTGTGTTGCAGGAGCGCCTGCTCAAAACGCGCGGCCCGTTTCTCCAGCTGACTTATCGGGAGGTCCAGTATGCTAAGACACATGCGGCAGCCTATGTCCAGCCCTACGCCATAAGGTATCACCGCATTATTCGCCGCGAGCACGCCGCCAATCGGCAGGCCATAACCCTGGTGTGCATCGGGCATCAGCGCCCCGGCTACTGCCACGGGCAAACGCACCGCATTGTTCATTTGCTGAATGGCCCCTGTTTCAATAAAGCCCGCGCCATATATTTCATAAGGCACCGGAATTTCTTTAAGGGGGGTGTCCTTATCCCCCGGGGTTTCCATCAACCGCCCCGCTACTTTCCTGAGGGCGCTGTCAGAGAGATAAGATAAAGGATCGGTCAGTACCTGTTTAAGGATGTGCAGGGCGGCTTCTTCAGTATGGTGTTTGAACTGCTGTTCCATAGCGCTGATGGCCAGGTTTATAACGGGCCCCTCGGGGAACCCGATGCTACGAAGTGCTGTACAGGTAAGTTTCAGTCTTGTCATAACAGTAGCAGATATGTTTGTTTACAATTCATGGTGGAAAAGGCTTGTTTCATTTTCCGTATTCAGTGCTTTACCAGTGCACTCGCAGCCCTTGTTTGCTGCCGGCCCCTGGTAAAGTTGAATACAAGACATCAAGCGTTACGGCGCTTTTGAATTGGGATCAATGCAAACAGAGACGAAAAAATATCTTACAAAAAAGCCCTGCTCGTTATACACGGGCAGGGCGCTTAAATAACGTTTAGGTCTATATTACGTTATCGCATACCTTGCCCTGTTGACCCTGACATTGTCAAGGTCAAGCCCGAACCATTTCCATATGTTTTCCGCTATCCTGATCATACTCCACCTGGTAACAAAAAAGCCCGGCTTTTCAGTAAGCCGGGCTTTTCGTTATATACATAAATCACTTTGATCTATCGATAATAATAACATGCCCGGCACCTACGATTGTCCACCTTCGCGGATGGCATCGCTGATTGTATGTTAGTATGAATGTATCGCATGTTATGTTTGTTTTATGAAAAATTAACGGAGCAAAGATACAGTGATTATTATAGATAGTACAATTTTTCACCGTCTTTTTTTTGAAAAGGTCCATAGCCCATGGACGATAATCCGGAACAATTTCTCCGTCATATAGCAACTGTATTGCGCATTCACTGCGGACTATTAACCATGGACCATGGACCCAGATATAAATGAACTCCGAAAGCAGGATTAACAACAACAGATGAGGCTTGGTCGACCGTTTATATCAATTCCATGCTGGTTGCAAACTGCTTCTGCAGGCGTTGCAACTGGCGGATATGCCTTTCAATATGTTTGGTCAGGAAGTAGATATACTGGTAGATATCCAGCTTGCCCAGGTTGTTTACAGACATATTCGTAAACACCAGCAACCCTTCCCCGTTCTGCAACAGGCTGAGGTTATACCAGCACTGTGCAAACTGTTGCTTCAGCAATGCCCTGATCTCCTGCATGTCTTTCATGCCGGTAGGCTCCATGTGATCGGGGCGGATCCATCCAAAAGATTTACTGCCTATCACATCTATCTGCTCAAACTTGTTGAAGTAGTCGCCGGGCAGCACCACATTGTGGCCGTTCTTCTTACGTTCCAGCGCCCTGCGTGTTGCCTTGTTGATGATCAGCAACAGGAAATAATTGGTAAGGCTGATGTGCTCCAGCACTTCGTGAGCGTTCCACTGATCCGGGCCGGGTTTAAAATCCAGTAAAGCCGGCTCTTTTTCAAACCAGGTATCCAACTCTCTGAAGTTGGTAAGCAAAGCCTCTCTTACAACTTGAATAACGTTTCTCTATGATCTCACTATTTGGGGTTATGCACCTTCCTCGATCCTAGTGTATACGGGCTAGTTACATAACTATATGAATATTTAAAACAAAAAACCCGGTTCGCTGTATCAACGAACCGGGTTCCTATAGCAAAACTAGGGCCGTTTTACTATCGTATTCCTGGTCCGGTTGATACCTGGGGCACAACATCTCCTGTACGTGTTATCCGCATGCCTTTTGGCAATAATTTAACACGATCGACAGTTGCTGGTTGCTTTGTTTGGTGCTCAGTCATCATTACTTTCTCTCTAAAGCAAAAAAAGTCCCGCATTTTCTCTGCGGGACTTTCTGTTATATCACTTGATAACTTATTCTGTTAACAATTGGTGCAACATGCCCGCAATCCGCTCCTGACCTGCTTCTTTAGCTTACAGGACACCGCAGAAATTGTATGTTGAAGATTGCGTGACATTTTTTCTCTTTTGCTGTTACAAAGATATTTTTATTTTTTCACTACACAAAATTCGCCAGCGTTTTTTTTGCTGAATTAATAATTTTTTTATAAATGGCGCGTTGCTGCCTGTAAATGGCGGGGGAAAGTAAGGTGATTAGCTATTACTGCTTAAATAATAGATATAGATGTTAGTATGCAGTATGCAGTGTTCAATATTCAATATTCAGTAATCAATAACCAGTTGTCAGTTATCAGTTGCCAATGGTACCCGCTCAGGCCCAAACGTTTCCAGTAACAATGGTCTGCAGTCCACTGGCCACAATCCATACCGCGGGTGTTCAATGCTTTTGCCCGCCACCATAAACGGTACGGCCTGGAGCCCGTGGTCCGGAGACGGATCATTGTTGGCGGCAGACATCTTTGATTGGGTTATGTCTGTTACATCATTATTACTATTTGCTTACCCCCGGATCATCCATACTCCGCTAAATACGCTCATCTGAAAACGCGCTGCTGACAACTGATAACTGACTATCGTCAACCTCCAATTGATCAAAAAAGCTTTAACTGTGGCGTTGGACGCTGGAACAACGATGTATTAAACTCAAAACGTTCATTATTAAGACCATACTTTCTGGCATGCACCTTGAACTGCTGGCGGATCAGATCAGCTATATTACCATCGCCCCGCATCCTGCGGCCAAATTCGCTGTCGTTCACCTTTCCTTCATGCATGCTCTCTATCATATGCCACACTTTGTCCGCCCGGTCGGGGAAATTTTTGTATAACCAGTCGTTAAAAATAATCTTCACGGCATCATTCAAACGCACCACCGTGTAACCTGCAAACTTTGCCCCGTTCTGCGCCGCCATCTCCAGCAGCTGGGGCATCTCATGATCATTGAGGCCGGGGATCATCGGCGCCGTCATCACCCCCACCGGTATGCCTACCTCACTCAGCTCTTTCACTATCCGGAAGCGCTGGGCCGCCGTAGTGGTACGCGGCTCCATTTTCTGCCGCAGGTCTTCCTGCTGCGTAGTAATAGACACGTATACACATACCAGCTTATCCTGAGCCAGCTTCTGTAAAAGGTACTTATCCCTGAGCACCAGGGAGTTCTTGGTGATGATGCCCAGCGGCTGCTTATATTCCAGCGCCACTTCCAGCAGCTGGCGGGTGACGAACATCTTCCGCTCCAGCGGCTGATAACAGTCTGTATTACCGGAAAGACTGATGGGTTTAGGCACCCAGTTCTTATTATCCAGGAACTTGCGCAACAGCTCGGGCGCATTACGCTTCACAATAATCTTGCGCTCAAAATCAAGTCCGGCACTCAGGCCCCAGTACTGATGGGCATTACGTGCATAACAATAGATGCACCCATGCTCACAGCCCTGGTAAGGGTTCATGGAATACCACATCCCTACATCCGGACTGTCCACCTTATTTACCAGGGTCTTGGCATGCTCCTCTATCACCTGGGTAGGTACATCCGCCTGCCACCATTCGTCTATTCCCTCCGGGTGCTCCTGTGCATACTCAGTATTCAGAAATTTGTTCTTAGGATTCAGTTGCGCGCCTCTTCCTTTATAATATGGGTTTTCAGGTGCACCACCTTCCACGAAAGGCAATGTCATATACTAACATTTTTAGTAAAACTACTAAACATATTAGTAACCTGCAAATAAAAGTTTTGGTTTAAGGTTTGAAGTTTGTTAAAAGTTAGATGTTTGGAAACAAGTCTATCTATCATCCAGCCAATCTGGCAATGCTTGATTAGCCAGGCCACCTGCCCCTGCACTTCCAACCTCTGACAAACTTCAAACCTCAAACATCAAACTTTCAAATTATGCCCATCTGCTGCATAAGGAAAGTAGCGTTCTTATTGTGCGCAACGCCTTGTCGGATTCTGTAGTCAAAAAAGAGGTGGTTGTCCTGGATGGTGCTTTCAAAGCAGAAATTCCGGATACTTTGCGGGTAGCTTTGCTCCATCTGGCCCAGCTCCAGGTCGTGCGTGGCAATCATACCCAGGCAGTTGTACTCCAGCAGGTGGGTAATGAGCTGCCGCGATCCGGTCAGCTTGTCTGCTGAGTTGGTGCCCTTTAATATCTCATCCAGCAGGATGAACACCTGTTCTCCGCGCTGCAAAGCCTTTACTATCTGCTGCAGCCGCAGCAGCTCCGCCTGGAAATAAGAGGTATGACGGGCAATGGAATCCCTGATACGCATGGAGGTCATAATATGCAGGGGGGTGAACGAAAATGCTGCTGCGCATACCGGGGCGCCGCACATCGCCAGCAGCAGGTTGCTGCCTACGCTGCGAAGGAAAGTGCTCTTACCGCTCATGTTCGATCCGGTAATGATCAGGAAATGCTGCGGACGGCCAACTGTAATATCATTCACCACGCATTCCGCTGCGGGGATCAGCGGATGGCCCAAAGCGGTAGCAGCTAAACCAGGCTCCTTATTCAATTCCGGGTAGATATTGGCGGGGTGGTTAAATGCAAAGGCAGCCAGGCTGTTCAGGGCTTCCATACGTGCTATTACCTGCAGCCAGCCGGTTACTTTATCGCGGTACTGCACTTTCCATTTCTCCAGGCTGAAAATACAATGTATGGAATATAGCAGGAAGGAGTTCAAAAAAACAGATATTATCAGGTTAATATTCTGGTCAAGGGCATTGCTGATACGCGCCAGGCGGTTCAGTGCAACATCCGCCACTTTTGCCTCCGCCTGCTGGTCCTGCAGCAGGGCTGCTGTTCCAAACGGTTCCGCTTTTACCATATGCAGCAGCTGCGCAAACTTACGGAGAATGGGCTCCTTGCTGGTGAGATGCATATGCTGCTCCTTCATACCTTTGGCGTACTTGCCCAGTATGATCCAGTTAATGATCAGGAAAATAGTGGCAGGCATATAAAGCTGCGTATACGCATAAATGAATATGCACGCAATAAGACAGGCGGGACTTACCCAGCTGATAACCCGCAGCCATTTCTTTTCCAGGAATGTAATGGGCAGGGCTAACCAGGTTTGTAAAGCGGCCCGGTCGCCCGGCTTTTCACCAGCCAGCGTGGCATGAGCGCTGAACAGCTGCCGGAACTCCACCTTGGGCGCCAGCTCCCGGATGGCTTCCTGCCGTGCTTTTATCACAGCGGCATCCTGCGGGGGACGCTGCAGGGTGTCAGCCAGCTGCTGCCGCCCCATCAGCGTACCGGTTCGGTTCATATGCTGAAACAGCGACGCGGGGCCAAATACATCGAGGTCGGAACTAAAGGGATGCTGCTCATCCACCCAATCATTCCCCCCGTCAAACTGCGACTCGTTGGTGGCCAGGAGGTGCTGCTCCTTTTCATTCAGCGCTTCCAGGGTTTGCAGCAATTGCAGATGGTCTTTTACTTTCTGGTACCGGGCCAGGGCCACAATAAATACCGCCAGCAGCGCACCCAGGGGTAGCAGCCATATGGGCGGAAAGTTCTTTGCAATGTATTGCCAGGCGCACACCAGCATCCCCACAAAACATACCAGGCGAATGACACTGAGCAACTGCAGGCTGCCGCGGGCGTCCAGTATCTGTTGCCTCAGCTGGTCTAAACGTGCTGCATATATTTTTCCGGGATGCATAGCGGGAGATGATTAACGGGGTGAAGTTAAAAAGCGTGAAGGGCCGGGCAGCCCTTCACGCGGAAATATTATAAAGTATACTGCCGTTTCAGCAGATCGGGGTACTCCTGGCTCACTTTCATGATCAGTTCTCCAAATAACGTATTAGCCCATGCAAACCATTTACGGGTGAACTTCTTCGGATCATCCTTGTGATAAGACTCATGGATAAAACCGGTATCGCCATCCGTATTGCGCAGGGTGCGGAGACATTCCGCAATCTCCTCTTTATTATTGCTGGTGAGGGCTTTCATGATAATGCTCATAGGCCAGATATAATCTACCCCGGTATGCGGACTGCCAACACCGTCTCCATATTTCCCTTTATAGAACCAGGGGTGAAAACTGCTCCATACAAAATGGCGGGCCGTCTGGTACAGCGGATCATCTGCCGTAGTATATCCCAGGTAGGGGATAGACAGGAGGCTGGGCACATTGGTATCATCAATGAACAGGCGGTTGCCAAAGCCATCCACCTCAAACGCATACATATGCCCCAGGTGCGGATGCTCTACCACAGCGTAAGCCTTGATGGCCCTGTCCACTTCATCTGCCAGCGCCGTACATTCCTTCGCAAATGCACTGTCCTGCCATACGGTAGTGCTGATCTCCGCCAGCTGCCGCAGCGATACTACCGCGAACATGTTGGATGGGATCAGGAAGGGGAATACCGTAGAATCGTCTGACGGGCGGAAAGTAGATACGATCAGGCCCACCGGCAGAATGGGGGCGCCATAACCGCCATTGGCCACCGTGTCTGATTGTATGGGCGTGGTACGCTGGAACTTGTAAGGCCCGTTGCCGTCTTTCCGCTGCTGCTCCTTAAAGGTCTTAACGATCAGGGCCGCTGCCTTGCGATACTGATCATCCAGCACCTTGGCGTCGCCGCTGATCTTCCAGTAGTTATAGGCCAGGCGCACGGTATAGCAAAGCGAGTCTATCTCCCATTTACGCTCGTGCAGCTCGGGCTTCATATCGGTATGATCTTTTTCCCACTCACTGCCGGTTGGCCCTTCGTTGAAGGCATTGGCGTAAGGGTCTATCAGGATGCATTTGGTCTGACGGTTAACTACCCCGGCAATCAGCTGCTGCAGGGCGGTTTCCTCTTTTACCAGTGAAAGGTAAGGCCACACCTGTGCGGTGGAGTCGCGCAGCCACATGGCATGAATATCACCGGTAATCACAAAGGTGTCCGGCTTGCCATCCACCATCCTGAAACTAACGGTGGTATCCAGGGTATTCGGGAAGGCATTCTCAAATATCCAGGCCAGCTTCGGATCGGCAATCTGCTTTTTGATCCCGGCAATAGCCTTCTCTACCGCCTGGCTGGTGAACTTACGCTTGGCCAGTGGGGGGCGTTGTGATACATACCCATCCCAGCCGAGTACCTTTTTCGGGAAGCCCAGGCCTACAGCGCCCGCCAGCAGGCTGCTGTTACGGATAAAATCTCTTCTTGCTACCATAAGATTAATGCTTTACAGATGCACAAGATAGAAAAAAGTTTGAGCTTGGAATTAATCGGGTCAGATCACAGGCTTTGAAGTGAACAGCGGCAGGGGGAATACATTTAAAGTTCAACAAGCTGAAAGAATAAGCTTATCTCCTTTTCTCAAAAAAAGTTTTTACCAGCTGCAGGCTCTCTTCACCACCCGGGCCCTGCTCCAGCCTCGTCTTGGGGTGAAAGGGCGACTGCTCCCCCGTAGAACGGCGGTAGCTGTGCTTATCGTCCCGCGCAGCATAAACAATGCGGCCTATTTTACTCCAGTATAAGGCGCCGGCGCACATCAGGCATGGCTCCAGTGTTACATACAAAGTTGCCTCCATAAGGTATTTGCTGCCCAGGAAATTGAATGCGGCCGTTAACGCCAGCATTTCCGCATGGGCAGTACAATCATTCAGTCTTTCTACCTGGTTATAGCCCCGGCCAATTACCTGGTTGTTCATCACCACCACAGCTCCTACGGGAACCTCGCCATCGTCAAAAGCCTTGCGCGCTTCCTTCAGCGCCTGCTGCATGAAATGTTCGTCTGTCATTATTAATTGAGCTATTAGCTGTTGGCTGTCAGCCCTTAGCCAAAAGCTAAATGCTAATAGCCAGGAGCTTAATAAATTCGTCTTCTGTCAATACCTTAATCGTATTGATCTTCTTTGCTTTTTCCAGTTTGCTGCCTGCATCCTCTCCTACCACCAGGTAATTCAGCTTGCTGCTTACGCCGCTGAGGATCTTGCCCCCCTGCTGCTCTACCAGTTCTTCCGCATCGCTGCGCTTTAGTTTTGACAGGGTACCGGTGAACAGGAATGTTTGTCCGTCAAGGCTGCCGCCCCCTACCTGTGCCGAGTTGGTATTCTGCAGGTTCACACCCAGCGATTCCAGTTTTTTAAGCACTGCTACATTGTCTTTATTGTCAAAGAACTGGCGGATGGAACCCGCCACCTTGGGACCAATATCTTCCAGCGCCAGCAGCTGTTCCTCGCTCCACTCCGTATAGTCGAGCAGGTGGCTCACCGCATTGGCCAGTGTTTTGGCCGTAGTCTCTCCTACATAACGGATGCCCAGCCCGAACACCAGGCGGTGCAGCGGCTGTGTTTTGGAGTGCGCTATGGCCTCCTGCAGGTTGGACAAAGATTTTTTTCCAAAGCCTTCCAGCTGTTCCAGCTTACTGAAATCCAGTTCGTAGATACCGGGAATATCCTTCATCAGTCCCAAAGTATAGAACTTGCGCACATTGCTTTCGCCCAGGCTGCGGATGTCCATGGCGTCTTTGCTCACAAAGTGGATCATACGCTCTATCACCTGTGCTTCACAGTTGATATTGGGACAGCGCCACACACTTTCCCCTTCAGGCTTCTCCAGCCTGCTGTTGCACACCGGGCAATGTTTGGGAAATACAATATCTTCTTCTGATCCGTCGCGCAGATCAGCCACTGATTTAACAATGTAAGGGATCACATCTCCTGCCCTTTCCACCAGCACGGTATCGCCTATCTTCAGATCTTTTTCCCTCACTACGTCTTCATTGAAAAGAGAGATGGAACCCACCGTAACACCACCAATAGGCACGGGATCGATCTTTGCCACCGGCGTTATAGAGCCGGTTCTGCCTACCTGGAACTCTACCTTGCGCAGCTTGCTGGTGGCCTGTCTTGCCTTGAACTTATAGGCAATGGCCCAGCGTGGATGGTGGGTGGTCATGCCCAGCTTATCCTGCAGCGCATAAGTCATTTACCTTGATCACCATCCCGTCTATTTCATAGGGCAGGTTATCGCGTTCGTGCTCAAAGGCATTGCAATAGTCGATCACCGCCTGTATGCCTTTTACCACCCGCTTTTCCTTGGAAGGACTGCGAAAGCCCAGTTCAGTAAACAGGTCCAGCGTATTGCTGTGCGTAGTGATCTCTTTGGGTTCTGTTACGCCCTTCTCCATTACGTGATAACTCATGTGGTAGAGAAATGCTTCCAGGCCTCTTTTAGCTACTTCTTTCGGATCTATGATACGCAGCGAGCCGGAAGCCGCATTACGCGGATTAGCCAGTGGCGGCAGGTTTTCCGCGGCACGCTGATCGTTGAAGGCCTTGAAAGTATCTTTGTTGATCAGTACTTCTCCCCTGATCTCTATGGTATGGACACCGTACTTACTGAATTTGGCCGCAGGCGGAATGAACTTGATCTGCATAACGTTCTGCGTAATATCTTCCCCTACCACGCCATCGCCGCGGGTAAGGCCGCGCACCAGTTTATCATCTTCATACAGCAGGGAGATACTGGCCCCATCAAACTTCGGTTCTATGCAATATTCAATTTCCGAAAGACCGGAGAGCTCACGTGCTTTACGGTCCCAGTCTATCAGGTCATCTGCGTTATACGAGTTATCAAGGCTCAGCATCGGTACCAGGTGAGGTACACTGGGAAATGCTTTGGCAGCGCCTCTGGTAGCTTTGGTGGCTCCCGGCGAAGCAGCCGCCAGTCCCTGGGCCACCTTCTGCGTAGGTGAATCCGGACTAACCAGGTGGGGGTTCTCCTTTTCCAGTTGTTTCAGCCAGGCAAACAGCTGATCATATTCATAATCGCTCAGCACCGGGTCGCTCTGCACATAGTAGCGCCAGTCATTGTAGATGATCACGCGCTGCAATGCCTCCATCGTTTCTTCAGGATTATTCAGCAGCTGCTGTTTAGCATGCCTGGCCAGCAGATCCTTAGCCAGTCTGGAAAGGGTGATTTCTATTTCCTTCGTATACATATTGTTCAAAACTGTGTGTAAATTTAAGTCATACGTTTGAGGTTTGGGGTTTGAAGTTTGAAGTTGGTGGCAAGTGAGTGGTTAACTGCAAGCCGCCCTGCCTTGACAGTGGTCCGATACTTTCAACATCCAGCCAGCTTCAAACGTCAAACTTCAAAACATTAAACTTATCTATGCAACGTCTGTCCTTCTGCTTACTAGCCATACCTATGCTGGAGCTGCAACACCCGCAAACAAGCCGATCTTATCATTCATCATGCAGTGATCTATACCGTGAACCAGCAATTTAGCCAGGCGCAGGCCATTGCTGTGAAAGACGGTAAGATCCTGGCCCTGGGCAGCGACAGTGAGATACTGGATCAGTATACCGCTCGCCGCGTGGAGGATGCCGGCGGCCATTTTATCTACCCCGGCTTTATTGATGCCCATGCCCATTTCCTGGGATACAGTATCAGCCTGCAACAGGTAAACCTGGCAGGCACCCAAAGCTGGGACGAGGTTATCCGGCGGGTACAATCCTTCACTGCCACACAACAGCTGCAGGCTGCAGACTGGATACTGGGNCGCGGCTGGGAGTCAGAACGACTGGGAAGACAAAAGCTTCCCGGACTAAATCCAGGCTGGACAGCCTCTTTCCGCATACCCCTGTGTTACTGGGAAGGATAGATGGCCACGCTGCCATTGCCAACCAGGCAGCCCTGGATGCCGCGGGCATTAAAGCCGGACAAACACTCACCGGTGGTGAGATAGAGGTGAAGAAAGGCCGGCTTACCGGCATCCTGGTTGATAATGCTGTACGCCTGGTACAGGAAAAAGTACCTCCTCATTCCGCCGCCTTCCTGCAGAAAGCACTGCAAAGCGGCGCGGCTAATTGCTTTGCCGCCGGACTTACCACAGTGGCAGACTGCGGACTGATGAAAGATGAAGTGCTCCTCATAGACTCCCTGCAGCAACAGCAGCAGCTGAAGATGCGGATCTATGCTTTGCTGAGCGACAGCTCCGTGAACTATGATTACTACCTGCCCAAAGGTCCTTATCGCACAGACCGCCTGCACGTAGGCGGGTTCAAGTGTTATGCAGACGGCGCCCTGGGATCGCGTGGCGCCTGCCTGTTGCAGGATTATACAGACAGGCCCGGATGGAAAGGCTTCCTGCTGCGCGACAGCAGCTACTTCGCCGCCAGGGCCGCACAGCTGATCAATACTAAATTCCAGCTTTGCACACACGCCATCGGCGATTCCAGCAACCGGGAAATACTCCGTATATACGCCTCCGTGCTTAAAGGCAAAAATGACCGCCGCTGGCGCATTGAACATGCGCAGGTAGTAAATCCGGCAGACATGAACCTGTTTGGTGAGTATAACATCATCCCTTCCGTACAGCCTACTCACGCCACCTCTGATATGTACTGGGCAGGCGCCCGTTTGGGAACTGACCGCATCAAACATGCTTACCCCTACCAGGAGCTGCTGAAACAGAACGGCTGGCTGCCCCTGGGTACCGACTTCCCCGTGGAAGATATCAGTCCATTAAAAACCTTTCTCGCCGCAGTAGCCCGTACAGATACCAGCGGATACCCCGCAGGCGGTTTTCAGCCGGAGAATGCGCTGAGCCGTAAAGAAGCCCTGCAGGGCATGACCATCTGGGCCGCCAGAGGATGCCTCGAAGAAAAGAGCAGGGGCAGCCTGGAACCCGGCAAGCTGGCAGACCTGGTGATACTTGACCAGGACCTGCTGCAGGTACCCATGCAAGAGCTCATGCGTACCCGGGTGCTGGCTACCTACAGCGGAGGAGAACAGGTATATCAGGCAGCGGATACAAAATAAATATCCGCTGCTGCACTGTATTTACAGAAAATTGTTTAACTTTTTAATGCCATTCTCTGATGTAGTTACCGGGATACCCTGAAAATTCCACGTTTATCTGTTATGCAGACAAAAAACATCAATGCGCATCTCACAGAGATCCAAGACTATTTTAACATGGCCGTTTCGGTAGACTGTGTGATCTTTGGTTTTGATGATGACGAGCTGAAAGTACTGCTGATCAAATCTGACCTCAAAGAGTTCAAAGACAAATGGTCCCTCCTGGGAGATGTGGTGCAACCCGGCGAAGAGCTGGACCAGGCAGCTTACCGCGTACTAAAATCACGCACCGGGCTTGACAAAGTGTACATGGAACAGGTACACACCTTTGGCGGCGTACACCGCCACCCCGCTGGCAGGGTGATCACCGTAGCCTACTACTCCCTGGTGAACATCGAACAGAATATACTGAAGAAACACGGTAATGAACTGCATTGGCACACCCTCAAAAAAGTACAGGACCTGGCCTTTGACCATAAACAGATACTGCAATGCTGCTACGAACGGCTCAAACATAAGGTCATTGAACAACCTGTAGGCTTTAACCTCCTTCCTGAAAAATTCTCCCTCCGCGAACTGCAAAACCTCTACGAAGCTATACTGGATGTGAAACTGGACCGGCGCAACTTCCGCAAAAAATTCCTCTCCATGGACCTGCTGATAGACCTCAACGAAGAAGAGGACGATGTTCCCCACCGCCCTGCCCGTCTCTATCAATTCAATTTTGAGAAGTACGATATGAAAAGGAAAAGGTACTTTTAAAAAAAACTTTTTTTTAACAAAAAATTAAGTTAAGATTGTGTAGCGTTTACACATCTGACGCTGAATTGATTGGACGCCAATTTGAACGATAACCATTATCTGCTGATCGCTTAAACCTTATTTTAGATTCGTTATTATTTCATACCGCTATTCTGAACATTCATTGTTACCTGGTCACCCAATCGGATCTGCTATTAGCATATCGCTGATTTGTATTATCGGGTTTTACTGTAAATGCTCTTATAATTCCACGTCGTGAAAACTAGCGTCTATACGCAATCGCGCCGAAACCTGTTACTTTACTTTCCCCTGTGCTCAGTGCTTTGTACAGGGGAAAGTAGTAACACGCTCTCCCTCTCTCCCTTCCCCTGCAACAATATTATGTAGTAAGCCGTAATAATAATAACTTGGTGTTGTTTCGGAAGAAAACAAGCCGCACGTTATGTTTAAAAAGTATAGTCTATACCTGCTGACGGTACTGCTGTGCATCAGCGCCTGCCGCCAGCCAGCAGCGGATAATGGCCACTCCATAAATGATCCCCTGCTTTATTCCAGGACGGTGAAGCAATTGACGGATGTGATTGTACACGACATTTTCTCTCCACCCGTAGCCAGCCGTATCTATGCTTACGCCACCATTGCCGGCTACGAGGTGATCGCCCACTCAGGCAAGGGATACCACTCCCTGGCAGGTCAGCTGCACGGCCTTACGGCCACGCCCCCTCCCGCAGATACCGCCGCGGTCAATTTTCAGCTGGCATCCCTGATCGCCATGGCCAACACGGGTAAAGCCCTGATCTTTTCCGAAAATGATATGCAGCTGGCAATCGACTCCCTGCAGCTGATTGCCCTGCAATCCGGCCTGAGCGCCGAAAAGGTACAGCAATCTGCCGCCTACGGACAGCAGGTGTCAAAAGCTATCCTGGACTGGGCTAAAGGGGATAATTACGCGCAGACCCGTTCTGCAGTGAAATATACCGTTACCAGTGAAGAAGGCCGCTGGGCTCCCACCCCGCCCGCTTACATGAGCGCCATAGAGCCCCACTGGAATGAAATGCGGCTCATGGTGCTGGACAGCGCCAACGCCTTTACCGCGCCCCGCCCCCCTGCCTTTAACATGAAAGACAGCAGCAGCGGTTTCTATAAAATGGTGAAGGAGATTTACCTCATCGGCAACAACCTGACCCAGGAACAGCGTGAAATAGCCGATTTCTGGGATTGTAACCCCTATAAGGTAAACCTCTCCGGGCACGTATCGTTTGCCACTAAAAAGATCACTCCCGGCGGCCACTGGATCAATATATGCGGTATTGCCGCCCAAAATGCACAGGCAGATTTCAACAAAACCGTTTGCACCTACGCCAAGGTGGCAATAGCCTTAATGGACGCCTTTATCGTTTGCTGGGATGAGAAGTTCCGCAGTAACCTGATCCGCCCGGAAACAGTGATCAATAAATACATGGATGAAGAATGGAAACCTTACCTGCAAACACCACCTTTCCCCGAATATACCAGCGGCCATAGCGTAGCATCTACCGCATGCGCCGCGGTGCTTACCCAGCTGTATGGCAATTCACTGGCATTCAATGACAGCACTGAAATTGAATTTGGCCTGCCACCCAGGCACTTCAGCAGCTTCCTGGCCGCCAGCGAAGAAGCAGCCAAAAGCAGGTTGTATGGCGGTATTCACTTTACCCCCGCCGTAGTGTATGGCATTGATCAGGGAAGGCTGGTGGGAGAAACGGTGGTAAAAAGGCTGAAGATGGAGCCGTAATAAACCTACATACTCCTCCTGTACTGCCCTCCTACCTCATACAACGCATGCGTGATCTGCCCCAGTGAGCAATGCTTCACCGTTTCCATCAATTCCGCAAACAGGTTGCCGTTCTTTACCGCTACCGCCTGCAGTTGCTTCAGGGCCTCCGCGCTCTTATGCGCATGCCTTTGCTGAAACGCCTCCACTGATTTGATCTGGAACTCTTTCTCCGCAGTGGTAGAACGGATCACTTCTGCGGGAATGGTAGTAGGCGAGCCGTTCTTGTTCAGGAAGGTATTCACGCCAACAATAGGATACTGCCCGGCATGTTTCAGGGATTCGTAGTATAAGCTCTCTTCTTGGATCTTGTTGCGCTGGTACATTCTTTCCATGGCGCCCAGCACACCGCCGCGTTCCGTGATGCGGTCAAACTCCATGAGCACGGCTTCTTCTACCAGGTCTGTCAGTTCTTCAATAAAGAAAGATCCCTGGATGGGATTCTCATTCTTAGCGGTACCCAGTTCCTGGTTGATGATCAGCTGGATGGCCATGGCGCGGCGTACACTCTCTTCCGTGGGCGTGGTGATCGCTTCATCATACGCATTTGTGTGCAGCGAGTTACAGTTGTCATAGATGGCATACAATGCCTGAAGCGTGGTGCGAATGTCGTTAAAGTCAATTTCCTGTGCGTGCAGGCTGCGTCCGGAAGTCTGTATATGATATTTCAGTTTTTGCGAGCGGTCGTTTCCTTTGTATTTATACCTGATGGCCTTGGCCCATATACGTCGGGCCACACGGCCAATCACCGCATACTCGGGATCCATGCCGTTACTGAAGAAGAAGGAAAGGTTAGGTGCAAAATCATCAATGTGCATACCGCGGCTCAGGTAGTATTCTACATACGTAAAACCGTTGGCCAGCGTAAAGGCCAGCTGCGTAATAGGATTGGCGCCTGCTTCCGCGATATGATAGCCGGAGATGCTGACAGAATAGAAATTACGTACGGCATGATCAATAAAATAAGCCTGTACATCTCCCATCAGTTTCAGGGCAAATTCTGTAGAGAAGATACAGGTATTCTGTGCCTGGTCTTCTTTCAGGATATCGGCCTGCACGGTGCCCCTTACCGTACTCAGGGCATGCGCCTTTATCTTTTCATACACCTCTTTGTCCAGTACTTCATCGCCGGCTATACCCAGCAGCTGTAAACCCAGGCCGTTATTGCCATTGGGTAAATCGCCGTTGTAATGCGGCAGCGGATGATCTTTGAACTTTTCCCGGATGCGGGCCTCCACCTGTGCGGCGAGCCCGTTCTCCGCAATATATTTTTCACACTGCTGATCGATGGCGGCATTCATGAAGAAGGCCAGTATAATAGGCGCCGGACCGTTGATCGTCATAGACACGGAAGTCTTGGGATCGCAAAGATCAAAGCCGCTGTACAGTTTCTTGGCATCATCCACCGTAGCAATACTCACCCCGGAATTGCCTACTTTACCGTAGATATCGGGGCGGTAAGCCGGATCCTCACCATAGAGCGTAACACTGTCAAAAGCAGTGCTGAGGCGTTTTGCCGGCTGATCCAGCGATACGTAGTGAAAGCGTTTGTTGGTCCTTTCCGGACCGCCTTCCCCTGCAAACATACGGGTAGGATCTTCCCCTTCGCGTTTCAGCGGAAATACGCCCGCTGCATAAGGAAACGCTCCCGGCAGGTTTTCCGTCAGCTGCCAGCGGAGAATATCGCCCCAGTCTTTATACGCAGGTAAACTGATTTTAGGAATGCGGGAATGTGACAGGCTTTCTGCGTACAGGGGCAGTTTGATCACCTTAGCCCTGACCTGGAACTCATAATGATCTGCCTTGTATTGCTGCTGCAGCGCAGGCCACTCCGTGATCAGTTTATAACATTCGGGATGCAGCTGCTGCAGCAGGTGTGTTTTGATGTTATTCAGTTCATCTGCCGCTTTCAGCTCTTTCATGGCCAGTATACCTTCTACCTGGTACAGCTGCGTAGCCAGCGCGCATTGTTCGTTCACCCAGCGGCCATAATCGTGTATGGCTTCCGTGATCTCTGAAAGGTAGCGCACCCGGGCAGGCGGGATGATCTGTGATTTGGTAGTGGTATCATTGGGGCGTTCATGTTTCAGCGGAGCGCCAAAATGAAGGCCTTTCTTCTCTTCTATAACATGTACCAGTTTTTCGAAGAGCTGGTTAATTCCATGATCATTGAACTGGGAAGCAATCGTTCCTACCACCGGCAGGTCTTCGTCTTTAGCCGTCCACAGGTTATGATTGCGTTTGTATTGTTTGCGCACATCATGCAGGGCATCCAGTGCGCCGGCTTTATCAAATTTGTTGATGGCGATCACATCTGCATAATCCAGCATGTTGATTTTTTCCAGCTGGGAAGCCGCGCCATATTCCGGCGTCATTACATACAGCGACACATCGCAGTAATCGGTGATGGCCGTATCGCTCTGCCCTATACCGGAGGTTTCCAGGATGATCAGGTCAAACCCTGCCTGTTTGCAGATATCCACCGCTTCCTGTATATGTTCACTGATGGCCTTATCGCTTTCGCGGGTGGCCAGTGAGCGCATATAGGCCCGGGGATGGTGGATGGCGTTCATCCGAATACGGTCGCCCAGCAGGGCGCCGCCGGTCTTTTTCTTGGAGGGATCTACCGAGATAACGGCAATCGTCTTATCTTCATAGTTGTGCAGGAAACGGCGCACCAGCTCATCTGTCACGCTGCTCTTTCCTGCGCCGCCCGTACCGGTGATACCCAGTACGGCCGTGTTGCCGGGAGCAACCGGCTGCCAGTTTTCCAGCAGGTCATTTTCCGCAATGGTGATGGCCTGTGCGATGATCTTGTATTGCGCGCGGGATAATTCCTGCAGCTGGCCGTTCAGCCTGGCCACGGTCTGGAAATCACATTGCCTGATCACATCTTCGATCATGCCTTCCAGGCCCATATGGCGGCCATCGTCCGGAGAATAGAGGCGGGTAATGCCATAGGCATGCAGCTCTTCTATCTCTGCAGGCAGGATGGTGCCGCCACCGCCACCGAATATTTTGATATGCCCGCAGCCTTTTTCGCGCAGCAGGTCATACATGTACTTAAAGAATTCTACGTGTCCGCCCTGGTAAGAAGTAACGGCTATGCCCTGGGCGTCTTCCTGAATGGCGCAATCCACGATCTCTGCCGCCGAGCGGTTGTGCCCCAGGTGTATCACTTCTGCCCCCTTGGCCTGCATGATTCGCCGCATGATATTAATAGCGGCATCATGGCCGTCAAATAAAGATGCTGCTGTTACGTATCCGTATTTTATGTTGAGGTGTATAAGACTATATCCGTTTTCTTCCTTTTAGTAAAGCCGTCGGCTGCAAGTTACGAAAATAGGGACTGCTGCCCTTCCGGCATGAAAGCGGGCACAAAATTAGTGGCTGTTAAAGCGGAATCTATCCATATTGGAAAATATTTAACAGCAAAGTGCATTGGTTGATAATCTTCTACATTGATCATTGCTTTAGCGGCTGGCCCTACCCCCTGACAGTCCTTTGGGGTCAGCTATACTACGGATTTTAGTGCATTCCTTCTTGCTGGTAGCGGGTTTCCGCTGCCTTTTCATGTTGTATTGCTGTACAGCAGGGTGTTTGATAGGAGATATTCCCTTGTTGAGCCCTTATTCATCCCTTATTGATACCTTGTTCATCCCTTCTTTATAAAGAAGGAATTATCTACGGAAGCAGGTGGAATGGAGAAAGATTGTAAAAGGAATGTCCTTCTCCCTGCCAAAAGCTCCGTACCGGCTCCTAAAAGGATCGCCCCCGGATCCGACAAGGTCGTTACCCGGGGGCGATATTCCCCTCAGTAGTAAAACAGGCCGGTAGCCCCGGTCAGTTCATACTGCACAAAGGCCGCAGCTTCCGCAAATGCACACAAAAAAGGTACCTGGTAATTTTAAACAGACTAAGACATTTGGCGTAAATTGCCGATAACATTGGTTTACGCACCTATGCACAACCCCTTGAAATTACTTTTTAAAGACGCGCTGGATGAGCTGACCCTGCAGGGCCACCGCTACTATGTTCGCCAGTCTTACCCACGGGGCAGGACCAGCAAGATAAAGGAAGCATTCCTGCTTACGCCCTACCGCGAAGCGGAAGACGCCGACCTTCATATGCAGGCGATCGCGGCGGATCATCGCAGGCAGCGCTACAATATAACTGATCCCCTGGACAGGAACAAGCTGTATATCGCGGCCAGCCAGCCTAACGGCTATCATGTATACCTGAACCACCTGCGGGAGCGCGAATGGCAGCCAGACGCACAGCTGACGGCCTGCATCAAAAAATACATTAACCTGTATACCGGCTGGAAACCGGGCAGGAACACACAGATAGACGTTCGGCTTACATTGCAATTTGGTGAATTGCTTATTAATTTGCAGCATGGAAAAGATACAAGACAGATCTCTCTTAATGAGCTTGAAAAAATTTAATCCCTGACCCCTTATGTGCTATCATCTCTCCTTTTCTTCTGACATCGCATCTATCTATGCCTTACTTCCTGAGCTGGACAGCAGCGCTATGGACATCGATTTTACGGCTACCTATCACATGGTGGGACAGGCCTATCCCAAATGGCCGGTGATCACCAACGAAGGCGGACAACTGAAGCTGAAAAAATTTGAATGGGGCGTTATTGCTCCCTATATGAAGGCGGACAACCTGAAAAAGGAACGCAACTGGATGCTGAACATCCGCAGCGAACGTGTAGTGGGAGACAAAAATTCCTACTGGCACCGTATACGCCAGAACCGCTGCCTGATACCTGCTACGGGCTTTTATGAGTTCAGGGATGTTGGCTGGAAAAAGAAAGTGCCTTACCACATCAGGTTAAGAGAACGTAAGGTGTTCCTCTTGCCGGGGCTTTTCAACTACTCGCATATACCGAATGCCGACGGAGAGCTGACGGGTACTTTTGCGATCCTGATCCGCAGCGGCAATGAAGTAATGCGGCACATTCACAACTCCGGCGATAATCCGCACCGCATGCCGCTGATGCTGCCCCAGGAGCTGGAACGTGAATGGCTGAACCCCGTACTGAACGATCTTGACATGCAACGGATCTTTGATTATGAGATGCCGGCTGAATCACTGGAATACTGGCCGGTAAAATCACTGTACAGAACCGACCCTTATGATGAACAGGTACTGGCGCCCGAAAATTACGAAGGCCTGCCGCCATTGATACCTTTACGGCTGTTTTAGTTTGTTGGGAGTGGCCTCCGCATGTCCTTTCCCAGGGCTCAGTTCCAGCGAGCTTACATGATCCTCTATGCCGGGGAGACTATCCTCCGGCGCCTCATAAGCCTCTTCCCGGCTGTCCGTATTGTTCCAGTTGAAGGGGAACAGTTGTATGTTGAGCTTAAAGATCTCCACCGCTTCTTTCTTTTTGCCTTTGTTCAGCAGTACATAACCCAGGGTGTTCAGGTCATGCTTTGTTAGCTGGTAGCCGGGATCTTTCTGCTTCTTCTCGTTCACAACCGCCATCGCGTTCTCGTAGCCGCGCCGCAACAGCGTACGGCGAAGGTCCCTGATCACCAGCGGATGTTTATAGCCATAGCTCAGCCATTGTGTTGCCCAGGCGGTTTGCCGGCCAAAGAAAAGGTGCAGTATATCGGCCATCATATCAAGACCGTTACGGTCATGGGTAAAGTATACCAGGCTTTCGCGGCTATCCGGGAAAGCCATGAAGAAACATTTATAGTCGCCATTGTCTCCCCAGTGCCAGATGGCCTTTCCCTTTTCGTTCTGCTGGAGGCCAATGCCCAGTCCCCAGTCTATATACGCATCTGCAGGGCTTTCTTTCTCGTCAAAGCGGTTGGCCGCACTGGCCTTCTCCATCATCATGCGGTGAGTGGCGGGTTGCAGTCCTTTACCGCGGAGCAGGGCCTGCAGAAAGATATTGAAATCACGCGCGTTGGTGGTCAGGCTGAAAGCGGCGTTGGCGTTGCGATGCCTGTTCTTATCCACACCGGTCAGCCCTTTGGCGGCCGCCGCATCCATATACCGGTTCCACACGTAGCTGCTGTGCTTCATCCCCAGCGGGGTAAATACTTCCTGCTGCATCACCGTATTCAGGGGCTTACCGGTGACCTGTTCTACCGCACGCTGCAGGAACCAGTATCCCTCTCCTGAATAGGAAAAGCAGCTGTCTGGTTTGAACTGCAGCACGGCGCCGCTGTCTGTTCCCCAGCCGGGCAGACCGCTGGTATGCCGAAGAACCATCCGGGCCGTTATCTTAGCGTAATCCGGGTTGGGCTGGGTAAAGCGCTCGTAAGCGCCGCCCAGGTATCCCAGCAGTGGAGAATCGAGGCTGATAAGGCCCTTGTCATACAGGCGGAGCACTGCGTAGGCAAATACCGTTTTACTCAGGGAGGCCGCTTCGAAAATAGTACCGGAGCTCACCTTATGAGGAGCGCCGTCTTTTTCCAGGCCCATGTTATAAATATGGGAAGTATTGTTGTTGGTATACACCAGTTGGATGCCCGGCACATCTGCTTCCGCGATAATGCGGGCCAGCCGCTGGGTTTGAGTAAAGGCAGGCCGGCAGATGAGCAGCAGCATGAACAGGTAGAGCGTGCTTTTCATAACGAATGCCTGGTGGTTAAGTAGAACAGTCTCTTAATAAAAGACACTTAAAACCTGAAAAAGTTGTGTTTACTTATTATCTTGGTAATGCCTTTGTAATTCCCGTCTCATATCATAATTAATGATTTTATAATAGTATCTGCTATTATTAATTGAAAGCTGTACAGACCTTTACCAAAATCTAAAATAAACTTAAGTCGAGCACATGAAAAAACACTACAACCTTGTAGTAAATATGCTGGTATGCATATTACTGCTCTGCCCTATGCTATCATTTTCACAAGAGACTACAGCCGAGATTGCAGGTATTGTAACCGGCCAGGAAGGCCCCGTACCCGGCGCTTCCGTACTGGCGGTACACCAGCCTTCGGGTACCCGGTATATGACCGTTACCCGTAAGGATGGCCGTTACAACCTGCCTAACCTGAGAGTGGGCGGCCCGTATGTGATCACCGTCAGTTACATTGGTTTCCGGGAAGAAAAACAGGAGCACATTCAGCTCTCCCTGGGGCAGGATTTTAAAGCCGATTTCCAGCTGTCTGCTGCTGCCAGTACGCTGGGAGAGGTGGAAATAAGATCCGCCCGGCAGAACAAAGTGTTCAACAACAGCCGTACCGGCAGCCAGGAGATCATTACCCGTTCGCAGATGGACCGGCTGCCTACCATCAGCCGTTCCATGCAGGATTTTACCCGCCTTACCCCTTCTACAGGCAACAGCTCGGGCAACAACGGCCTGAGTTTTGGCGGCCGCAGCAACCAGTACAATAACGTAACGGTAGACGGCGCCAATTTCAATAATACGTTCGGCCTCTCATCCACCCTTGGCGGACAAACCTCTTCCCAGCCTATCAGCCTGGATGCCATTGAGCAGATACAGGTGAACATCTCTCCGTATGACGTGCGGCAAGGCGGCTTTTCGGGCGCGGGTATCAACAGCGTTACCAAAAGCGGCACCAACGAATTCAAAGGCTCTGTTTACACCTACATCCAGACACCGGGACTGCAGGGCCTGAAAGTAGGCAACACCCAGGTGCCCAAACCTGATTTCAGCTACAACCTGCGTGGTTTTTNTGCAGGCGGACCCATTATCCGGAATAAACTGTTCTTCTTTATCAGCGCCGAACAGGAAAGGATCAAAGCGCCTGCTACCAACCTGGTGGCCAACACNCCAGGCGGCGTAGCCGGCGGCAACGTATCTCAGGCAGTGGCCGATACGCTGGATCAGCTGAAACAGTTCCTGATAGATAAATACGGCTACGATCCCGGTGAATACCAGGGCTACAGCTACCGCACCCAGAGCGATAAGATCACTGCCAAGATAGACTGGAACGTGAACGATCACAACACCTTTACGTTCAAATACAGCTACCTGAAGTCTTTCAGGGATATTGCCGCCAGCAACAGCGGGGCCCCTGGCAGCGGCCGTCAGCCCAGCAATACGGGGCTTCCCTTCAGCGGCAGCGGTTACACTATCAACAATAACTTCAACATCTTTATTGCAGAGCTGAACACCCGCTTTGGCAATACAGCCGCCAACAAATTACAGGTAGGTTATTCTGCGCTGCGCGATTACAGGAACAGCCTTTCCGGCGGTAATTTCCCGCTGGTGGACATATTGAACGGACAAGGGTCCAGCTACACCGCTTTTGGCTATGAGCCCTTTACCTACAATAACATGCTGAACACAGATGTATACCAGCTGTCTGATATCTTCACGCTGTATAAAGGTGCGCATGAACTGACCTTCGGCACACAGAACTATTACAAGCGTTTCCTGAACGGCTTTGCACCCAACTACAACGGCATCTACCGTTTCAATTCGCTGGCTGATTTTTATAACAGCGCCAATAACGGCGCAGCCACCACTACCCGTTATGCCTTGCAGTACGCCAGCACCAAAGACGGCGCTTTTCCTTACGGCAGGATCAACATGCTGGAACTGGGCTTTTTTGCACAGGACAAGTGGAGGGTGAACAACAATTTCACCCTGACCTACGGCCTGCGTATAGACCTGCCCGTATTTGGCAACAGCTTTACCCGGAATGATTCACTGACAGCGCTTACCTTCCGCGATGGCCTGCAGGTAGACGTTGGACAGAAACCTAAAACGTCTCCCCTGTTCTCTCCGCGTGTTGGCTTTAACTGGGATGTATGGGGTAACAAAACCACGCAGCTGCGCGGCGGCGTAGGCATATTTGCAGGCGCTCCCCCGGCCGTATGGATCAGCAACCAGGCCAGTAACAATGGCGTGCAGTTTGGCTCTTTTGTAGCGCAAACAGGAACCGGTACGCCTGTGATCCCCTATCCCTTCAACCCCGATCCGAATGCTTACCGTCCTGCAGGCGGACAGCTGTCTACCTCCTATAATATAGCCGTTACCGATAAGGACTTCAAATATCCGCAGGTGCTGAAAGCCAGCCTGGCGGTAGATCAGCAGCTGCCCTATGGCATTATTGCCACCCTGGAAGGTAACTATACCAAAGACATCAACGCGGTGTACTTCCAGAACATTAACCTGCCCAACACCGGTGCCAAACTGGACAGCACACCGGATAACCGTATACGTTACAGCGCATCGCAGATCTATGGTCCCCGTACACCCAATACGCTCAGCCAGCCCAATATCAGTGACGCCATCCTGATGCGTAACTCCGGTAAAGGATATGCTTACTTCATCACCCTGCAGGTGCAGAAAACCACGCAGCATTTTTATGCCAGTGCCGCTTATACCTACAGCAAATCACGCAGCCTGAACGACGGCGGCTCTATTGCCCAGAGCAACTGGCGCGACCGCCCGGTAAGCGGCGATCCCAATGCGGATGTGCTGGGCTTTACTAATTTCTACACCCCTCACCGCATTGTGGCAGCGGCTTCTTACCGCATACCTTATGCAAAGTATTTTGCTACCTCTTTCGGTATTGTGTTTGAAGCCACCAACAACGGCGCTGTTTCCTATACTTATAACGGAGACCTGAACAACGATGGTGCGGGCGGTAACAATGACCTGATTTACATCCCCGCCTCGCAGAACGAGATCAGGCTGGTGCCCGTAGGTTATGGCGACAGGAACTACGATCCTGCCACCAATGCAGATAAGCGCACCCCCACACAGATCTGGAACCAGCTCAATAACTTCATTAACCAGGATAATTACCTCAGTCAGCACAGGGGCCAGTATGCAGAACGTAACGGTGTAACGCTGCCTTTCTACAAACGTGCAGACGTGAACATTACGCAGGACATTTACCTGTATACCGGTAAAGCAAAAACCAAGCATACCCTGCGTATCACTTTCGACATCGTGAACGTAGGCAACCTGCTGAACAGAAGATGGGGCACTTTCAAACTGGCCAACTCCACTTCTTTCCTGAAGTATGAAGGCATGGTACGCGACGCCAACGGTGTTGCCACCAATGTACCTGCATTCTCTTTCCCTTACCTGGATCCGGCCAACCAGATACCTTTAACCAGCTCCTGGAGAGATGATACGTCGGCAAGGTCGAGGTGGCAGGGACAGTTGGGAATACGGTACATCTTTAACTAATAATGAAGAATTAAGCATTGCGAAGAGGTGACTTACATGAAACGGCCCCGGACTATGATCAGTCCGGGGCCGTTTTTATTCCAGGTGTTTAAGTATTATTTGCCTTTTGGAATTTGGTATTTGGAATTTATAGTCCCCCTACTTCTTGGGTTCCATCAGCTTGTGCAGTCCCATCATTTGTTGCATGGTATGGTCCATACCTTCTGAGGAGCCGTCGAGGAAGATGACGTTGCCTTTGCCGTTTTCAGCGAAGTGTTTGATGGCTTCGGTCCACATAGAGAAGAGGATCACAGAGGTATCGAGGTTGGCCTGCTGCATTTCTTTAGCCGCCATGGTCATACCCTTGGCCACTTCTTCACGGAAGAGGGCAACGCCCTGGCCACGTAACTGGGCCGCCTGGCGTTCTGCTTCTGCAGCAATTTTGATAGCGTTACCATCGGCTTCGGCAGCTTTGGTTTTGGTGATCAGGAGGGCCTGACCTTCATTCTCGGCAGCGGCTTTCAGGTTGTTGGAGGCCACTACCTGCGCCATGGATTTCATGATGGCATCGTCAAAGGTGATATCGTTCATCTGGAGGTCAAGCAGGTGGTAGCCCCATCCTTCCAGTGTTTTGTCTATCTGCTCTTTTACGTTCTCGGTGATCTCGCGGCGAAGGCCCAGCACTTCAGACTGGCGTTTGGTGGCTACATAGCCGCGGATGGAACCTTCGATGGTACGGATGAGGGCCTGCATAAAGCTACGCTCGTCCATAAACTTGAAGGCAACGTTCTTTACCGTTTCTTCCTCCTGGTTCCAAACGGCGTACAGCAGCATGGCCTTGAAATACACGTTGGCCTGGTCTACCGTAATGGCCTGGAATTCCAGCTCTACGGAGCGGTTCTGGATAGAGATGCGTTTGAAGATCTTTTCGATCAGGGGGATCTTGAAATTTAACCCTGGATAAAGGCTGCGGTTATACTTTCCGAAGATGGTGGTCACCGCTATTGTTCCTTGCTGTACGGTAACGAAGGAAGAAATCAGCACCCATATTGCCAAAAAGACGAGGGCTGCTGTAAGGATTGTACTCTCCATATGTTGTGGTTGTTTAGGGATTTCAGGAGGTAAATATAACCAAATTCCTTTATGGAGACAGGGAAGGAAGGGAGAAGGGAGGGAGAAGGCAAACAATGGATGAAAGAGAGTGCTAAAAAACAACGAATGAATTGTGCAGTAGCTTTGATATATCTTTACATCCCTTGTTTGAATAATGCTTTTTCCATGGTGATCATAGTATCTGTGGCTCTTAATTAATACGAATTCACTAATTTAATAGACATTATCTAGTGGTGAAATACCCAAGCTTGGGTATTTTTGGGGTCTTTCTCCACATAAGTTTAGTTTAATTAAACCCGATCTTCCGGGCTAATGCGACGAGCTCGGTAGTATTACGCACTTTCAGTTTCAGGCGTATGTTTTTACGGTGTGTTTCTATGGTATAACGGCTAAGGCTCAACTGGCTGGCGATCTCTTTGTTGTTTAGTCCGCGTACCGCCAGTGTGAGCACATCTATTTCACGGGCGGTGAGCTTACTGAGCAGGGCTTCGTTCTGGCGGCGCAGCATATCGCTCATAGCTTCTGCCAACTGGTTATGCGTATCCATGGCCACGGTAAGATCCAGCAGGGCGCAGATCACTTCTTTCACTTCACCGTGATCGCCGCGGGTAAAGGGCACGGCCAGGCCCACCAGCCAGCGCCAATCGTTCTCTCCTTTTCTGCGTACACGGGTTACGCCGCCAAAGATATTTTTGTTATCACGGAAAGACTGCCGGGCGATACCCGTCAGCTCAAAATCGTCCGGATGCAGGATGTGGCGGAAAAACTCCAGTCCGAGGTTATTCATTTCACCGAAAGTAAAGCCGGTGATCTCTTCCATGCGCTGGTTACACCAGCTAACGGTATTCAGTTCTGTGTCTGCCGTATAGAGCATTGCCGGAACCTGGTGAAGAATGTTCTCCAGTTGCCGCAGGCGTTCTGTCAGCAAGTAATTCTCCTTTTTGCAGGGTTTCGAGGGAAAAGTTTGGGTTCATACCCGGGTTCTCTAGCGACATACATATCAGTTTTAAACAAACAATAGTGAAATTGGGCTCATCTACCGGTACACATGAACAGACGTGCTCAAAATCTGTTACAACACTTATTCTGTAAATTTAAAATAAAATCCCATATGTGCAAGTTTATTTGTGGATGGGCTGTATACTGTCTGAACTGTCCCGGTGGTGCTTATACCGGGGAAGATCACAGGTATAGCAAGCCCATGCTATGGAACATGGACGATGGACGCCCGGCTCCCCTGTTTGATATTTCCCTTATTAGGCAGTAAATTTGAGACCCGTATTCTTCACATACTATTATTAACAATAAAACATTTAGTTATGGCATTTACACTTCCGAGCTTACCGTATGCTACTGACGCCCTGGAGCCGCATATTGATAAAACCACCATGGAGATCCACCATGGCAAGCACCATCAGGCTTATGTAGATAACCTGAATAAAGCGATCGCAGGCACTGAGCATGAAAATAAATCATTGGAAGAGCTGGTTGCCAACGCTGGTAAAATAAGCCCTGCTGTTAGGAACAACGGTGGCGGTCACTGGAACCACAGCTTTTTCTGGAAAATACTGGGCCCCAATGCAGGCGGCGAACCTACAGGTGCGCTGGGCGATGCAATTAAAAGCGCCTTTGGCTCTTTCGAAGCTTTCCAGGAAAAACTGAACGCTGCAGGCGCTACCCGCTTTGGTTCAGGCTGGGCATGGCTGATCGTGAAAGATGGCAAACTGGAGGTAACTTCTACCCCTAACCAGGACAATCCCCTGATGGACGTTGCTGAAGTAAAAGGCACTCCGATCCTGGGCGTTGACGTTTGGGAACATGCTTATTACCTGAAATACCAGAACCGTCGTCCTGAGTACCTGAAGGCTTTCTGGAATGCCGTGAACTGGGATGAAGTGAGTAAGCATTATGAAGCAGCGGTTAAATAAGCTGTTGGCTGTTAGCTTTTAGCTAATGCAGCGAATAAAGAAGGGGGCTGTTTTGAAAACAGTCCCCTTCGTATTTTCTAGCTAATAGCTAACAGCGCTGTTATTACAATGCCTTGACCTTAACATTCTTAAACCATATCTCGCTGCCGTGGTCCTGGAAGCAGATGTGGCCTTTCTTTTTGGCGGCGTATGCAGGAGCGTCTTTCCACTTACCGGTTTCTTTCAGTTTCTTCCATTCGGGAGCGCCCAGCTCATATTCCGCGGTTTTCTGACCGTTGAGCCAGTGTTCCACATGATTGCCGTTTACGATGATGCGGGTATTGTTCCATTCGCCGATAGGTTTGGCGGCAGCTACCAGCGGGCCGCCCATTGCGTAGTTGGCGCCGGTTTTCTGCCAGTCTTCCAGCTTCTCGGGAAAGTTGTTGTCATCGATCAGCTGGTATTCCGGACCGGTTTTATAAGAGGCGTCCTGGTCTTCGTTCACCATGTACAGGATACCGCTGTTGCCCTGTGGCGCCAGTTTCCAGTCTACGCTCAGTTCAAAGTTCTCGAACTGGTCGTTGGTGATCAGGTCTGCACGTTTATCGCTTTTATCTGTTTTGCTGCCCAGGCAGTGAATGGTGCCGGTGGCGCTGTCTACCGTCCAGCTGTCTGCAGGTTTGTTCCTGAAAGTGCGCCAGCCATCGAGGCTTTTGCCATCAAACAGGAGTTTCCATCCTGCACCTTCTTCTTCGGCAGTGAGCATATTGGCAGCGGCAGTATCTACGGTTGCATTTACGGTAGTATTGTCTGTTGCAGTTGCTGAAGAATCGGCAGCTGTTTCAGTAGTAGTGCCGGAACCACAAGCCATTGCTGTAGTGAGCAGCACGGACATTGCAGGTACGAATAATTTTCTCTTCATCATGGTTTCGTGTTTATTTAAGTTTCAGTTGCTGAGGATCCCATTGAATGATCTTGTTCTGGAAGTAGCTGTCGTTACACAGCAGGGCCGGAGCCGCTGCACGGAAACCGAACAGCGCATCTTCAGACACTTTACCACCGGTACGCATGGCGTTGAACAGGTTGTAGAAGTGATCAAAATGGGCGCCTTTGTAACCTTCTTCTGCAACGTATTCCAGTTTCTCGGGAGGCGTCATCTGCTTCCTGTCGTATACATACGGTTTGCTGCCTTCAGGGCCGCTCTTGGTTTGCAGTAAAGGATCGTCTGTTGCAGCGTATGCCTTGTTACGGTACAGTGTTACCTTATCCCATTCTACGGTCATAGAGCCTTCGCTGCCCACCATACGCAGGTAGTTGGTACCACCGGTGCCGTCTACAAAGTTTACACGCAGGGAGAGGTTGAAAGCGGGATGTACTTCTGTAGCAGGATAATCAAACATACCCAGCATGATATCGGGCACTTCACGGCCGTCTTTCCAGTAACGCAGGCCGCCGGTAGCCATCACCTTATCGGGACCTACAGAACCGGTTACAAAGTGCAGGCTGGAGAACAGGTGCACGAAGAGATCGCCGGATACACCGGTGCCATAATCGCGGTAGTTGCGCCAGCGGAAGAAACGCAGCGGATCAAAGTCACGTTTCTTTGTATTGGAAAGATAGGCGTCCCAGCCTACTGTTTTAGCAGATGCATCTGCAGGGATGGGATACTGCCAGGCGCCGAAGGGAGACATACGGGCCCAGAATCCTTCTGCATAGTTCAACTCACCGATAGCGCCTTCTTTCAGCAGCTGTTTGGCCTTTTCATTACCCAGTGAGCTCATGCCCTGGCTACCTACCTGGTATACCACTTTGGAATTCTTCTTCTGCGCTTCCACTACTGCGGGGCCTTCGCTGATGTCGTGCACCATAGGCTTTTCGCAGTAAACAGATTTGCCTTTGTTCATGGCAGCCACAGAAATGTCTTTATGCCAGAAATCAGGTGTGGCAATGATCACCGCATCAATGTCGCTGCGCTCCAGTATCTCGCGGTAGTCGCGGGTGGTATAAATGTCATTGCCCCATTTCTTCTTTGCATCTGCAAGACGGCCGTCGTACAGATCGCAGGCAGCTAGCAGCTTTACACCCGGAACGGTAATAGCCGTATTGGTATCTGCGGTACCCATACCGCCCGCACCGATCACCGCCAGCTGGATCTGATCATTGGCGCTGTACTTTTCATTTTTGCGCGCTGACAGCAATTCGATCACACTGCGTTGCCTGTCGGCAGCCGTAATGATATTCGGCAACAGGGAGGCGCCTACTACTCCTTTGGCGACCTTGCTGATAAAACCCCTGCGGGAGTTCTGATTAGACTTTGGCATGCTTTTCTAAATTATTATAATTAGCGTTCTGGTTACGTGGTGATTAGATTAAAACATCTAAGCTGGTAATTTAAAATTAAAAAGCGGTAAATCATAATTCTTTTGCGGCCAGCGGCCGTTTTCCACCTCTTAATCGTTTACAATCAGTGTGGCGGTCACTGGCAGGTGATCTGATGCATAACGTTCAGGTATCACATCATGGCGCAGCACCCGGAAAGCATTGCCGGGTGCAAAAGTGATGAAGTCGATGGTGCGGTTGGGCTGATCTACCGGTATGGTGAAAGGGCAGCTGTTACAGGTACGTGTAAAGCTGCTGTCCAGCAGCCGGATGGCGGCGCTACCGGGGCGTGCGTTAAAGTCGCCCGCCAGTATCACCGGCATGCCTGCTGATCCCAGTATACGGCTGATCTCGCGCACCTGCAGCAGGCGGTTGGTATCTGGTTTCAATACATCGAGATGCGTGCTGGCCATCATGATCCGGCGGCCGTTGGGTAATGCAGCGGTAACCGTGCATAAGGCCCTTGGTTCTCCCTTTGATCCGGAAGCAGACGGCAAAGCATATCCCTTTCCCTCCAGGATAGGATAGCGTGACAATACGGCTATACCATACTCCCCGCCATCGTAAGGAATGGACTTCGTAAAATAAGCATGCATACCCGTTTTGGCAGCCAGCGCTTCTGCCTCATGTACATCGCGGCCTGAGCGCCCGGTGTGTACATCTACTTCCTGCAGGGCCACGAAATGCGGCTGTTGCTGGCTAATCACCTTTGCAATGGCATCAAGATCTATGTAGTCCTTACGCGATGGCGGATTAGCATGATGAATGTTGTAGGTAAGTACTTTGATGGTGTCTGTGTGAGCGGTTTCCGTTCCTGTTGCCAACCTGTTGGTACTGCAGGCAAACAGGAAAATAAGCAGTGGCAGATATTTCATGGACATTAAGCGTTGGTTGTTTGAGGTTTGATGTTGGTTGAAAGGTTCAGAACAGGTTTGCCAACAAACCTGTTCTGAACCTCCTATTTCAAACCTCACTTCAAACGTTTTGTTATTCCCACCCGGGGTTCTGGCCCAGGTTGGGATTGCGTTGGAACTGTGTTAAAGGAATGGGCCAGAGGTAGTTTTTCGGATCAACGAACCTTCTGCCGGTGTTTACGATCATGTATCCCTGGGCGTCTACGGGTACGCTGGCCACGTAGGGCTGCATGTAGCTGGGCACAAAGGCCTTCTTCATACCTTTTACATCAGCCGCCAGCAGGTTGCCCTGTTTCCAGCGCAGGATGTCGAAATAGCGCTGACCTTCCAGCGCCAGCTCTACACGGCGCTCCCGGCGGATCTCATCGCGAACGTTCATCCCCCAGGCATTGAGTTCGGAGATCACCATGGGATGCATGCCGGCGCGTTTACGCAGCAGGTTAATGCTCATATCAAGATCAGCCTGTGTAAGCTTGCCCTGCATTTCGCGGGCTTCGGCGTAGTTGAGCAGCACCTCGGCGTAACGCATGATGTGGATATCGTTCGGGTCTTTGTTGTAGGTAGCTACCGCCGACACCTGTACGTATTTGGTGAAATAGAAACCGGTAGCGGTTACACATCCTTTCTTATCGGAATTGAATTTAGGCAGCTGGAAAATCTCTGAGGGATTGGCGTCCTGGTCGCCATCATCCTTACCGCCCCATTCACTGCCGGGCGCCAGGATGGTTTGGGACATGCGCGGATCACGGTTCTTAAACACATCGCCATAGGCGGTTTGTGCGCCTTCGTTATAAAGCGGCGATTTATCAATGGGCATGCCATCTGTGCAGAGGTAAGCATCCAGCAGTGATTTGGTAGGATTGAAACGGGCCGTCTGATCGGGTACCTGGGCCTCGCGGCTCATATTATGCATGGATACGTCTATGAGATACAGGCGGGCCAGCATGGTTTCTTTATTGGCGCCGGCGGCCAGCTTGCCTTTGTGCGTAAACAGTTCATTATAGCTGTTCGCGCTGTCTGCAGCGTAATAGAGGCGGTAAACGCCCAGATCCATTACTGCTTTGGCGGCTGCTTCTGCTACATCATACTTGCCATAGAAGAGCGCTACTCTTGATTTCCAGCCCAGTGCAGCGCCTCTGGTAATGCGGCCCAGGTCTGCCGCCCCATAACTAAGGGGCAGTTCTGCCGCGGCGGAGTCCAGCTGCTGGAGAATGAAATCCACCACCTGTGCACGGGGTGTACGCGGCCCGTAAACTATATCATCATCCCCGATGTTCACCGTATTGGTAACAAGGGGTACATCGCCATAGAAGAAGCTGAGATAGCTGTAAAGAAAAGCCCGCAGGAAACGGGTTTCGCCTGCATACTGTTTCAGCTTGGACTCCTGGATGCCCTGTGCTTTCTTATAATTCTCCAGGAAGTGATTGCAACGGCGGATGCCTTTATACTGGTTCACCCATTCGTTGTTGACGGTGCCTACCGTAAAATCAAAATTACCGGTAGAGATGTTCAGGTAGTCAGACAGGGGCGGATAGATGGTATTATCGCCCAGGTTCTCCATATCCACCACATTCTTTCCTTTGAGGTAATCGTAACAGGCATTGGCGGCCAGTTTCAGCTGCTGCTCTGATTTCCAGAACTCATTGTTGGGAATGGCATCCAGCGCATTGCGGTCCAGGAAATTCTTTGAACAGCCAGCCAGGCCCCACGTGATCAGGCCTCCCCAGAAGACGGCACGGATTGAACGGAATATATGCTTTTGCTGCATGGCAGTGATCATTTAAAGTTAATGTTGAGACCAAATACAAATGTTTTCACCTGCGGATATTCACCTCCTGCGCTGGTGACCGTTTCAGGATCATAGGCGTAGAAGAAATCCGTTTTGGTGAGCAGGTTATCTGCAGAGATGTAGGCCCTTAAGCGCTGTATACGCAGCCGCTCTGTCCAGCGTGCAGGCAGGGTATAACCCAGCTGGATATTCTTGAGGCGGAGGTAGGCGGCGTTCTGCAGCCAGTAGTCAGACTGGCGTGCAGTGGTGTTGCGGGTATCCAGGTAAGTGAAGCGGGGATACCAGGCGTCTGTATGCTCCGGCGTCCAGTGATCGCGGTGCACTTCCTGCGGATAAGACCCGTAAGCCTGGAAGGTGTGGATACCGATGCTGCTGATATAGCCGTTGCCTTTACCCACGCCCTGCAGGAAGAAGGAGAAATCAAAATTCTTCCAGCCCAGGTTACCCCTCAGTGAATAGGTGTAACGGGGGAAGGCGTCGCCTATCACTTCCCGGTCTTTATCGGCCGTTATTTTGCCGTCTCCGTTCAGGTCGCGATACCTGATATCGCCGGGGGCTACCTTGCCTTTATCGGCGTCAAAAATGGCAAAATTGGGAATGTATTTACCGGAAGCGTCTTTGGTGAAGTCTGCTTCCTGTGCCAGGCCATCTGTTCTGTAACCGTAGAAGGCGTTGATGGGATAGCCTACCTGCAGGATCCTGTTATCGAGCACAGGCGGTGCGCCGCCCAGGTTCTCCACCCTGTTGCGCACATCAGACAGCTGCGCGGTGAGGCCGTAGGTAACATCGTTGATATGATCGGTCCAACCCAGGCTGAGTTCCCATCCTTTGTTGGACACTTCGCCAATGTTCTGATCGGGAACCTGCAAACCAAGAATATCGGGCATGGGCTTTTTCATCTGGATGTCTTTGGTGCGCTTGTCGAACCAGTCGCCCGTAAAGGTGAGGCGGTTGTTCAGGAAAGCGAGATCGATACCGAAGTTGAGCATGTTCATCTTTTCCCAGCGCAGCAGGGGATTGGCCAGTGTAACCTGTGCCACGCCGCGGGTAAGGATGTTGCCGATGGGCATGGTGCCAACACCTGTCAACACCTCCATATAGGGATACCACTCTGCATAAGAGTTGGCGGCATCTGCACCATACTGGTTACCCAGGCTGCCGTAGGAAGCGCGCAGCTTACCTTCATTCAACCAGCTGAAAGCGCTGTTGTCCTTAATGAAGTTTTCGCGGCTGAAACGCCAGCCTGCTGAAGCGGAGGGGAAGGTACCGTAGCGCAGGTTGGAGGCATACCTGGAAGAACCATCGTAACGTAAGTTCAGCTCCAGCAGGTATTTCTCGTTATAGTCGTAGTTGATGCGGCCAAACCAGGAACGCAGGGCATACTGATAAGCATCGCCGCTGGCGTTCGGATTATCAGAGCCCAGGTTGAAGATGGGTACATCATCACTCGGGAAATTCTGTTTGCTGGCAGCCCAGGATTCATAGCGGTAGGTTTCCTGCTGATAGCCTGCCAGTAGTTTGAAGTTGTGCTTATGCACAGAAAAGGAATAGTCAAGCACCCCGGAAATGTTTTGCAGGCGACTGGTATAATCACGCATTTCAAGACTGTTACTGGTGGCGTTGGAATACCAGAAATCGCCGCTATCCGGGTAGTAGTAATCTATTTTACGGCTAAAAGTAGAACGGCGCTGGTTGATCACATTGGTGCCGTACTGTCCTGTAAAATCAAGGTTCTTCCAGATGTGCACTTTGGCAGACACGTTGCCGGTTACTTCCTGCGAGCGGAAATTGTTATACCCTCCGTCTGTAGCAATGGCCAATGGGTTGCTGGAACCGCCGCCGTAACCCCAGTTACCGTTGGTGAACTTCACCGGGTTCAGGGGCGACATGGTAAGCGATGTATAGATAGGTCCCTGGTCGCCGTCTGTACCGCCGGCGGGCTGGTTCTGCATACGGTCTATATAACCCAGGTTACCATCAATATCAATAAAGTTGAACAGACGGATGGCATTCAGACGCGCCCTTACGTTATTTCTCCAGAACTTGTACTGGTCTCCTCTTACCAGGCCTTCCTGGTCCTGGCGGCCGTAGGAAAGGTAATAGGTAACATCCTGCGAACCGCCGTTGATGCTGAGGTTATGCTCCTGCTGGGGCGCGGTGCTTTTGAACAGGGCTTTGGGCCAGTTGGTGTTGGCAAAGTAATCGGGGTCTGTTCCGTCTTTTGCTTTCTGAATGTCTTCTGCCGTATAGGTTTCAGGCAGGTTCACATTACGCTGCGCCTCATTCAGCATTTCCATATACTCAGCAGAACCCACCATTTTAGGCAACGAATAGGGTTTCTGAAAACCATAGTATCCATTGTAGGAAACGGTAGGTTTCTGGTTCAGCTTACCTCTTTTGGTGGTTACCAGTATTACACCATTGGCTGCGCGCGAGCCATAGATAGCGGCGCTGGCGGCGTCTTTCAGTACTGATACGCTTTCAATATCCGTAGGGTTCAGGAAGTTGATATCACCCGGGATACCGTCTATCAGGATAAAAGGATTGGAATTGTTGGTGGTACCGGTACCGCGTACACGTAAAGTGGTTTTATTATCTCCCGGGAAACCGGTGGCGCTCACAGCCGCCAGACCTGGTAAAAGGCCCTGCAGTGCGGTAGACATAGAGGTTACCGGGCGGCCTGCCAGCTCCTTCTCTCCCACCTGTGCCACAGCGCCGGTGAGGTTTACTTTCTTCTGTGTACCAAAACCTACTACCACTACCTGGTTCAGCTGGCGGGTATCTTCGCTCAGTACCACTTCCAGATGGGCCTGATCTCCTACCAGCACTTCCTTTGGAAGGTAGCCTACATAAGAGAACACCAGTACGGCATTGCCGCCGGGCACATTGATCTCAAAGCGGCCTTCGGCACTGGTAACGGTACCATTGCCGGTGCCCTTCACGCTTACGGTTACACCGGGCAGCAGCTGATTGCCTGCACCTCTAACGGTGCCAGTTACACGCTGTACCGTGATAGCGCTCCAGTTACGGCTGTCAAACAGCTGGGCGTTCACCCCGCTGATACCCGGACTGCTGGGCTGCAGAAGGGCTGGTTGGTCTGTATGATCATCGCGGCGCTCCTCTTCCTTCACAGCGGAGATAGCGAACTGCTGGTCTGTGATCTGTTTCAGGTCAAGACCATAAGGTTTGATCACTGCCACCAGGGAGCGTACAAATGCTTTCTCCCTGAAATTTTCCTTACCGGTGTTGATCTTTATCTGCAACAGTTCTGATCTGCAGATAAAGCTAACATCGTGTTGTTTTTCGATCTGCTGCAGTATCTCTCCTAAAGTTTGCAGCTGTTTGGTCTGGGCCTGGTAAGTGTATACACTGTTTGCAGCCGCGCTGTAGGCTGCGAAGTCCTGTGCATAAAGAGAAGACCCCGCCAGGCAGGCGGCAAACAGCAAAGCGCTTCTGCCTACCGTTTTTAAAGGTACAGTTGTCAGCATATTCCCGGAGTTTTATTACTTACGTTTTGGTTGAATGAAGAGTGTGTCGGCTTTCTTGTCTATCCGGAGATCAAGTGCAAATGCCAGGGTTTCCAGCAGCAGCTTTTCATCTTTCACACGCAGGCCGCCTGACAGCTCTGCTGCTGCCAGACGGCCGTTGCTGATCTGCACATGGTATCCATAGATGTCTTCTATGTATACCGCGATCTCCTTCAGTGTTACATTTTTCAGTTGCCTTCCTTCCTCTTTCCATACAGCATATAGGTCAGCGTTCACACGCTTTTTAGTGATCTTATTATTACGGGCGGAGTATTGCACAAAGTCGCCGGGAGCCAGGTAAAACTGCTTTTCCGGCAGGTCGCCGAAACGTACTTTGATTTTCCCGGTGTTCAGCGTAACGTTGGTATATGCCGCTCCTTCTTTTACGTTAAAGGAGGTGCCCAGTACATCAATATCCGAGTTGGCGCTATGCACAGTAAAGGGATGTGCGGGCGCCTGTTTAATATCAAAGAATGCTTCGCCTTTCAGCCACACTTCACGTTTGGCGCCATGCTGCCAGTCCGGGTGGAAGGAAATGGAAGCCCTGGCATTCAAGATCACCTCAGAACTGTCTGGCAGCCGTACATTACGCACCCCATCTGCAAAACCGCTGTATACCACCAGGCGCGGCTGTTGCTTTTGCAGGAACTGGAAACCCGCCAATGCTACGAGGCCTGTTACTGCTGCAGCTGCGGCCCAGCGCCATACGCGAAGGCTTCTGCGGCGGATAACCGGTGCATCCTGTTCTTTTTCCAGCGCTGCGATCATGGCCAGGTTGCGTTCCAGCGCAGCATCCACATCTGCGGCGGCAGGGCGCTGTTCCTTAAAACGGAGCCCCTGGATAAATGCGCGGGCTGCTTCTACCTGCTGCCGCTTGTGCGGGTGGGCGGCTATCCATCGCTGCCAGAAAGCGTCTGTTGCCGCATCAGGAAACCTTACCCATTGCAGGAAATAATCGTCTGTAATAAAATCTTCAATGTTATAATGCCCGTACTCTTTTTGATGCTCCATTTCGTGTGCTTACAAAAGAAGGAGCCGGGGAAAAGTTGTTTTACCCCACGGGAGCAGCAAATTTTTCAAAAAAAGTTTCAGAGTGAGCGGGGAAGTTGCTGGGCGCAGATCATCATGGATAATTGCATACTGCCCAAAGCGAGTGCCAGCGGCGTTACGGTAAGCAGTGCCCTGAGGAGGGGCTGGGTGTGGTAGGCGTCGCGCAGCATGATAATGGCGCGGGCTACTAATTTATAGGTGGCCTTTACAGAGATATTGAGGATACCGGCAATCTCTTCATAGCTCATGTTTTCGTAGAAACGGAAGAACACGGCTTCTTTCTGCCGGGGCGTTAAACGGCGCATGGCGGCCGCCAGCAATAGTATTTGTTCCTGTTGTTCTTCTGCGTCCATACGCTGCTGCTCTGCGGATACTTCCAGCTCAAAGGCATAATCGTCTGTAGCGGACACGTCTTCCCGGATCCTTTTATGTTGTGAGAGCAGCTTTAACAGGTAGTGCCGAAAGGAAACAAACAGGTAGCTTCTGAGCTCTCTTACGGCGGACAGCTTTTCGCGGTTGGCCCAGAAGCGCACAAAGATCTCCTGTATGCTGTCCTCTACGAGGGCAGCATCTGCAGTAAACTTGCAACCATAGTTAAACAGCCCGGGATAGTACAGTTTATAGATATGCGCGTAGGCATTTTTGTCCCCTTCCTTACAGGCCTCCCAGATGGCAAGATCTATGTGTTGATACTCGTTCATGCGGTGGGCGGAAAGCGTAAAATTATTAATTCTGCTACAGCCGATATGTTATCTTTCAATTAACAGTGGAATGTCAGCACTGACGGCTAACTACTATTGACCAGCGATGTTATTACTTCAGCAATTGCTGATATTTCGCGGGCGTATGCAGCAGTTTGACTGCTTCAGTTACTTCATTGTCCCAGGCTAATGATCTTTCTATACGTCCTTTCTGTAAATAGTAACGGTTTACGATCTCTTCTTCCAGCAGGCGTTTGATCTCTGCTTTATGCTTGAGCAGGTCCTGCTTTTTATCGTGTTTCATCTTCTGCTGCAGGGCTTCGAACTCTTTGGCTACTGCGTCATAATATTTTTCCTTGCGGGCGGTAGATTCGAAGCTTTCCAGCGCTTCTTCGCTGTGTGTTTTATAACTGTAGTCCTTCCCGTCGAGATAGCGTACAAAATTATCAAAATCCTCATCGCTGAGGGAGAAATCGCCGGCGGCGGTTATTGTAGGATGAGCGTAATAATATTCGGTAGCGTAGTCAAAAATGTATTGCCTGCGCAGCAGGGTAATGGCTACCTGGCTAAGGTATACCGGGTCTACCGGGGCGTCTGGCTCTATACCGCCGCCGTCTTTCACTTTACGGCCGGCTATGGTGGTAAAGGAACGGCGCAGTGAATCGGGCACATAGTCCACCTCTCCTTCCTGGTTGCGGTGGGAATAATCTATTGCCTGGATACAGCGGCCGCTGGGCGTGTAGTATTTGGCGGTGGTAACTTTCAGTTTGGCATTATAGGGCAGCGGGCGGGTGGTTTGCACCAGTCCTTTACCGAAGGAGCGCTGGCCCACTACCAGGCCGCGATCAAGATCCTGCACGGCGCCTGCCACTATTTCCGCTGCGGAGGCAGAAGAGCGGTTGGTGAGCACCACCAGGGGGATGTTTACGTCTACAGCCGGTTGCTCAGTCTTGTATTCGCGGTCCCAGTTCTTCACTTTGCCTTTGGTGCTTACTACCAGTTTGTTCTTATCTATGAAGATATTGGATACGGCTACGGCTTCGTCCAGCAGTCCGCCGGGATTGCCCCGGAGGTCGAGTATCACGCCTTTAAGGCCGGGATGTTCCTTTTTCAGCTGTTCAAAGGCCATCTGTACCTGGGCGCCGCTGTTCTCGGTAAACTGCACCATCTTGATATAGCCTACATCGTTGCCTACAAGGCCGGCGTAGCTTACGGGTTTTACGTTGATCTCTTCGCGGGTGATCTTCTTGGTGGTCTGGGCGCCGTTATGAGGGTTTTTAAGCACCATATCCAGCGAGGTACCGGGCACGCCCTTCAGGAGGCGGCTGATCTCTTCCTGGTCCATGCCGTGGGTGGACTTGCCATCCAGGGAGATGAGGATGTCTCCGGGTTTGATGCCTGCTTTGTGCATGGGGCTGCCTTCATACACGTCTGTGATCACGGTGGTATCACCGCTGGTATTGATAGAGGCGCCTACCCCGCCGTATTTACCGGTGGCCATGAATTTGAGATCGTCCAGGTTCTCTTCGGGCACGAAATCGGTGTAGGGGTCTGTTTCTTCCAGCATGGCTTCAATGCCTTTGTGCATCACTTTCTCCGGCGAGAGGTCGTCTACGTAGTAGGTGTTCAGCTCGCGGTAAAAGGCGGCGAAGATATCCAGGTTCTTGGCGATCTGGAAGTATTTATCGCTCTCACTGAAGGCATAGATGCCTGCGCCCAGCAGGATAGCGGCCAGCAGCAGTTTTATCTTGATATTGCGGATCTTTCGCATGATGAAGTAAAAAGTAAGAAATAAAAAAGTAAAAACGCAGCAAAGTGCCGGTGTTAAGCGTAAAAATAGGCAACTATCGGATGATCCGGCTTTCCCTGTTTCATTTTTAACGTTTCATTTGTTATGGTACCGGATCATATCCGTGGCCGCCCCAGGGATGGCAGGAGAGGATCCTTTTGATGGTAAGATAGCCTCCTTTGAAGATCCCGTACTTGCGGAATGCGATGATGCCATATTGAGAGCAGGAGGGTGTATAACGGCATTTTGCGCCTAGTAAAGGCGAAATAACCCATTGGTATATCCTGATCAAGGCTATAAACGGATAACCCAGCCACACTAAAACAGACGGTCTTTTCTTCACGTGAGTTCTTTCAAACGCTCTAAAATTACCGAAATTTTGCGGTGGAGTGTAGTGAAGGGGGCTATTTTTTTGTCGGTATAAATAAGGAAAACCGCTATCTGCCGGGATTGCTGGCGGAGGTGGTCATGGAGGGGTTGTTTCTGGAGGCGCCAGGCTTCGCGGCCCAGGCGTTTTACGCGGTTGCGGTCTACGGCGCGGGGAAAATGGCGGGAACCGGCGCTAAAGCCTACCTGCACGGGATATTTCTGCGTAGGCAGTTCTACCGGCATGTAGATCACGCGGTATGGAAAAACAGAAAACGCTTTTCCGTCCCGAAAAAGCGTTTCAATCAGTTTTCTGCTTTTTAACCTTTCTTCTTTTGTAAAAGAATAAGTCTTTATAGCGCAAATAGTTTTACGTATCTTATTTCAGTTTCCGCTCGTCGGATACCGTCAGCTTCTTACGACCCTTTGCCCTGCGGGAAGCCAATACTTTACGGCCGTTAGCAGTTTCCATTCTCTTTCTGAAGCCATGGACGCTCTTTCTGCGCCTGTTATGCGGTTGAAAAGTACGTTTCATTTCTAATTGTTTGTTTTACCTGTACTATACTAAATCCGCCATAGACGGATATCCTGTTTTCAAAATGGAAGGCAAAGGTAGTGTTTTTTTTAAAACAACACAACTATTAACATAAAAACACGCAAACTGCCTGACTTTTATACGAAAACAGCCCTGCCCGGAAAGAAAAAAGCCTGTCCACCGGGTGGCTGGACAGGCTTTCCTGTACTATTTATCAATTATTTAAGGCCCAGTTTGGTCTTTACCAGGGGCAGCAGGTCGTCACCGGTGGGAGATACCAGCAGTACGCCTACAGAGCTGTCCAGTACATAACCATAACCTTTTTCTTTGGCTACATCTTCGATGGCTTTACGGGCTTTATCGTAGATGGGTTTCAGTACTTCCTGTCGTTTTGCATCGATCTTCTGATCAGCAGCGCTGCGGTACTCTTCAATACGTCTCTGGATATCCTGGATCTCTTTTCCTTTAATTTCTTTCATGTTGTCAGTCATGCTGGCAGCTTTCTCATCAAATTCCTTCATCTTTTTGGTGTACTCGTCTACCAGTCCTTTACCGTCAGATTCGAGGGACTGCGCATAGGTTTGCAGGGTGGTCTGTGCTGTTTTGGTTTCGGGCATAGCATCCAACAATGCCTGAGTATTGATGTGTGCTATCTTAGATTGTGCCATTGCATTCACGCTAAACAACCCGGTTACAGCCACAAAGGCAATAATTACGAACTTCTTCATGATGTTGTCTGTGTTTAAAAAAAATATAAAACTTATTGGTTAAAAAAATGGTTTACTGTTTCTTAACGCCCAGCGATGTGAGTATATCCTCGCTCTTGTCCAGCTTGGGATCTGAGAAGATTACCGTGATCCCGCCGGATTTATCCAGCACGAAATCATACATCCTGCTGGCAGCCAGTTTCTGCACCGCGTTATAGATCTTATCCTGTATTGGTTTTATCAATTCCTCTCTTTTCTTGAACAGGTCTCCTTCGTAGCCGAAACGTTTACGCTGCAGTTCTTTCGCTTCCTTCTCCTTGTTTACGATCTCTTCTTCCCTTTTCTGTTTCAGTTCTTCTGTAAGCATTACCTGCTCTGCCTGATATGCTTTATACATCTTATCAATATCCTGGAACTTTGCATCAATTTCCTTCTGCCACTGTTCTGCGATGGCGTCCAGTTTCTTCTGCGCATCCTTATAATCGGGGATGCTTTCCAATATATACTTCGTGTCTATCACACAATACCGTTGCGCATTTACAGCGCAGGTAGTCACCAGGATAACAGCTAATGTGATGAATATCTTTTTCATCTTTTATTTTTTAGTTCGCAATTTTACTAAACTGCAATATATAATTTAAATATCTATTTCGTTCACATTTAACATCATTCCGGTTCAAAGCCTAACATAAAGGTGAACTTAGCTGCATCCTTTAAACCGTTGCCGGGTGTCAACCGGTCAAAACCTATGCCATAGTCAAACCCGAGCAATCCAAACATGGGCAGGTAGAAGCGCATACCCAAGCCGGCAGAGCGACGCAGCCTGAAGGGGTTATATTCGTTGAAATCACGATAACCGTTTGCGGCTTCTATGAATGCCAGGCCAAAGATGGTAGAGCTGGGGCTGAGGCTGAAAGGATAGCGCAGCTCCATTACATACTTGTTGAATATGGTGAACCCTTCGTAACCCACGGGCTGTCCGCTTTCGGGGTTGATCTTCGGGTTGCTGGTATAATATACCGGGTAACCGCGTTGTGAGATGATATCACGATCGTAGATCGCAAAGTTACTCAGACCATCGCCACCCAGCTCAAAGCGTCCGAAGGGCGACAGGGTAGTGCGGTTGTTGTAGCGCGTGATATAACCATACTTGGCGGCCACTTTCAGTACAAAAGATTTGTTATCCGAACCGGTAGGACGGCTCAAAGGCACATACCATTCTGCGTTGAAGCGGTATTTCTGGTATTCTATGAAGTTGAACTGATCGGAGATCGGTTCTTTGGTATAATCCTTTTCAGGATTAAACAAAGAGTAAGGCGGTGTGAACTGACCGCTGATCAGGAAGTTGGAACCGCTCCTGGGGAAGATCTGCTGATCCACAGAAGATCTTGCCAATGTCAGCTTGAAGCTGATGTTGTTGGAAGTTCCGTTATCGAAACCGGCAATGTTGAAGTAGTTATAGTTCTTCAGCTTGTACTGCTGGTAGTTCAGTGCATAGATGAGGGTGAAATAGTCATCCGGCCATTTCAGCTGCTTACCCAGTGATACGGAGGCGCCCAGTACCTTAAAGTATGCATCGGTACTGGTGGTGGTACCATATATATACTGGTTGTAGGCGCTGGGATTCTGGTAGCTGCTGTAGAAGCTTACAGAGAACTGGTTCTGCTTCTTGCCACCCAGCCAGGGCTCGGTGAAAGAGAAGTTGTAAGAGCGGTAGGCTTTACCGTTTGAAGATACCCTTACAGACAACTTCTGGCCATCGCCGCTGGGCAGCGGGTCCCAGGTTTCCTTGCGGAAGATATTACGCAGGGAGAAGTTGTTGAAGGTTACACCCAGGGTACCGGTCAGACCGATATAACCACCCCAGCCGGCAGAGAGTTCCAGCTGGTCATTGGCTTTTTCTTCTACAGTATAATCAATATCCACGGTACCGTCCTGCACGTTGGGCACAGGGTTCATACCTATTTTTTCAGGGTTGAAGTAACCCAGGTTAGCGATCTGGCGGTTAGAGCGGATCAGGTCAGCGCGGCTGAACTTTTCACCGGGCAGGGTACGCAGCTCACGGCGGATCACGTGCTCGTTGGTTTTGTCGTTACCGGCTATACGCACTTCCTTGATGGTAGCCTGCGGGCCTTCGGTGATACGGATCTCGTAATCGATGGTATCTCCATGGATGCCAGTTTCTACCGGGTCAATACGGAAGAAGAGGTAGCCATAGTCCATATACAGGCCGCTGATATCGCCGCCTTCGGGAGACATTTGTTTACCGAGGCGTTTTTCCAGCAGTTCCAGGTTATATACATCTCCTTTCCTGATGCCCAGTACGCGGGTAAGCAGGGAGTCGTTATAGCGGGTATTGCCTTTCCAGGTAATGTTACCGAAGTAGTATTTTTTACCTTCTTCGATGTCCAGGTCAATGTTCATACCGCCGGCCCTTGTTTTGTAGGTGGTATCCCTTACGATCTGGGCGTCGCGGTAGCCCTGTGAGTTATAGTAGGCGATGATCTTCTCTTTATCCTCCAGGTACTTGGTTTCGTTGAACTTGGCGGATGAGAAGAGTTTAAAGCGGAAGTAGGGGTCCAGCTGTTCCATGGTACGGGAAGGTACCAGGAAGCCGAACGTTCTCCAGTAGTCAGACTGTTCGTGTACACTGTCAGGATACACCTGTTCTTTATCAGGATGGATGGTAAAGCGGGTACGCTCGTGGGTGCCCTTCATTTTCTTCTTTACCCTGGAGTCTTTGATATTGGAGTTATTGACGATGTTGATATCGTTGATCTTCACTTTACCGCCTTTGTTCACGGTAAAGATCACGTCTGCAGCGTTCACCTGGGAGGTATCTGTGCGCTCGGTAACGTTCACGGTTACGTTGCGGTAGCCTTTTTCTTCGTAGTTCTTACGCACCACGGCGATCACATTCTGCTTCATGCTTTCTGTTACCACGGCGCCTTTGCGGAGGGATGCCTTTTTGGCGATATCCTCTGCTTCCGACTTTTTAATACCGCGGAAGATGAAGTTGGAAAGGCGGGGCCTTTCGGTCAGGTTTATTTCGAGCCATATTTTACCATCGTCAATCTTGGTAACGTAGATGGCTACGTTGGCAAAGAGGCGTTGTCCCCAGAGGGTTTGGATGGCTTTTGCGAACTGGTCGCCACCGGGGTATACTATTTTGTCTCCCACGTTCAGACCGGAGAGGGAAATAAGCAGGGCTTTATCGAGATACTGGGTACCGGTAACGGAGATCTCGGCAATTTCGTACTGCTGGGGATTTCCAAAAGCCGCTGGTATTTCGGGCTGGCTGGTCACAGGTTCAGGTATGGTATCTGTCTGCTGAGCGGATACACGAATGCCTGCACTGCAACATAAAACTATGGCCAGTAGGCTCTTAGGAAATAATTTCTTCATTCTGCTGAATTTGTTCGCTAGTTTTGCCAAAACGCCGTTCTCTGGTTTGAAAGTTTAAAATGGCTTCATACAGATTTTCTCTGCGGAAATCCGGCCAACGGGTGTCGGTGAAGTACAATTCCGCGTAAGCCAACTGGTATAATAAGAAGTTACTGATCCTGCATTCCCCGCTGGTCCTAATCATCAGTTCAGGGTCTGGCAGGGCAGCTGTACATAGGTATTGCTGCCATACGTCCTGGGTAATATCTGCCGGGTTAAGTTTGCCCGATTTTGCATCTTCTGCGATCTTTTTGGCTGCATTCACGATCTCCCACCTGGCGCTGTAGCTGAGGGCCATGACCAGGTTAAGGCCTTTATTGCCGCTGGTGATGGCAATGGCTTCATTCATTTCACGCTGGGCCTGGGCGGGCAGCATGTCCATGTCGCCGATCACATGCAGGCGTATATTATTCTTGGTTAGGGTGTTCACCTCTTTGCGGATGGTATTCACCAGCAGTTCCATAATGCCGTTCACTTCATAAACCGGACGGTCCCAGTTCTCCGTTGAAAAGGCATATAAGGTCAGGTACCCGATTCCCAGCTCTGCGGTTGCCTCCACGATGTTCCGCACACTTTCTACGCCTTCGTGGTGCCCGTAAAGCCTGTCCTGCCCCTTTTCCTTTGCCCAACGGCCATTTCCGTCCATAATAATAGCTATATGGCGCGGCAACCGTTGCAAGTCTAATTTATCCTTCAAACTCATGAGTGTGTCAGGCGTAATATAATAACAGAATAACAGTGATTTACTAAAAGTGTGCAAAGATACAAAAATAGATATATGCCTTTTGTGGCAAAGTTCGGCAAGGGGTTTTAACGTAGTTTTAACAGCGGAAACGGTTGCCAGCAGGCGGTTTGCCGGATTGGGCGGGGCTTTGGGGGCTTGTTCCGCGGTGTATTTTTCAGCGGGCGCCGGGTATTTTACCCTGAACGCCCGTTATTTGTCGCTAAAAGTTAATTTTCAAAGGGTATACCCTAGAATTTACACTTGTAGGTGGTAAAAAGGATACTTACGGTAAATTCTACGGAAACGAACTGGTCTTTATCCCGGCTGTTACCACGCTGACGGCCGGCTTCCCCGATCATACCGGTACCGGTGGCCCAGGATCGGTCCTGCAGCAGGTAGGCCACGGTATTCTCCCCGTTGGCCTTGGGCGGGAAGAGGGCCTGCCCCGCGTAGGTGGTGCTTACATCGTCCAGGTAATCAGTCCGGCTAAAACGGTAGAGCACTTCCATGCCGATGTTCACGGAGCGGGAGAGGTTGTATTTAAAGCCGCCGCCCAGCAGGAAGGCATAAGACACCAGGCCGTAAGGCTTACGGTCAGGATACTGGGCAGAGCCCTGACCTTCTGTACGGAGCGGCTGCAGATCGATATCTTTTTCCATCCAGGTAGGCATAGGGGTTGAAATGGAAGATCCCTGCGCCACCGGTCAGGTAAGGGGTGAAACGGTAATTATAACTGCCCGGTTCAAAACGGAAGAAGTTGAAATCACCCTGCAGGTCAAGTTCCTGCACATTGGTATTGAAGCTCAGGTTACGCCTGCGCTGAAACTCATTCTTGTTATATACATCGGAATACCCCAGCTGGGTGATGCGCAGGTGGGCCCTTAACCCGATATAATCGTTCAGGTATTTACGGTAAAAGATACCAACGGTAGGTTTAATAGTATTGAGCGCACCCCTGGTATTCAGGTCGCCAAAGTATTGTGCACCGCCTACTGAAAATCCCAGCTCTCCAACATACGACAACTCATTCTGCGCCACTGCAGGGCTTGCGCAAAACATTCCCAGCGCAACGAGGGCGGTAGTAACAACACGCTTAGTGTGGAAAATAGGTTTCTGCATAAAATTGTCCTTACTTAAACGCGGTAAGCCCTGCTTTTGGTATTAATATTATAAAAATATGAGACAAAAGTAATTAATAAAGTTTGAAGTTGCTTCAAACCTCCAACCTCAAACTACTTCCACCGGTTCCTGGCATCCACTCCCCACAACAGTTTGTGACGCAGGGTGTTGAGGAAATTATTATCGTCCAGNCGGAGGAGGCTGAGGGTAAACGGCTTCTTTCTTGACGGCCAGCTGCACGGTATTGTCAATGGTTTCCATGCGGCTGTCAAGAGAGCACATAAACAGGTCGCTACGGCCTTCCACCTCAAAAGAAATAATATTGTTATCGGGTACGATAATGGGCCTTACGTTCAGGTTATGCGGGGCTACGGGCGTGATCACAAAGCTGCCCGCTTCGGGAAATACCACGGGACCGCCGCAGCTGAGCGAGTAGCCGGTAGAACCGGTGGGGGTGGCTACAATGAGGCCATCTGCCCAGTAAGTGTTCAGGAATTCGCCGTTCAGGTAAGTATGGATCTTTACCATGGCGGAGGTATCCTTTTTTATGGATGGTAAAATCGTTCAGGGCATAGGGCACGTCGCCAAACATGGGGATGTTGGCATCCAGGTGCAGGAGAGTACGTTTATCCACTACGTAGGTGCGGTTAAGCAGGGCCTTTACCGCGGCGTGGATGGCATCTTTACCGATACTGGCCAGGAATCCCAGCCGGCCAAAATTAATGCCCAGCACGGGAATGTTCTTATCTCTTACATAACAAACCGTATCCAGGAGGGTACCATCACCGCCAAGGCTCACCAGGCTGTCTATGGTAAGACTGTCCAGGTCTTCCGGGCGGGAAAAGGTATGGGGCCGTTCCGTGAACTGCACATGTGGCTGCAGGCTATGGTAAAACGGCTCATAGATCACCGGGGTGATCTCTTCTCGTTGTAATTCATCCAGTAATAAGCGGATGTTGGCCAGATCGTCTGTGACAAATCCACGGCTGTAAAGCGCAATCTGCATGGAAAAAAAAGCGATTAGCTGCCAGCTGCCGGCTATTAGCTGATTGCTAAAAGCCGGTAGCTAGCTGCCAGGTATTACGAAATGAGCGATTAGTTGTTAGTTGCCGGCTATTGGCTAATTGCTGGTAGCTGGCTGCTATTTACATGTCAATTTTAGTGTGTAAAAATAGCCCTTTTTGGCCTAACTGGTTTATGCTGTACTCCAAACGGATACAGGTATCGTAAAACGAAACAATAATCAAAACCCATACCGCCCGTATATAGCATACGGTTATTCAGGAAGCTGTTGCCGGGAAACTTGCTGTAGGCATAGCCCACATCGCCATAAGCCTTTAGCAGCAGGCGGATGGGAATGGTGTTGAATTTCTGCGGCACCCAGGGCAGGTGAATGTCGAAGGTCAGTATCTGGCGGCGGAGGTTGGACTTTAAGATAAAAAAGCTGGTACCATCCACCACATAATATTCCAGGCCGCGCAGGTAATCTTCCTGGTAACCCATGGCCTTCTGGTTAATATAGGGCTGATCTGCCGGGAACTTGGCCTGGCCCCTCAGTCCCAGTGCGGCGTAAGTACCGGGAAACAGCTGCCAGTATTTGTTGATCCGCGCCCTGAATTTCCAATGATCTATATCGCTGAAAGGGGCAAAGCCCAGTTTCTCTATTTCACCCTGCAGCACAATGCCTCTGAGGGGATAGATCCAGCTGTCTGCCTTTGTATAGGTTACCCGGTACAGCAGGTCAAGATACTGTACCCTGCTGCGGCCATTGCCCAGGTAATTGGGCGTATGATTTGCCACGGTATCGGCTACCTTTTCAAAGTTATAGGTGAGGAACACCTGGTGGCGGGTATTGATGGCACGGCGGTAGGCATAACTAAGGCCGATGGTATACAGTTCACGCAGGAAATTATCCTGGCGGTAAAAGGTTTGTTTGTTAAGGATGGTGCTGTCGTTGATCTCACGGTTACGGCTATAGGCAAAGGTAAGGCCGATACCGTGACGGAAGCCCCTGTCTACATAAGGCAGGCTGTAGGTAAAAGCCAGCTGCTGGGTATAGCCTATCTGGATGATACCATTGAGGTTGTCATTACGGCCGGTGAGGTTACTGTGGTCTCCCCTTAGGCCTACGTTCACACGGTTCAGGCTTTTGCCCTGCTCTACCCACCACTGGTTAAAGTTACGGTCTGCCAGCTTAAAGATGGGAAATGCGAGGAGTGGCCAGCGTTCATACACGGCAAATTCCAGGTCGGCCGTGGTTCCCTCCCAGTTGCGTACATTGGGTATTACGTTCAGGAAAAGGGCGGTATTCATTAACTGGCGGCGGCCTTTCTCCAGTGTGGCGGAAAGGTCCCTGAGGCGGATGGTATCGCCGGGCACCACACCCAGTTCGCGCAGCACATAGCTGCTGCGGGTTCTTTTATTACCGGTGATCAGCACATTGCGCACAATGAAGTAGCTGGTATCTGTTACTACTGCCAGCGGCTGTTGGCCAGGCTCCTGCGCCCTGGAAGGCAACAGGAAGCAAAGACATAAAATGCCCGACAGGAAACAGAATTTGAACATGCAGTTTGGACCGTGCGATTAGCTAAAAATGTGAAAACGGCCAAAGGTAAGAAAAGAGTTTCAGGTTTGAGGTTGGAAGTTTGAAGTTCGTTAAAGGATAAAAGTTTGGGACAAGTCTGTCGGATGCGTCGCTGAACCTTCACCTGCAACTTGTAACAAACAGCAAACTTCAAACATTAAACTGCATTATATGCTGATGTAGTTCATGAGCAGATCGTAGTTCTTTTTAAGGGTATCTTCCTCTTCTTCAGCGGTGATGGTGTATTTGATCACGTAGTATTTGAAGCGCTCGAAGGTGGCAACGAGTGACTGCAGTTCCTGGCGGTTGGTTTTGAGCAGTACTTCCAGGCGGCCGGTAGTGGGATTGGTGATGGTATTGACGCTAAGCAGGATCACATCATTGGATTCTGCGATACGGGCTATCTCACTGAGGCTGTAATCACGCGGTTCTACTTCCAGGGAAAGAATACCGCCGGGTTCTTTTACGCCGTTATACTGGGCCAGTACGGCCAGCAGGCAGTCGCGCGTAAGGATGCCGAGGTATTCATTTTCTTTGGAGATGACCGGTAGTGCAGACAGCTTCTGGTCGTAAAATAATTTCAGTGCTTCGTAAAAGTGTACGGTCTCGTGTATGGCGGGCTTGTTGCCGTTATACTCCATGTTCTCCAGCAGCGTATCCGGATCTTCCAGGTCCAGTATATCGTCTTCTTCTACCAGTGCCAGGTATTTATTTTCCAGCACCATGGGCAGCTGCGTGAGATGGTATTCGTTCATGAGGCGTAAGGCCCTGGCTCCCGAATCCATTGGATGCAGCACCGGTACTGTTGTTATCAGGTCTCTCGCCAACATGACTAAATGGTTATGGTTTCACTAATGGTATAACAAAGAATATTCCAATTTCCTTCTCCCCAATATACCTAACCGTTAGGTCAGGCCGCTATAACAAAGATACGAGTATTCACGGCGCAGAGATTGCAGGGAGCATAATTAAATTACGAATGGGCGTATATGAATTACGAATGGCGTTTTTCACCCCCGGCTATTACTCAGCTAACCTGCTTTTTAAGCTTTTCCAGGAAGCCCCCCAGGATGACATTGAATTCGGCGGGCACTTCCATCATAGGTGCATGACCGCATTTATCGATGAAGTGTAACTCAGAATTCGGTATCAGGTGGTGAAATTCCTCCCCTACCATTGGCGGCGTAATAGTGTCGTTCTTGCCCCAAACAAGCAGGGTAGGGATTTTGATGTCGCGCAGCTCTTCACCCAGGTTGTGACGGATGGCTGATTTTGCCAGTGCGATGATCTTGATCACCTTCAGGCGGTTATTGACAATCTCGAACACTTCGTCTACCAGCTCTTTGTTGGCAATAGCCGGATCGTAGAACGTGAGCTCGGTCTTTTTACGAATATACTCATAATCTCCACGCTTGGGATAGGTTTCTCCCATGCCGTTCTCAAACAGGCCGGAACTACCGGTAAGGGTAAGCGACCTCACAGGCGCTTCCGGGTGTTTGAGCAGGTAAACCAGCGCTACGTGCCCTCCCAGGGAGTTGCCCAGCAGGTGTATATCTTTGTAGCCAAGGGCTTCAACGAATTTATGTACAAACTTGGCCAGTCCGCTAACGGTTGTTTCGAGGATATTCAAATCAAACAAAGGCAACATCGGGATCACAACTTTGTTGGTTTGACGGAAATGCTCCAGCAGGTCCCTGAAATTACTCAGTGCACCAAACAATCCATGCAGCAATACCAGTGGCTCCCCCTCCCCTTCCTCGATGTATTTAAACTTTCCCTGTGTTTTGATTTCGTAATCCATTGCCAAAGCTTGAAAGTCAATTTTGCGCTAAAATAATTCTTTTTATTAATTCAAATAATCTTTGAAGCGAGTCAGATAGCCTGTAATTCTTTAGCTGCATGATCGAAAAAAGACTGTAAACCTGCAAACATATCCTTGAACATCGGTATTACCACACCGATGCCATCCATTGCTATCGGGCCTATAGGTGCGATATAGGGATATGTTACAGACTGCAGCTTTGTTTCAGGGCTCAACCAGTACAGCTGGTTGGCAATCCATAGTAAAATGCTATAATTTATTGTAAATATAACACAGTACAGCAGAATACCACCCAGGCGATTCAGCCACCCCAGCAGGGCCAGCTCCACCAGTTTCTGCAAGGCGGTTGCGCCAAGCCTGACCAGCAGTATAACGCCCAGGAATAGAACGATAAAACATAGTACGGGTAACCATCGCCAATTAGTGTGCCAGTGCTGCTGGGCATACAAGGCTGACACGGCGGTTAGCTTCAGAGCGGCCGCCAGACCCAGCAGCACTGCTATAAAGGAGAACACGGCAACGATGAGACCCCGTGAGTATCCTTTATAGACAGCGATCACCAGGATGATGGCCAGGAGAATATCTATAACCAAGTTAAGGCTATTTACTTAACAATTCCTTCACCAGGGCGGAGATGGCTTTACCATCGGCCTTACCGGCCAGTTGTTTTGTGGCGGCGCCCATTACTTTTCCCATCTCTGCGGGGGTGGTAGCGCCTGTTTCGGCAATGATGCGGGTCACGGCCTCGCGCAATTCGCTCTCAGATAGCTGTTTAGGCAAAAAGCGCTCAATCACTTCCAGCTCTTCCTCTTCTTTTTTGGCCAGGTCTTCACGGTTCTGCTGTCGGAAGATATCCAGGGAGTCTTTCCGCTGCTTGGCCAGTTTCTGCAGCATCTTTGTTTCGTCTGCTTCGGTCAGTTCACCGCTGCCGCCTTCTGCTGTTTTAGCCAGGAGTATAGCGGCCTTAATGGCGCGCAAAGCGCGGAGCTCGGCTTCGTTCTTAGCCAGCATGGCGGTTTTGATAGCGGAGTTAATGGTGAGTTCGAGTGACATACTATTGTTGATTTTTCAGCTTTTCATTCACTTTTTCGAAGAATTCCTTTGCAAACCTGCGCATATCTTCAGACTGGTCTTTATAAGGAGTGGCGCGCTGCCAGGTATCTGCCATGGTCATCATGGTCTGGTAGAAGAAGTCGGCCATTTCGTCCAGCATCATGTCTTTGGTCCAGAGATCGATACGCAGGGCGGTAGATTCTGCCCTGTCCCAAAAGGCGATCATCATGGCCTTGGCCTTATTCATGCGGTCTGCGGTGGTATCAGATGCGTTCCATTCTATTGTTTCCGGTACTTTGTTGTCATCCAGTCCTACCTGGATCTGGATGGTGGATACTTTACCCATATCAGTTATTTTTCTTTCAGAGGGCAAAAATAGGGTTTAATGTGCTGATGTGCTAATCAGGTGGTCAAAGAGCAGTGCCGCGGCATGGTCCCATGATCCGGGAAGCGGCAGTGTTTCCATGTTGGCCAGCAGGCGGGAACGCAGCTGCTCATCCTTGTAAAGCAGGGCCAGTTTGTCTGCCAGGTCTTCCAGGTTTTGGGGATCCGTGTACACTACGGCATCTTTCCCGGCTTCCCGGGCGGCGGCGCCGTCTATTGCGATCACGGGAACCTGGCAGCGGATGGCCGCGTAAACAGGCAGCGCTACCCCGTCTGTACGGCTGGTATATACCATGGCGTAGGCGGCAGCCGTAAGCTTAGCCAGGCTGGGCTGATCTGCCTCCTGCAACCAGATCACATCCTGGCGGAACTTGTAGGTACGCAGACTGGCGGCTATTTCCTGCCCTGCTGCCGTAGCGCTACCCGCCAACACCAGTTTCATATTGGAGCGCAGGCGGCGTTTAAAGGCGGAAAATGCCTTTAACAGGGGCATGATATTGTTACGTGGATGCAGTGCGGCGGTAACTATAAAATATTCCACCCCGTCGGTATATTCTTTCTTTACGGCTTCCCGCTCTTCCCAGGAAAGGGGCTGGCAGCTTTCATGGATGGCCGGCGGCAATACCTGCAGCCGGGAAGCGGCGGCGGGATCATATTGCAGCAGCTCCTGTTCCAGGCTTAGCGAGGGTACGGTCACTTTTGCGGCTTTGGCCAGGTATTTCCGCGTCTGGCGCTGCAGCAGGCGTTGCCAGTTAAGCGGTTCGCCGCTTACCTCATGCAGGAAATACAAGTCTTTGATAAAGAGCAGGGAAGGGATGGAGCTGCGCAGGGGTAAAAGACCGTCCATGGCCAGGAATGCATCCAGCCGGTAGCGTTTCATGGCCCTTGGCAGCTGCCATTGCAGCCACCACTGGCGGCGCCACAGCGCTGCGCCTTTGCGTGGTACCTCCACGGCGCTTGCGTTGGCGGGGAGCGCCAGTCCGGGTGGAGCGGGACGGTCAAAAAAGAAGATAAATGAGTGCTCAGGGTGCTGCAGGCACATCCGCCGTGTTAGTTCCGTTTGTGCGTTGGCCGTATCTGCGGGAGCATCCTGGCTTATACCAATTGCGCTAACTCCAATTATCATGGCCGCAAAATTAGTTGTTAGTTGTAAGTTATCAGTGATGGAGTTTGGAAAGGGGTACAGGGCTTAAAGACGAACAGCACATTACCTGCACTAAGACGGCACTAAGCTGGTACTAAATTAACACTACAAGCATATCCTGGGTAAAAGACAAGGAAAAGGCCAGTAGAACTGAAGTTTAGGTGGATGTAAGGTGGACATGAGGTGGACTTGATGCCGGGTAAAATTGTACCGGCAAGCGGGCGGAAGTAGGTGGAGGGCAGGCGGAAGATGGCATACCTGAAAAAAAAGATCCATGCCGGTGACATGGATCTTTTGTATCGGGAATTTATATATGCGGTTATTGATCTGCCTTATTGGTGATCCAGAACTCCTTGATGATCTGGTTATTAGGATTACTCAGGGAGCTGATGGTCACTATCACCTTTACGGTGCGGATGGGCGGCAGGTCTTTCAGGTTAATGGTAATGTTCTTGCTGTTTACCGGTGAAGGAATAGGATCCTGCGGTATGTTCTGACCTCCCGGGTCTGTAACAACCGATACGGTAACGGATACCCCGCTGGCGGGCAGCTCAGAGGTAATGTTGGCGGTAAAAGAATGCGTTGGACCAAGAGCAGCTGTATAGTTGCCCTCCTGTACGCCGTCAAGCGATGATGTAAGCTGTACTTCCTGGGGAGGAGGTGTATCTCCGCCGGAGCCTTTTTTCTTTTTACAGGCGGTTACAGTGATTAACAACAGGGCACAGCAGGCTAAAAGATATGATCTGATAGGCATAGTCTTTCAAAGGATTTGCATAAAATTATATTAAATTATAATACCAAACAACAAAAGGCAGTTTGAACGTTTGAAAGTTTGAAAGTTTAAAGGTTGGGAAGGGGCTTACATCAACAGGACACCTTCAAACATTCAAACCTTTAATCCCCCAAACCTTCAGCCCCTCTTTACATCCATCGCGTCACGGAGGCCGTTGCCCAGGAGGTTGAAGGCCAGTACCATCAGCATGATGGCTACACCGGGGGCCAGGGCCAGGAGCGGGTTATGGGTGATGATGAAGTTGTAGTTTTCCTTGATCATCAGTCCCCAGGAAGGCTGGGGCGGTTGTACACCTACCCCCAGGAAACTAAGGCCAGCTTCTACTACGATAGCAGTGGCAAAATTTCCTGCCGCCACCACCATTACGGGCCCCAGTATATTGGGCAGAATATGCTTTACTATGATACGTGTATGGCCATAACCCAGGGCGCGGGCGGCTTCTGTAAACTGCAGTTCACGGATGCTGAGCACTTGTCCGCGGATGATACGCGCCACCCCCACCCACATCGGTGAGCCCTACCGCAATGAACACCTGCCAGAAACCTTTGCCCAGGGCCAGTCGTAATGGCAAATACCAGTAGCAGGGTAGGTATAGACCAGATCACGTTGATCAGCCACATCACCAGATCGTCTACCCAGCCGCGAAAGTACCCGGCCACCGCTCCTAATAAAACACCAATGCTGAGGGATATAAGCACAGCGATACAGCCCACGCTGAGGCTTACACGAGTACCGATGAGCAGGCGGCTGAGGATGTCGCGTCCAAAACGGTCGGTACCCAGCCAGTAAGTTTTTGTGAGGATACGCTCCTGTATGATCTTCTGCTGTATGCTTTGCAGGGGCTCTTTCAGCGGCTGATCATGACCATACCATACGGTGGCCAGGCTGTAGCGTTCGGGGATGGTGGTTTCTTCATCCGCATATTTCTGTACAACCATATCATTGCCTTCAAAGCGGAAAGCACGTATAGGAACATACGTTAGCGCTGCTTCCTTTCCATACAGCAGGCGCTGAAAGAAACCGCCCTTTGCAACAGGACGTTCTTTTTGTATGGCCAGCATCGTGATATGGAAACCGGGGCGCTGGCCGCTTATCTCCAGCACCATACGGTTGGCATAAGGGGTGGAGTCCGGCGCTATCCAGTAAGCAGCCATACTTACCAGGATGGCGCATGTTATGAGACAGAGCCCCGCCATAGCGCCTTTGTTGCGCTGCAGGCGCCTCCATGCCTGGAGACTGAAAGAAGAGCGTATGTTATCAGTGCTGTTAGTCATGAGCGGTTAGCTGTTGGCAGGGCGCCGGCAGCAGGTCAGAAAACTAAGCATTTAAGTTAAAAAATATATATCATTGCCGGGCGGTAAGTTACAAACTCTGCGGACATTCATTCACCCTATGAACACACAAACACATTCGTCTACCGGCTTTGCGCGCTTCTTTGTTACAGTGGCCAGCAAACTTTCATCAGTGCCGGCGAAATATCTTTTCGGGTTCTTCATCCTCCTGGCAATTGGCATATCCTGCCATTCCTGGTTCAGCTCACAGGATATGGCGCAATGGACAAGATATAACAACTATGTGATCTTTAAACAATCGTTCTTTCACCTGGTACATTCGCAGGACCTGTACCCCGAGTACCCGGCAGAGCATTATGATGTATACAAATACAGTCCTTCGTTTTCTTTGTGGATGGGCGTCTTTGCCTGGCTGCCCGACCTGCCGGGCCTGATACTCTTTAACCTGATGAATATTGTAGTGTTCATCATCGCACTGCGTACACTGCCCCTCAGCAAACCCAGGCTGAGCCTGTTCCTGTTCTTTATACTGATAGAGGCCATGATCTCGCTGACCAGCTCACAGACCAATGTACTGATTGCGGGCCTCCTGATACTTGCCTGGCATTTCATGGAAGAAGATAAAGTATGGTGGGCTGCATTAATGGTCATGATCACCATCTACATCAAGATATTCGGTATTGTAGCGCTGGCGCTGTTCCTGCTATACCCATCCCGGTGGAAGGCCGCTATCGCCACCATTGTCTGGGCAGTAGTATTGGGCCTGATGCCGCTGCTGGTGATCACCCCTACCCAGCTGCAGTTCCTCTACAAGAGCTGGGGACAGCTGCTCACCATGGATCATGATGCTTCCACCGGTGTATCGCTCTACGGGTGGTGGCACACCTGGTTTGGTTTCAATATGAACAAACAGGTATTTGTACTGGCAGGCGCCCTGTTGTTTTGTGTGCCCCTGCTGCGTTTCAAAGCATGGGCACAACCGCTGTTCAGGCTGCACATCCTTGCATCCGTACTGATATGGGTAGTGATATTTAACCACAAGGGAGAATCTCCTACCTACATCATTGCCATGACCGGAGTTGGTATCTGGTATTTTACACAAAAGCAAACAGGCATCAATCTGGCTTTATTGCTACTGGCCCTTGTATGTACCTCTTTCTCCTCTACCGATCTTATCTTCCCTTACAAACTTGCCAGAACCTATGTAGAGCCCTTCGCCGTTAAAGCGGTATTCTGTTCCCTGGTGTGGTTCAAGTTGATTTGGGACAGTACCACTGGCAACGGTGCTGAATTAATAGGTAATAATGAATAATTATAGCACTTGTGGCACAGCGGGGTGCTTATCTCACATCCTGTTACTTATAACAACTAACGCCAATTGTATCACCTCCTGACAGCTGTCCCGCTATTGTTAATTTAATTAACGCGCCGCCCCTTCCACTGGTAAGACCCAAATTTCCCCAGCCATCCGGCTACCACAATGTAGGGAATGTGGAAGAGTTGTCCGGGGATAACCCAGCCAAGGAATTTTGTTTTGCCGAAGAAGCGGGCAATGGGGAACATGAAGCATAACTCTGTTATGATCTTGAAGAGCAGAGAGAGCAGCAGCCAGCGCCATACAAAGGGGAACAAAAGGGCGGCGATCCCCATAAAAAGCAGCGCAGCATTCCATAAATATACAATGGCCAGCATCCAGGTAAGGCGCTTATCATCGTATTTATCTGCCTTGGACGACCAGCGGATACGCTGTTGCATAAACGCAGGGAAAGTATCAACGGGGAGGGTGCGTACAATGGCGGCTTCATGCTTCAGGTAACCGATGCTGCCGGGAAATTTGCGGTATACCTTATACATAAGCAGCATATCATCGCCGGAGGCAATATTATCGATGCCTTTAAAGCCGCCCACTTCCAGGAAAGCTTCCTTTTCATAGGCCAAGTTGGCCCCGTTACACATGGTGCCGATACGAAGCTGGGCCACCGCACCGGTAATGCCCTGCATGTTCATAAAGTCAAGCGACTGCAGGATCTTGAAGAAATTAGTCTCCTCGTAAAAGCTGACAGGAGCGGCAATGAATTTAGGGCGGTGTGTTTCATAGAACTGCACCATCGTTTCTATCCACAGCGGCCCCATTACACAGTCGGCATCAGTGGTAACGATCAGCTGACCGCCTGCCTGGCCAATGGCCATTTCAATAGCTTTCTTCTTATAAGAGTTGAGGCGTTGTGTAATATCCAGGTGATCGCTGAGGCGCAGCAGTTTTATATTAGATGCAGGAAAGGAGTTTACCACCTGCGCGGTATCGTCTGTAGAAAAATCGTCTATCACTATCACTTCCAGCAGGTCTGCGGGATAGGTTTGCGACTGCAGCGCTGCCAGGAGGGGCGGCAGGTTGGCTGCTTCGTCGCGTGCGGGGATGATCACGGTAACGCGGGTACGCCCGCTTACAGGTGTTGAAGGAATAAATGCAGGGAGCTGCTTCCACCCAAGCGCGTACCAAAGCAGCAGCAGGCCGTAGCTTATACCCAGTAACGATATAGTAATGAGCAAGATATTCATGTTAATTTCCCGTCAGGCGGCCGTCAAAAGTATATCATTCTCTGTAAATATGCTACTTCAGCTGTTGCAGGTGGCGGATGTATAGTTTTATAGATATTATATCTTGGAAAGGATGGCGCTGCCTAATTCTTCGGATATGAGCTGGTGGCCTTTATTCAATATCACTATCTCACCGGGGAAAGTACCATCTACCAGGCGTTGCCCCACCACTGCAGGGATAATGCGGTCGTACCTGCCATAAAAAAGCAGGGTGCGTATATTATACTGCGCCAGCGACGCCTTGCATTTCTGCAGATCAGGCAGCATGCGCCGCATGCAGGTCCACACATTGTACACCAGCAGGCGTTTATCCAGCTTATCCATACTATGGAATGCAAACTTGTACACGCTCTCATTCAGGGTGCCCAGCTTACGCACCAGGGTAAGTAGCCTGAAGAACAGCTGTGGTTTATAGGTAACATATCTGAACAGGCGGTTACCCAGGGCAGTGCGGGTAACAAACATGTGCCAGGGGTTATTCTTAATACCATCGGGCGCCAGCAGTATCAGATGGCGCAGCCGCGGGGCCATTACAGGTACCATGGAAAGCGCCAGGCGTCCGCCCATGCTGTATCCCAGCAGGGAGAAATGGTGTTGCTGTTCTTTTTTGAGGATCCTCTCTATCAGCACCTGCAGATCCTGCGGGGTGAAAGGGCGGTTTTCCTGCCAGGTGGTCTGGCCGTGAAAAGGCAGATCGATCCCTACAATGGTAAAACGGCTACCCATATATTTTGCCAGGGGTACAAAGTGCATGGCGCTTTCTCCAAAGCCATGCAGGCATATCAGCAGCTGGGGCCCCGTACCTTCCCGGATACCGTGAAAGCGGCTACTGGCATATGTAAAGAAAAACGACGGCATGATAATCAGCGCAATTTTAATCAACTTTTGCCATTTGCCCCAAACTAAGTAAATTACGAAACACCGAACCCAACTCATGTTAAGGTTTGAAAGTTTAAGCGTTTGATAGCCGGAAGGATCACACACAGTAAGCCACCTTCAGACGCAAACCTTTAAACCTTCAAACGCTCAACGCTCAAACTAAAAAATTCGAGGTTATGGACACAACTGTTGAAAAGAAGGCTGACCCTGAAAGGAGCCGAATACCTGGTAAAGGAAAGCAGGCCGGAGGACGTATTTACCCCTGAAGATTTTTCTGAAGAACAGCTCATGATCAAAGAAATGGCAGAGCAATTTGTGACGATGGAAGTAACACCGTTGCTGGACCGTATTGACAAGCTGGAAGAAGGACTAATGCCCTCCCTACTGGATAAGGCGGGCGAACAGGGATTGCTGGGCGCTTCCTTCCCGGAGGCATATGGCGGACTGGGTAAAGACTTTGTGACCGCTACGCTGATCAATGAAGCATTAGGCTCAGGCCACTCTTTCTCTGTAGCCATGGCCGCACATACAGGTATCGGCTCGCTGCCTATCCTGTATTTTGGTACCGAAGAACAGAAACAAAAATATATTCCCAAACTGGCCAGCGGCGAAATGAAAGGCGCCTATGCGCTTACAGAGCCCAACTCAGGCTCTGATGCACTCAGCGCCAAAACCACTGCCAAGCTCTCTGATGATGGTAAATATTACCTGCTGAACGGACAGAAATGCTGGATCACCAATTCCGGCTTTGCGGATGTATTCACTGTATTTGCCAAGATAGACGGCGATAAATTTACCGCCTTCATCGTTGATAAAGACACCCCGGGATTCACGCTGGGTGCAGAAGAACATAAGATGGGCATCAAAGGATCCAGCACCCGGCAGATCTATTTCCAGGACGCTAAGGTACCTGCAGAAAATGTGCTGGGCACTATTGGCAAAGGCCACCTCATTGCTTTCAACATCCTGAACATAGGCCGTCTGAAACTTTGCGCCGCTGCACTGGGCGCCTGTAAACGCTCGCTTACCAGTACCATTCAGTACGCTACCACCCGCGAGCAGTTCAAACAGCCCATTGCCAATTTCGGCGCCATCAAACACAAACTGGCAGAAATGGCCATCCGTACCTGGATGTGTGAATCATCCCTGTACCGCACGGCCCAGCTGATAGAGCAGCAGGAACAGGAATTACTGGCTGCCGGCAAACCCTTTAACGAGGCTGTACTGGGCGCCGCAGAAGAATATGCGGTAGAATGCGCCATCCTGAAAGTAAACGGCTCTGAAGTGCTGGACTATGTAGTGGATGAAGGCGTACAAATACACGGGGGCAACGGTTTCAGCGATGAATACGTGATCTCCAAATCATACCGCGACGCCAGGATCAACCGCATATTTGAAGGCACCAACGAGATCAACCGCCTGCTTACACTGGACATGACGCTGAAACGCGCCATGAAAGGCAAGCTGGATCTTATGACGCCCGCCATGAATGTGATGAAGGAGCTGATGAGCATTCCTGAATTCGGCAACGATGATGAAACACCTTTTGCCGAAGAGAAAAAAATAATCAGCAACCTGAAGAAAGCCATCCTGCTGGTAGCCGGCGCCGCCGTACAGAAACTGGCCATGAAGCTGGAACAGGAACAGGAAGTGCTGATGAACATTGCCGACATGGCCATAGAAACCTTCACCGCAGAAAGCGGTTTACTACGCCTCGTTAAGCTCACAGATAAACAAGGCGAAAGCGCCGCCGCCCTGCAGGCTGATGCGGTTCGTACCTACCTCACCGATGCTGCCGACCGTATACATAAATACGGCAAAGACGCCATCAACAGCTTTGCAGAAGGCGATGAACAACGCATGATGCTGCTGGGGCTGAAGCGTTATACCAAAACTCAGCCTTATAACACCAAGGATGCACGCAGAAGAATAGCAGACAAGCTGATTGCAGAGAACAAGTACATCTGGTAAAGTTTGAAGTTTGAGGTTTGAAGTTTGAAGTTTGTTAGCAGTTAGATGTTTAAATAAGTGTCCGGCATTAAGTTTGAACGTTTAACTTTCAACAAACCTCAAACTTCAAAACCTCAAACTTTTAAACTTTTTGCATCTTTGCGCGTTAGTAGGGATCATTATGAAATTAGTGCATGGCCGGCTGTTGGGAGTAGCCGTTTTGCTTTGTGTATATCAGCTGGGTTACGGACAGGCTTTTATACATCTGAGCCAACCAACACGGGAACAAAACAATGTAAACAACGCTAAACAATATATTTCAGGACGCACCTGCAAAGGCTGCCGTTTACAGGTAAATGGCGACAGCGTTCATGTATATACTACGGGGTCTTTTGCCATCAAACAAGAGCTGAAAACAGGCAGAACACCCCTGGTATTAACTGCCACAGACGCCACCGGTAAAACCTATACAAAGCATATCACCTATTATTATCAACCCGTACCACCACCTGCACCTACCCCCGTTTTCAGGATAGACTATTTTACCATTACACCACAGGGCAACCTGCAGCTTACGGAAGGAGACACCCTGCGCATCAGAATGAAAGCCTTTCCCGGATGCCAGGCCAACTGGATCAATAACGCCCCCCTGCAGGAAGTGACTTCAGAGAACGGCACGCCCGGCTTTTATGAAGGCGCCTATGTGATCAAAGCATCAGACAGCCTGCTGAACGGCCGTATCAGGGTATCATTGCGCAACAGCAACGGCACCACGATTGTTAAGGAGAGCCCGCAACGCTACTCCTACATGCCGAATGAAGGCCTGTTCACCGGCCGTACCATCGACAATATGACCTACCTGACCGTTTCTCCACATGGCGATCGGCTGGGCCCCCAGAAGCTGGGCTACCTGGATGAAGGCGTATTGCTGCAGATCAGCGGCCGGGAAGGGAATTATTATAAGGTAAGACTGGCCGCAGGGCGTTTTGCCTATATACCCGAACCGCTGGTGGATACCGCCACCCTGGCTGAGCCTTCGCCCGTGAGCATCGTGAACCAGGCCCGGGTATGGGCAGATGAAGATTATGACTATGTGTCTATCCCCCTGGCCAACAAACTGCCCTATATCTCCACCCAGGAGGTACGGCCGGGCAGGATCATCGTAGACATATTCGGCGCCTATGCGGAGGCTGGTTTACAAAGCCAGATAGGCAGCACCCTGGAGATACAGCAGGTAGCCTGGCAGCAACCCGAACCGGAAGTATTCCGCACGGTGATCAACCTCCGGCACGCATTTCCCTGGGGATACAAAACCTATTACCAGGGCGATACGCTGACCATACAGGTAAAACGCACACCAGACAGCCTGCAGCTCAGGCACCTTACCATTGGGCTGGATGCAGGCCATGGAGGCAGCAATGTAGGCGCCCTGGGACCCGCCGGCGTTTATGAAAAAGAGCTTAGCCTGTCTATCACCATGCTGCTGAAGGCAGCGCTCGAAAAAAGAGGGGCCACCGTACTGACCACCCGCACCCGGGATCAGTTTGTAGCCAACGAGGAGCGCCTTTCCTATTACCGCCGTACAAACCCGGACCTGCTGCTGAGCATTCACCTGAATTCATCCATCAACCCGGTAGACATTAAAGGAACCGCTACCTACTATAAACATCCTTTCTGTGAACCCCTGGCCCGGGCTATTTATAACCGCATGCTGGAAACCGGCCTCTCGGGCTTTGGCTGTAACGGTGATTTCAACTTTATCCTGAACAATCCCACAGAGTTCCCGGATGCACTGGTGGAAACGCTGTTCATCAGCAATCCCGGCGATGAGGAAAAAGTGCTGGATCCCGCTTTCCAGGCAGCCATGGTGGAAAAGATCATACAGGGACTGGAAGATTATCTTGCTGCCGCAGGGCAATAAGCCGGCTCCGCATAATTTAAAGTTATCACCTATAACCTTTTATTATCCCTCGGAAGAGGCTTACTAGTCTACCCCCACAGTAGATTATTATATATTTGCAACAGGGTTCAAGCAACAAATAATCACTACCTTGCGTATTGAATGATTATTTTTGATAATGTAACCAAAGTATATGCCAGACCAGATCAGGGAATTTAACGATTACAGGGGCAGGATGAATGAGGTGATCCTTGGTAAGCAGAACAAGGTGATCAACCGCCTGTTTAACCTGGACACCAACACCTATATGGAAGGCGCACTCAGCACCAAGGTAAAGGAGATGCTGGGCCTGGTATCTTCCATGGTGCTGCGCTGCGACGATTGCATCAAATACCACCTGGGTAAATGTCACGAACAGGGCGTTACCACCGAGGAAATGTATGAGATCTTTGCCGTTGCCAATATAGTAGGGGGCACTATTGTGATACCGCATACGAGGCGGGCGGCAGAGTACTGGGAGCTATTAATTAATAATTAATAGTGAAGAATTAGTACTTACAGAACAGGTGTCAGGGGGAAGTTTTTAAATTTGCATACTATTTAATATCAAACGATGTCAACAACAACAATTGCCCCGCAGGCGTTAACGGCGAAGGATTTTGCAACGGACCAGGAAGTACGCTGGTGTCCTGGCTGCGGGGATTATTCTATATTAAAACAGGTTCAGACCATCATGCCGGGATTGGGAATTCCCCGGGAAAACATTGTGATCGTTTCCGGTATCGGGTGTTCTTCCCGGTTTCCGTACTATATGAACACTTACGGTATGCACTCTATCCACGGACGCGCTACCGCCATTGCTTCCGGCCTGAAGGCTACCCGCCCCGAGCTGAGCATATGGGTGGTAACCGGCGACGGAGACGGGCTGTCTATCGGTGGTAACCATACCATTCACCTGCTGCGCCGTAATTTTGACCTGAACATCATGCTGTTCAACAACCAGATCTACGGCTTAACCAAAGGACAGTACTCCCCTACTTCTGAAGAGAATAAGGTGACCAAATCCACTCCCTTTGGCAGTATAGACCATCCCTTCAACCCCCTGGCACTGGCAATGGGCGCAGACGCTACCTTTATTGCCCGCAGCATGGACCGCGATCCCAAGCACCTGCAGGAGCTGCTGAAACGCAGCCATGCCCATAAAGGGGCTTCCTTCCTGGAAATATACCAGAACTGCAACATCTTCAACGATGGTGCTTTTGAAATATTCACTGAAAAAGGCAGCAAACCGGAAGAAACCCTTTTCCTGGAACAGGGCAAACCGCTGATCTTTGGCGCACAGAAGAACAAAGGCATCCGCCTGGATGGCTTTAAACCGGTGGTGGTTGAGCTGGGCGCCGGCTACAGTGCTGACGACCTGTGGGTACATGATGAAGCTGATTTCTATAAAGCGCAGGTATTAACCCGTATGTTCGATGACCCGCGTATCGAGGGACACTTACCGCGGCCCTTTGGCGTGTTTTATCAAACCAGCCGTCCTACCTATGAGGATGTAATGGCACAACAGATAGCCGATGCAGTTGAGAAGAGAGGTCCGGGTAACCTGGACAAACTGCTGGCAGGAAACGAAACCTGGACCATCAGGTAGCAAGTAAAAGAAACAAGTAGCAATAAAAAAGGGAGCAGGTGGTGATGCCATCTGCTCCCTTTTTATTTCATTATCTTTTTAGTGACCGGTGAGCGCTGTTACGTCAAACAACACTTTATACAGCAGGATGAGACCGAACATTACCATACAGGCGCCCGCTATCCGATTCAGCCATACCACATTGTTAAGGGTGAGCTTATGGCGGATCTTATCGCTGACAAACACTTTCAGTATATCCATGGATAATACCAGGCTGAGGCACACGCCATACATCACGAAGCGATGGCTTACGGTGGTGGCGCTGTTGGCTACACATACGCCCAGCCAGAAAATAAGTACACCGGGGTTCAGGGTGTTCATCAGGAAACCGGCCAGCCATATTTTAAGATAGTCATGCGTACGGAACATTTCGGGCTTTTCTTCTCCGGTGCTGATCCTGATCTTCTTGAGAAAGAGGCCGTAGAGCCCCATGCCTACCAGCATGATGCCGCCTACAATACCAATGCTGCGCTTATAATCTTCCAGACCTTCGATAAAGGAAGTAGCCAGGTTGCCGATCAGTACAAACATAATATCGCTGAAAGACACGCCCAGCACAAAGCTGATACCGGCCTTAAAACCATTGTTGATACTATATTTGATAATGGCAAATATTACCGGGCCCACCGATACAGATAGAAATATTCCCAGTCCTAAACCTGCTACGATTCCTGCAACCATTTTCAGAAAAATTCAAATTCCAAATCCCAGATCCCAAAGCAAGATGAATGTCAGAAGGAAAAGCAATATGCATTTGGTTCAGACATCCATTTACTCCGAATTTGGAATTTGGAATTTGGTATTTGGAATTTATTTACCCACAGTTTTTGTTTCGAGGAAACTTTCCCAGTCTTTCAGCTTATCACCCTTCATCACCCTGGGAAACTTGTTCATAGCACCTTCCTTGCCTTTGCAACGCAGGTAGTCAATAAATATATCGTTTGGCAGCACTTCCACAAAGATCTCTTTCAGCGCGGAAGTTCTTTCTACTGCATAGTCGTCGTTTACTTCAGAGAGCGTCTGATCGATGATCTCGCGTATCTTGTTGCTGTCTACCGCGGTATCGTCTGTACCAATGTACCAGCGGTGGGCAAACAGGTTCTGATAAGGGAACCCGGCAATGGTAAATTCCTTTACCGTAATACCCAGCTTTTTCTGCACGGTATCAATGGCCTTGTTCATGTTATCAATGCTCATATGTTCGCCGCAGAGGCTCAGGAACTGCTTGGTACGGCCAACAATGATGATCTCATGCTCTTTAACGGAAGTGAACTTCACCACATCTCCTATCAGATAACGCCAGGCCCCTGCACAGGTGCTCAGCATTACGGCGTACTCTACATCTTCTACCACTTCGTGGATCATGTAGGATTTTGGATTGGGCTTCACCTCTCCGTCTGCATCAAAGTTCTCTTCATTAAAAGGAATGAATTCAAAAAAGATACCGGCATTCAGCACCAGCTTAATGCCTTTGGTACCCGGACGCGCCTGGAAACCAAAAGACCCTTCTGAGGCCATGTAGGTTTCAATGAATGTGATGGGCTTGCCCAGCAGTTTCTGGAAACTTTCCCGGTAAGGCTCGAAAGAAACCCCTCCATGTATATAAATAGCCAGGTTAGGCCATATCTCGTGAATATGCTTTACACCGTGGTATTTGATGATCTCTTCCAACACGATCTGCACCCAGGCAGGTACACCGCATACGGTACCTACATCCCACTGGGGAGCCTTACGCACGATGAGCTTGATACGCTGTTCCCAGTTTGGTTTTTTGGAGATCCGGCCGCCGGGCTTATAAAAGCGGCGGAACCAGCGGGGAATATTTTTGGCCTGTATACCGCTCATGTCGCCTTCGTAATAGTCGCCTTTTTCGTACAGGGAAGTAGTACCTCCGAGCATCAGGATACCTTTTTCAAAAGATTTAGGCGGAATATTGAAGTTGACCATGGAATACAGCTGCTTTACCCCTACTTTTTTCACGGTACGCAGCATGTCGCGGGTAACGGGGATATGTTTGCTGGCAGATTCGGAGGTGCCGGAGCTGAGGGCAAAATACTTGATCTTTTCTGGCCAGCTTACATTTTCCTCTCCTTCCAGGCATTTATGCCACCACTCGCGGTACATTTTATTGTAGTTGTGCACCGGGATACGGGCTCTGTACTGGTTTATAAAGCTTGGGCTATCCAGGATCTCCTGGAATTTATAGTGACGGCCAAACTGGGTGTGTTTTGCCTTCTCTAAGAGCCGGTGCAGTACCTGGAGCTGGTATTGGCGCGGTGTCCCTAACTTAACCGTGAATTGTTTACGGATACGGAGTGACCTGGATATAAGATTACCGATGATGGCCATTAATTTTCCTTCACATTATTTGAAATGCAAAAATACGGGAAATAAGTTGTTAGTTGCTAGTTGTCCGTTGTTGGTAGTAAATGCCTGAAAGATAGCGCTTCCTTCACTTAAATCACTGATAACTGACAACTAACAACTGACAACTAAATCTCCTACCTTTGCGACATGTTAAAAGCCACATTACTTAAAGCTACGGAGGCCGGTGGAAAGATCTTACAGCAATATTTTAACGGCAGCTTCCAGATAGACAGCAAAAGCACTGTAAATGACCTGGTTACAGAGGCTGACAAGCAGGCTGAAACCGCTATCCTGAGCGCTATCCGGGAAACCTACCCCGACCATTACATCCTCAGTGAGGAAGCCGGGGAGATCAGCACTCCTTCCAACACGAAATGGATCATAGACCCGCTGGACGGAACAGTGAATTTTGCCCACGGCATTCCCTTATGCTGTGTATCCATTGGCGTGGAAGTAGACGGCGAAGTGATCATGGGCGCCGTGTATAACCCTTTCATGAATGAATTCTTCTTTGCAGAGAAAGGACAGGGCGCCACCCTGAACGGCCAACCTATCCGCGTATCTGCAAAACCCGAGCTGGCAAAGGCTTGCCTGGTGACGGGCTTTCCATATACCTGGGAAGACGAGCCAAACGATCCTGTAGTGGTGTTTTGGCCGCTTTATACGGCAGGGACTGCCGCTGCGCCGCCTGGGATCTGCCGCCATTGATCTTTGCTGGGTGGCTGCCGGACGTTTTGATGGTTTTTATGAACATAAGCTGAATGCCTGGGACTCTGCCGCAGGTTTCATTATCGTAGAAGAAGCGGGCGGAAAAGTGACCGATTTCAAGGGCAATCGCTTCTCTCCCCATCAGAAAAAAATCATTGCCACCAACGGGATCATTCATGATGAACTGCTGGCGGCCGTAAACGGTAAATAAATTTTTAGCGCAATGAGCGAAGAAAGGACAGAGGTCGGCTCCCTCGGGGAATTCGGCCTGATAGACTATCTCACAAGAAATATAGAAATTCAGCAGGCCAGCACCGTGCTCGGCGTAGGCGACGATGCGGCCGTAATAGACCATTTTGGCAAACAAACCGTGATCAGCACGGATATGCTGGTGGAAGGCATTCATTTTGACCTGGCATACACCCCCCTGAAACACCTCGGGTATAAATCAGTGGTGGTGAACCTGTCTGACATCTACGCCATGAATGCCACCCCTACCCATATCACCGTCAGCATTGCCTTCAGCAACCGCTTTTCCGTTGAGGCCCTCAGCGAATTTTACGATGGTGTTTATGCCGCCTGCGAAAGATACGGTGTAGACCTGGTAGGAGGCGATACCTCCTCTTCCCAGAAGGGATTTGTGATCAGCGTAACGGCCATCGGCGAAGTTGCCCCTGACCAGTTCGTAAAACGCTCTACCGCCGAAAAAGGAGACCTGATCTGTGTATCCGGCGATCTGGGCGCTGCCTTTCTGGGGCTCACCCTGCTGGAACGCGAAAAACAGGTACACCTGCAGCATCCTCAGCTGCAACCAGACCTGGAAAACCAGACCTATATCATTGGTCGTTTACTGAAACCGGAAGCCCGCAAAGATATTATTGAGTTCCTGGAGTCTTACGGAAATCAGGCCTACCGCCATGATGGACGTGAGCGACGGCCTCAGTTCAGAAGCCCTGCACATCTGCAAGCAAAGCAACCTGGGCTGTGTGATCTATGAAGACAAATTACCCATACATGATCAAAGCAGGCAGCAGGCAATGAAATTCAGCCTGGACCCCACCGCCTGCGCATTGAGCGGCGGCGAGGATTATGAATTGCTGTTCACCATTAAACAGGCGGATCATGAAAAGCTGTTACTCAATGAGCAGATCAGCGTGATCGGCTATATGACAGACATCAGCGAAGGAGCGCATATTATTACCAAAGGCGGTAAATAAATTCAAGCTGGTACGCCCAGGGGTGGAATGCATTTGAACAATAATAGCTAACAGCTGCTACTCATTACTCTTCTACTTTTATTTTGATGCTTTCGCTGTTGTGGGTGGGCGGCAGTACGCCTGCGAATACACAGAATTTGAGCTGGTATTCGCCGGGTTGTTCGGGCATGGTTACTTCCATCCGGATCATGTGTCGCTGCAGCGCTTTGGTAAGGCTGATATCTGATCTTACCGGGGCTAATCCTTCTCTTTTACGCATAAACGCATAGCCCAATACCGCTTCGTGGGCGGTGTCTTCGGGTACCGGCTGATGGTAACCGCTACGCATCTTCAGTACGAAAGCCATACGCTCTCCCGGCTTTACCTGCAGCTTTTTCATGGCAGGCACCATCCAGATCAGTGAGTATGAATAGTATTGTGGCTGTATGTAATATTCCCAGGTGCCTTTTACCGTGTGTATACTATCGGTCACCGGCAATTCTGTTCCCGGCTGATAGGCAATCATTACCGGTTTGCCCCATAACTGTTCTTCGGTGTTCCAGTAATTGTATTGATTACGGCGGGCATAACGGCTGTTAACGCTGTAGGCCGGTTCTCCGTCTGAATAGAACATGTACTTGGAGGCCAGCTGGTAACTGTTCAGGAACACTACCGGTATGCCGGCGGCCTTATCTTCCAGGGCCTTTGCCCATTCGCGGTTATGATGGATCTCCGGGCGGATCTTTACCCCCGGCAAAAAATCCCAGGCCATATACACCCTTGTGATGAGCACTACTATCAGTGTGGCAATAGTGAGATAACGCAACAATTTCCAGGAGCCCCTGCGTCGGATAATGGCCTGGTGCGCCAGTATAACGGCTGGCGTAAACACCATCACCGTCCAGTTGGCCTCTACCCGGCCTTTAAAAGTGCTGAACAGGAAAAAGGCCAGCACACCTATCAGGCACACCTTGAGCGTACGTTCAAAACTGCTCTGGATGGGGCAGATAAAAGCATAGTACAATATCAGCCAGCCGGCAATTGGCCCGAAAAGCAATAGCTGTCCGAGGATATAGTCCAGTGAATACGAAATATGGTAACCCGGGGCATTCCTTTCAACCAGGTGGTACTGGATGGAAGGATAGCCGTGGCTGTACTGCCAGTAAAGGTGTGGCAGGTATAGCAGCGCAGTAATGATACACGCTATATAGAACTTGAATACCTGCAGCAGGCTGGGGGTGGATACCAGGGTAAAGAACACCAGCAATATCCCGTGATACTTACTGTAAAACATCAGGGCCATGCTCAGGCTCAGGAGCAGGGTATTCTTCCAGCTTTGCTGTTCGGTGAAACGCCGGTAAACCCAGAAATATAAGGTGGCAAAAAAGATCAGGGGTACATCGGGCACGGCCAGCATTCCGCCTATCTGCATGGCGCCCATCGCACCCATTACCAGGTAAAACAGGCGGTTATGCTTCTGAGGGATCAGTTCCCAGGTAAGCCAGAGGGTCAGCACATTGAGCAGCACCATCACTAAGCGTACTCCAAGCTCATTATGAAAGATAGCGTACCCTGTCTTTATCAGCAGCGCTATCATGGGCGGATGATCAAAATATCCCCAGTCCAGGTGGCGGGAATATACCCAGTAGTAGGCTTCATCATCCATCAGCTCTGTGAACCCTGCCTGCAATAAGCCCAGCAACAGCCAACCCAGTAAAAAGGAATACTTGTAATGATCTCTGGTTAAAAAACGCTTTAGTGCCGACATACAATGTTTGCAGGTTAAGGATTTGTTAACTGCGAAGGTAAAGAATAGTGCACCTCAAAATACTCATCAAATGCCACCATGCTATCGCGGTAACCGGCAGCTATGCGGCCCAGCTCATCACCCTTCCCTGCCAGGGCAGCCGGGTAGGTACTGGCCATGCGCAGGGCTTCATCCAGCGGAATACCCACCTGCTGTACGCAGTTTTTCACGGCCTGTATCATGGTAAGGCAGGACCCTGCAAGGGTTCCCTGTGCATTTACATAACGGTCGTTCTCCCTGATATAGATATAGTCTCCCTCCAGGCATTCTGCTACGGCGTCTGTAATCAGGTAGAGGCGTTCACCCATAATCTTCTTGCTGATGCGGATAGAGGCAAAGTCTACATGGATACCATCTGCCACCACGCTGGCGCATACACGGCTGTGATCATAAATAGCGCCTACCATGCCGGGGGCCCTGCTCTGAAGGGCAGACATGGCATTGAACAGGTGGGTGGCGGCGGGTATACCGTTTTCAAAAGCAGTATAGGCCTGCTGATAGGTGGCATTACTATGCCCGGCGGAAACCAGTATACCGGCGTCCTGCAGCTGTTTAACCAGTGTGGGGTCACAACATTCAGGGGCCAGTGTCATCATCTTAATGATTCCCCTGCCATGTTCCAGCAGGCGGTCAATATCGTATTGCGTTGGCGCTGTGATGTATTGCAGCAGGTGAGCGCCGCGTTTTTCGGGGTTCATGAAGGGGCCTTCCAGGTGAAGGCCCAGTACGCCGGCCCCACCCTCGTCCCAGTATTGTTTTACGGCCTGTATGGCTTTCAGCATCACTTCCCAGGAACTGGTAGGCACGGTAGGCATGAAATAAGCTGCCCCGCCCCCACGGCAATATTCATAGGTAGCTTTCAGTGAAGCCGTATCCAGGTCGTATGGAAACAATTTATTGTTACCTCCGTAGATCTGGAGGTCTATCAGCGAAGGGGCCAGTGTAAGGCCCGAAAGATCTATCCGCTGCGTGTTTGCAGGGATCTCTGAAACCGGCAGTATACCGATGATACGTCCTTCGTCTGTTAATACCGCATGATCTTCCAAAAAGCGGTCTCCGGTGAAAATACGTGCATTAACATAAGTAACTGCCATAGCGGTATGTTTAGGTTTCGTATAATTCCAGCGGCAAGCCGTCGGGGTCTGAAAAGAAGGTAAAGCGTTTACCGGTGTAAGGGTCAACACGTATGGGCTCTGCCGCTACGCCATGCTGCTGCAGCGCTGCCACTGATTGTGCTATATCCTGTACGGTAAAAGCCAGGTGTCTCAGTCCCTGCGCTTCGGGGCGGGTGGGCCGCGGAGGCGGATCGGGGAAGGAGAACAGTTCAATGATATAATGACCGTTCAGGGCCAGGTCCAGCTTCCAGGACCTGCGCTCTTCGCGGTATACTTCTCTTACAATCTGCAGGCCCAGTACCTGGGTGTAGAAGGCCTTGCTGCGTTCATAATCTGCACAGATAATGGCGATATGGTGTACTGCAGTAATCAAAACACCTGGAATTTATCTGCATCCTTCAGGAAGGGCAGGCGCTGCCTGATGTCGTCCAGGCGGTTGCGCTGGAGGGTATATGTGAAGATATCCTCGTCGTGACTTTTCTGGTAAATGATCTCTCCCACCGGGTCAATAATGCTGCTGTCGCCGCTGTGGTAGATATTGTTGCCGTCATTGCCTACCCGGTTTACGCCTACCACATAACTTTGATTCTCGATGGCGCGGGCCTGCAGTAAGGTTTTCCAGGGCGTGCTGCGGGCTTCGGGCCAGTTGGCCACGTTGATCAGCACATCGTATACGGGCGCCCCGGTATCCGGGGAGATGGCGTTACGCGCCCATACGGGGAAACGCAGATCGTAACAGATAAGGAGGTTTATTTTCCAGCCTTTTACCTGGGCTATCAGGCGTTTATCGCCCGGCTGATAATGCTCATGCTCGCCTGCAAAAGCAAATACATGACGTTTATCGTACGTGCCGTATACACCGTTGGGTTGCATCCAGATCAGGCGGTTCAGGTAATGATCGCCTTCCTTAATGATAAGGCTGCCGGTGATGATCACATTCTTTTCTGCTGCTTTCTTCTTCATCCACTGCACTGCGCTGCCATCCATGGTCTCTGCCAGCTTTTCGGGCTGCATGCTGAAACCGGTGCTGAACATCTCGGGCAGCACTACCACTTCCGTACGCTCGGGAATAGCGTTCACTTTTTCATCAAACATCCGCAGGTTAGCTGCAATATCTTCCCAGTGAAGCTGCGTCTGGATGAGTGTTACTTTCAGATCTGACATAATTAAAAATGCTTAACGCTGAATGCTTAACGCCCAACGCCGTCCGCACAATGCATGGAGCATTACGCGTAAACCGTTAAGACTGACTTGACAAATTTACGCTCTGCAAGCTTAAAAACTATTGAAAATACTTGACGCTTTAACCGGCATCATTTGCAATTCCTTCAACAACAGCCAGTATGAGGTCTGTTTCAAAACCCTTCTGTATAAGGTGCTGGATGGTTTTCTGCTTCCGTTTCAGGGGGTGTTCGCCTTCCAGGGAGGCATATTTCTTTCCGGCCAGCTTATGGAGTGTTTCGCGGTAGTCTGCATCATCTATTTCCTGCAGGGCTTTTTTGATGCAGTAAGGTGATACCTGCCTTTGCTGCAACTCGATGGTTATTTTGCGGCGGCCCCATTGCTTCAGGCGAAACTTACCACCGGCAAAGGCTTTGGCAAAGCGTTCCTCATTCAGGAAATTGTCTGCTATGAGGTCTGCAATGGCTGCATCTGCAGCATCGCCACGCAGGCCCAGTTCGCGGCACTTAGCCGCTACTTCACTGTGACAACGTTCCTGGTAAGCGCAATAATGACGGAGTTTCTGCAAAATGGAAGGATCCATGGGGAGGTAGTGGTGGGCCGATCGTCATTAGCTGTTAGTGATAGATGCCCCGGAGATCTCCTGCGCGGCCATCACTAACAACTAACGATCGGCTTCAGACTATTTTTTCACAATCATTAAACGTGCATAATTCAGCATGATCTTTTTCTCGCCGCCGCCTTGGGGAAACACTACCGTAGCAATACGGTTGTTGGGCGCGCCTTCCAGGCTGAGGATGGTACCGAAGCCAAACTTCTGGTGCTCTACTTCCATACCTGCTTCCATGATAGCCGGATCATCCGGCGTAAAGCCGGGCGAGGGCACATGCGTACCTGCCGCCTGCGTGGCCGGTTTGGGTGCGGGCCTGGATTGGGCAGCAGAAGAGGAGCCGGGAGAAGAAACAGGCGACTTTTTCTGCATGCGGTCAAACATATTGGAACCACCGTTATTCCATAAGCCGCCACCACCGCCGCCAAAGGTGTTGCGCATAGCGCCGCCGCCGGCGTAGCTGCGGTCTATGAACTGCTCGGGCATTTCTTCGAGGAAACGGCTGGGCTCATTCTGTACCAGGCTGCCAAAACGGTAACGGCTGTTGGCGTAGGTAAGCCACAGGCGTGATTTGGCGCGGGTAATGGCCACGTAGAACAGCCGGCGTTCTTCCTCCAGCTCTTCGCGGGTGTTGATAGAGAGCGTGCTGGGAAAGAGGTTCTCTTCCAGCCCCACAGAAAACACCACCGGAAACTCAAGGCCTTTGGCTGCGTGGATCGTCATCAGCTTTACCACATCGCTGTTCTCATCGTTACCCTGGTCTGCATCCGTGAGCAGGGTGATCTGCTGCAGGTAGGACCCCAGGCTTTTATCCAGCAGTTCGCCGTCTTCCGTAGGGGTTTCGGTGAACTCCTTGATAGAGTTGAGCAATTCCTGGATGTTCTCGTAACGGGCCAGGCCTTCAGTGGTTTTATCATTGAAGAGCTCTTTTACGAGGTTGGTGCTTTTACCTACCTGTACGGCCACATCGTAAGCATTCTGCTTATCAATGGTAACCTGGAAACTGCGGATCATGGTAACAAAGCCTTCTATCGCTTCCAGGGTACCGCCTTTGAAACCAAACTCGCGGGCGCGCTCCAGCACTTCCCAGAGCGTGATATTGTGTTCATTGCTGTAAACAACGGCTTTTTCTATGGTGGTTTTACCGATTCCCCTTACCGGGTAATTGATGATCCGTTTCAGGCTCTCCTCATCACGGGTGTTGATAGTAATGCGCAGGTAGGCCAGGAAATCCTTGATCTCTTTACGCTGGTAGAAGGAAACACCTCCGTAAAGGCGGTAGGGAATGGCCTTGCGTCGCAGGTTTTCTTCAAAAGAGCGGCTCTGGGCGTTGGTACGGTAGAGGATCACAAAGTCGCGGTTTTCCAGGTGATTGCGCAGCTTTTGCTCTGCAATGGTATCTGCCACGAACTTGCCTTCCTCGTTATCCGTCATGGTACGCACCAGCTTTATCTTCTCTCCCTCCATGTTGTTGGTCCACAGCGCTTTTTCAATCTGTCCTTTGTTATGCGCTATTACCTCGTTGGCTACATTGAGGATGGATTTGGTACTGCGGTAGTTCTGTTCCAGCTTTACCACTTTGGCATCTTCATAGTCTTTTTCAAACTGGAGGATGTTCTGGATGGTAGCGCCGCGGAAGGAGTAGATACTTTGTGCATCATCGCCCACCACGCAGATGTTCTCGTGTACGGCCCCTAACAGCTTAATGATCTCGTACTGTGCCGGGTTGGTATCCTGGTACTCATCGATCATGATGTACCTGAACTTGTGCTGGTATTTATGCAGTACTTCGGGAAACTGTTTCAGGAGCACATACATTTTGAAAAGCAGATCGTCGAAATCCATGGCGCCGTTCTTGAAACAGCGTTTGGCGTACATATCGTATATCTTACCGATCATGGGGCGGTTACCGCGCATATCTTCCTGCTGAACGTAGTAGTCATGCTGGTATTCTTCCGGGCCCATCAAACTGTTCTTGGCGGCAGAGATACGGTTATATACAAAGTTGGGTTTGTAGTGCTTGTCGTCCAGGTTCTGCTCATTGATGATGGTCTTGAGCACACTCTTGGCGTCATCTGTATCGTAGATAGTAAAATCGTTGGGGTACCCCAGGCGGTGCGCTTCTGCGCGCAGCAGTCTGGCAAATACGGAGTGAAAAGTACCAATGTAGAGGTTACGGGCTTCGCTGCCGCCCAGTATCTTCTCCACACGCTCCTTCATTTCTCTTGCCGCCTTGTTGGTAAATGTAAGTGACAGTATGTTAAAGGCGTCTACCCCGTTCCGCATAAGATGAGCTATGCGGGTGGTAAGCACTTTGGTTTTCCCGGAACCTGCACCGGCCACTATCATCAGCGGTCCGTTGATATGGACTACGGCTTCCCGCTGGCGTTCATTCAGTTCGTCTAAATAGTTTGGCTTCATTCACATTTATTGAAAATGTAAATGTACCAAATTCTAAGTTCAGGCACCGGATTTAATACCGCGCAAGGCGGGATTTCAGCATTTTACGGGCAAAGTGGATACGGCTCTTTACCGTGCCCAGCGGCTCATTGAGGATCACCGCTATCTCGTAATATTTATACCCTTCGAAATATAAAAGAAAGGGTTGCTTGAAGATGGGAGGCAGATTATAGATGGCCATGTGCACATCTTTTACCCGAAGGCCATTTTCTGCATAGTTTCCGATTGCAGGCTGCTGGTGGTGTAGCAGGTAATCGCCCATGGCGTTGTCCAAAAGACGGAACTGCCGGTTACCGCGCCGGTAGTTGTTGATAAAGATGTTGCGCATGATGGTATATAACCATGCCCTGATGTTGGTGCCTGCCAGGTATTTATCCCTGTTGGCCAGCGCGCGGTAAAGTGTTTCCTGGTAGAGGTCTTTGGCAGATTCCGAATCCTTGGTAAGTGTAATTGCGTATGGCCGGAAAGAAAATCAGCATTTCCCATTAACAAATTGTTGAATTCGGTGGATGACATATTGATACGCTTTTAGGATTAGACAATAGGGTTACGTCTCGGGTCCCAGGTAGCTATCACGCCGGATACATGAACGGCCCGGGGGTACGTACAGCGGGAGGTCTTCTCATGACGGTAAGGTTTTATGGTTACCAATATAACGGGGCACAATAAGCCTGCATTCTACAAATTATGATCGCTGATGCCCATCATTAGACTCTATTAATGACTGTGTTTCAGCTATTTGCACTTATTATACGTGGATTTTCCAGCCTTGCTTGCCTATCGGAAATCACTGCTTACAACAGAAAAATGGAAAGTACGTAAAAATTCTGCTTAGTGTTTGGTATTACTCATACCTAAGTTATTGAAAAAAAAGGGGAATACCTATTTTTTTTGCGGCTATACGAAAAGAATGTAGAAATACACGGGAGAGGGCTACGTGAAACCATGCGTGTTAATGTGCAAATGTGTTGACAGCAGGATATGCCGGTGTGCCGCCTGTGGGCACACCAGCATATTGCCGGCTTATTTTTCGTGCCTGTCCACTTTCAGTCTTTCATCACGGTTGGCTATTTCCCAGGCGGTATAGAATACAAGCTGGGCGCGGCGCGCCAGCAGCGGGTAGTCAATCTTTTCAACGGTATCGGTTATACGGTGGTAGTCCTCATGGGTGCCATTAAAGTAGAAGATCACCGGTATATTGTTGCGGGCAAACATATAGTGGTCAGAACGATAATAGAAACGGTTGGGATCTTCGGGATCATTGTATTTATAGTCCAGGTGCAACCGGGTAAAGGTGGCATTGGCCTTTTCATTGATGTCCCGCAGCGCAGAGCTGAGCTTATCATCGCCGATAACGTATACGTAGTTGGTGTCTTTCTCATGCATGGGATCTATACGGCCGATCATATCAATATTAAGGTCTACCACGGTCTTATCCAGGGGATAGATGGGATTCTCCGTATAGTATTTAGATCCCAGCAGTCCTTTTTCCTCGCCGGACACTGTCATGAAAACAATACTGCGGCGCGGTGCATGCCCCTCCTTTTTAGCCCTGGCAAAAGCCGCGGCAATCCCCAGTACGGCCACTGTGCCTGAGCCGTCGTCATCTGCGCCATAGTAGATCTGGCCATCCTGCGTACCCAGGTGATCGTAGTGGGCGGTAACAAATACCACCTCCTCTTTTTTATCGGTGCCTTCCAGGTAAGCCAGTACGTTGCTGGACTTCAGCTCGCGAACACCTTTCCTGAATTGTATATCTACCGCCCGGTTGATCATGCCCGGTTTCAGCTTATCGGCTGTCTCCTGGTTCAGCAGGGATTCGGGAGATGTTACGGCCAGCAGCGTTGCGGCCATTTCCGGGGAGATAAAATATACGTTTGGCTTGCTGTTATCTTCCTGTTTGCTGTTGCTCGTATATATACTGGTTCTCCGTAAACGGTTGCCGCTTACCTGTTCTATGCGGGTAGCGCCCTCATTTACCACCAGCACCGCGCTGGCCTTGCGGTTGGCCGCCTCAGTGATCTTCTTGCCAAGACCGCCCCAGGTAGAAGCGCGGCGGGCGCCGGTAAGCAGGTAGGCGGTATCATTCTTACGCGGCTCTCCCGGCAGGATGAGCACTACTTTGCCTTCAGCATCCAGGTTCTTATAGTTATCGTATTCCGGAGTGGAAATGCCGTAGCCTGCAAAAAGAATACGGGAAGCCTGCAGCTGTTGGTCTTTACACTCCTTTATGCTGCTGTAATAATCCTTGCCAAAAACATAGGAGTGATTGTTTATGCGGATGCTTCCGCCCGCAAGCGTATCCTGGTACAGGTAAAAGTACTGTTCCCATTTGCCTTTGGCCCCGGGCTGAAGGCCCAGTTTCTTAAACTGTGAAATGATATAGGAAGCCGCCTTACGTTGCCCCTCTGTGGCTGTTTCCCGGCCTTCCATACCGGAGCCCGCAACAATATGCAGCTGGTCTTTAATATTGTCTGCGGTGATGCTTTCCCCGTACCTGGCGGCTACTGCCGGTTGTTCCGCGGGCGCGGCCATACGCCCGTCGTACTGTGCCCAGGCAGGTATACATAACAGCAGTGAGATAGTGATGAGTGAAGTTGATCTCATGTTAAGCAGTTGAAATGAAAGGATGAAAATAAAAGCCGGGAACTGCATAGATAGCTGCATCCCGGCTTTAAAAGTATGATCACAGTCCAGGCAACCCATTACTGATCGCCGGTCATTTTGAATGTCTCTGGCACTGCCTCAGAGGCAGGCGATCTTCCTGACCCTGGTTTCGTGACGACCGCCTTCAAAGGGGGTGGTCATAAACACTTCTACCATTTCCTTGGCCACCGCAGTATCTACAAACCTGGCGGGTATGCAGATAATGTTGGCCTCATTATGGCCACGGGCCAGCCTGGCCAGCTCTTCGCCCCAGCATATGGCGGCTCTTACACCCTGGTGCTTATTGGCGGTAATGGCCACGCCGTTTGCGCTGCCACATACCAGGATCCCAAAAGCCACTTCTTCCCTTTCTACGGCGGTGGCCACCGGGTGGGCATAATCCGGATAGTCTGCGGAGTCTTTTGAATGGGCTCCAAAGTCTTTTACCTGAATCCCTTTTGCTTCCAGGTAGGATATGATCTCTTCTTTGTACTCAAAACCGGCGTGGTCAGAACCAACCGCCACCGGTAATGACATGTTGAACAGTGTTGCGTGCATGATTGCTAGTGTCTAAAACAGTAATCGGAATTTATCAGGACCACTCGTCATCTACTACTACCGGGTTCCTGTCTTTTTCATCCATTTCCTTTAGCGCTTTCCGCGATATAAAGATACTGATTTCATAGAGCAAATACAGCGGCGTAAATACGATCAGCTGATCTATCACGTCCGGAGGCGTAATAACGGCTGCCAGCACCAGGATCACCACAATGGCATGACGACGGTAGGAACGCATAAAATCAGGCGTTATCAACCCTATTTTGGTAAGGAAGAACACCAGAACAGGCAGCTCAAACAAAATACCCATGCCGAGAATGATCTGCGTCATGAGCGAGAAATAGTCGTCCAGGAAGAACTGGTTCACCGCTTTATCGGTGATGGTATAACCTGCCAGGAAGTTGATGGTAAAAGGCGCCATCAGGAAATAGCTGAAGCCTATGCCCAGGAAAAACTGGAAGGAAACCCAGAAGATAACGCCCCTGGCGCCCCTTATTTCCTTTTCCTTTAAAGCCGGCTTAACAAAGCGCCAGAACTCATAGAAGATGTAAGGAAATGCTACTACCAGCCCAATGATGAAGGCGAGCTTAAACTGCAGCATTACCTGTCCGGCCATTTTAAAGTTCTGGAACTGCACCTTTACGGGCGTAATGCAGAGCTTATCTCCCATACCGAGCCAGTGGCTGATCTTGCACATGGCAATATAGGACGGGAAAGATGCATTGGTGGGGCCGAATATCACATTGTCCAGAATCTCTTTCGTGTAAATAAAACCAAATACGCTTACCACCGCTATTGCCGCCACTGATCTGATGATGTGCCAGCGCAGGTCCTCCAGGTGGTCAAAAAAAGACATTTCTGCCTTGTCGCTATTATTCGCAAATATCTTCTTAAACATTTTCCAGTTAGATCAGTGTAGAATGAGTATTCAAGATCACAAATATATAGAAAGGGGAAAAGGAAAACGGAAAAATTAGATAAAGCAGAATTGAGTCGTAGTAAAGGTTTCTGCAGGTGTTGAAGGGACAGGGGGATGCGGATGGTACAGGTATAAAAAAAGAGCCAGCCCAAGAAGAATCAAGAGCCGGCCTTTCATCCATTGTTTGTTAACCCCAAAAAAGTTGAATTCGAGAATGTCTTCTGCTTCCAGATCTGCTACTTATTCGATTGATGGCAAGCTTTCAAAATAAGTTTTATTTCTGGTTGCGTCTAAATTTCTATCACAAAAATAGAAAGAATTATCTTATTACCAATGTTGTAACAATATTTTTTACAACCCTTTAACAAAAATCAAATAATAGTGTTACATCACCTACAGCAAATGTATAAAATCTGTGTTAATTTCCTACTACTTTTTTTAAAAACGATTTAGCTGTCGGTTTAAATCGATTTAGCAGGCTTTTCCCGCTTTCACAATGCAAATATATTAAAAAAAAGACAACAATGTCAAGCAATCCTTTATTTAGGCATAAAAAACTTTTCCCTGCGCCTGAATTGCATCCATCTCAGGCTAAAATCCTCATCTTGACCATTTCTATCCGCGTATCTGTTACGTTCAGTACGTCAAACTCATAGTCGTCTATAATGATCCTTTCTTTCAGCTTCGGGATGGTTTCGTGGTGATTGATAATGTACCCGGAAAGTGTTTCACTCTCATCTTCCGGGAAATCAAAACCATAACGCTCATTCAGGTAATCCAGCTCCAGGCGGCCTGAGAAGATGTATTCTTTCTCAGCGATCTGCTTCTCTACAAACTCCTCCACATCATGTTCATCCTTGATCTCCCCGAAGATCTCTTCCAGTACATCTTCTATGGTAACAATGCCGGCGGTACCGCCAAACTCGTCTACCACCCAGGCAATGCTTTTGCGTTCTTTATTAAACTTGCTCAACAGGTCTATCGCGCTCATCGTCTCCGGCACTACCATAATCGGGTGGATAATAGCCGGGATATCCTGCGGGTTCTTGAACATATCAAGCTGGTGAATGTAACCCAGGATATTGTCTATTGTGCTTTCGTAGATGATGATCTTTGACAGCTTTGTTTCCATGAACTTACGCCGCGCCTCGCTGATAGGGCTGGTAATTTCCAGCGCCTCTATCTCCTTGCGGGGAATGAGGCAGCCGCGGATCTTTACATGGGCCAGGGAGAGCGCATTCTCAAACAGCTCGGTGTTCAGCTCCTGGTTCTCGGCAAAATGCTGCTGCGACTGGCGGATGAAGTGTTCTACATCTACCCGGGCAAAGGAAGGCCTGTTTTCTATAATGCGAACGTTGAACAGGTATTTGAGTATCCATTCAGATACGGACACCAGCAGGTTACCGATCACATACAAAGGCTTGGAGATCACAGACACCGGCAGGGCAAAAAAGCTCAGCAGGGCTTCCGGCCGGGAACGGAATACGGCCCGCGGAATGAAGAAACCCAGTAAAAGCATGATAAAGGTAGCTGCCAGCACTTCCATCAGTAATAAGAAGGGCTGGTACTGCGGCGGCATTACATTGTCCCACACAGGCTGAAACATGCCCGCGAACATGATCCCGTAGACCACCACAACAATGGTCAGGCCCAGCAGGCTGGTGGCCAGAAAACGGCCGGGGCTTTCAGTAAAGCTGGCCAGGATCTTACCGGTAGCCCTGCCCTGCTTCTTTTTCAGCTCTATACTGAGCTTATTAACGTTGGCAAAAGCTGTTTCCAGGCCCGCAAAGAAGCCTGCCAGCAATACCATCATGATGAGTATAAGGGTTGTGTAACTGTCCATGTATTAACAAATATACCAAAAACAAAATTCCAGACTTCAAATACCAAATGCCAAATTCCAAATACCAAATTCCAAATGGTTAAGATAGGCCTCTACCTTCAAGAAATCCGTCATCTGGGATTGTGCATTTGGTTTTTGGAATTTGGAATTTGGAACTTGGAATTTACTTCAAGAAATCCAGCACCAGCGCTTTTACGGTAGCATAAGCCTTTTCCAGCTCATCATTCAGCACAATGGTATCAAATTCATGGGCAAAGGAAAGTTCGTAGCGGGCTTTGGCAAGGCGTTCCTCCAGGGAGTCTGCGGTTTCTGTGCCGCGTTCGCTGAGCCTTGCCCGGAGGGCTTCCAGGGATGGGGGTTGTATAAAGATAGTTAACGCGGCCTCCTGGTAGGTTTCCTTGATGGACAGCGCGCCCTTCACGTCTATGTCTACCATAGGCACCTGCCCATTGCCCCATATACGTTCCAGCTCGCTTTTCAGGGTGCCGTAATATTTGCCTGCATACACCATTTCGTATTCGGCAAATGCATTCTCCTCAATCTTATGATGGAATTCTTCTGTGCTCAGGAAGTAGTAATCCTTTCCGTGCACTTCATTCTCCCGGGGCGTACGGGTACTGGCAGAAATGGAAAAAGCCAGCTGCGGCAGCTCCGATAATAATTTCCTTACGATAGTGGTTTTCCCTGCACCGGAGGGTGCAGTGATGATAATGATCTTTTGTGATGACATCTGTTTAGCTATTAGCTGCTGGCATTTAGCCATTAGCTAAGAGAACAGCTAACGCCTAAATGCCAATAGCTGACTTTACACTCTCTTTATATCCGCGCCCAGCCTTCTCAGCCTTTCGTCGATATATTGATAGACCGCGGTCAATCTGTTCTATGTTCTGGATAGTGCTTTTGCCTTCGGCGCTCAGCGCTGCGATCAGCAGTGCCACACCCGCACGTATGTCTGGCGATGACATGGTAATGCCTCTCAGCAGATGCTGTCGGCCAAGCCCTATAACTACCGCCCTGTGCGGATCGCACAACACGATCTGGGCGCCCATATCAATGAGCTTGTCCACAAAGAAGAGACGGCTCTCGAACATTTTCTGGTGGATCATTACACTGCCCCTGGCCTGGGTGGCTACTACCAGCACAATGCTGAGCAGATCCGGCGTAAAGCCCGGCCATGGGTGATCATATACCGTGAGGATGGAACCATCCAGAAAGGTTTGTATTTCGTAAGACTCCTGTGCGGGAATATAGATATCATTACCCCTCAGCTCCAGCTGAATACCCAGCTGACGGAACTTTTCAGGGATAATGCCCAGGTGCTCCACACCCGCATTGCGGATGGTGATCTCGCTCTGCGTCATAGCTGCCAGGCCGATGAAGGAACCGATCTCGATCATATCCGGCAGCATGCTGTGGCTGCAGCCCTTCAGGGAGTTCACCCCTTCAATGGTAATGAGGTTGGAACCTACCCCCTGTATCTTTGCCCCCATGCTATTCAGCATTTTGCAAAGCTGCTGTATATAGGGTTCGCAGGCAGCATTATAAATAGTGGTGGTGCCTTTTGCCATTACGGCGGCCATAATAATATTGGCCGTACCGGTAACAGAAGGCTCGTCCAGCAGCATATAGGTGCCTTTCAGTCCATCAGCTGCTTCCAGCCGGAAGAAGTTATCATCAGTATCGTATACAAACTGAACGCCCAGCTTCTCAAAGCCGATAATGTGGGTATCCAGCCGGCGGCGGCCTATTTTATCGCCGCCCGGTTTAGGGATATAGGCCTTTCCATAACGGGCCAGTAAAGGGCCGGCTATCATAACGGATCCCCTCAGCCTGCCGGATTTCTTTTTGAATTCCGGGCTCTGGAGATAGGCCAGATCAATATCAGCGGCGGTGAATTCACAGGTATCGCGGCTCACGCGGTTTACCTGCACGCCTATATCGGCAAGTAGCTCTATCAGCAGGTTCACATCTAAAATGTCCGGAATGTTACTGATGGTAACGGTTTCCGGCGTCAGCAACACCGCGCTGATTATCTGTAAAGCTTCGTTTTTGGCACCCTGGGGCACAATTTCCCCCTTAAGGCGGTTACCGCCTCTTACTTCAAAAGCGCTGCTCACTTGTTCCTGTTTTTATTGTATTTATTGCTGTGCTTATTGGTTTTTCCGTTTCCGCTTTTATACTTGTTCTGCTGGTAAGACGATTTGCTGCGTTTGAGGATAACGCCGCTGCCGCTTACATTGGCGCTGCTGCTGCGGTTAAAGTCGCCACCGCCACCTGCAGGCGTGAAAGCAGGAGCCGCCCCGCCGGTATGGAATTCCAGCTTGCCGTCTGTGATAGTGGCCAGCTCTGATCTTACAGCGTCATCATGTACGCTTTCTTTATGCCAGTTGCTGTAGGCCAGCTTCATATAGTTGCCGATGGTCTGGGTAAAGCCTTCCTTCTTCTCCGGGTTCTCTTCGTGCAGCGCTTTATCGATCACCATTTCCAGGTTCTTTCCAAAGTGACGCAGCTTGGGATACTTTTTAGGATAAGGAAGCCGCTCGGGCTTGTACCTTAACGTTTCGCGGGTGGGTATGGGGTAGGGAGATTCTACATCCAGTTTAAAATCGGAGATCAGGAAAAGGTGATCCCACAGTTTATGCCTGAAATCTTCAACGTTCCGCAGGTGGGGGTTCAGGGTGCCCATCAGTTCTATCAGCGCCATGGCATTTGGCCTGGCGTTGATCCCTGTCTTCTATGGTCAGCAAATATTCAATCATCTTCTGAATATTCCTGCCATACTCTTTCATTATTAAATGATTACGTGTGGTATTATATTCCATTATCTTAAATTATGAGATAATTTACCGGATTAATTTAATTATTAAGTCAACTTTACGAGAAGGAACAAAGTAAGGAATTAAGTGTACTTTGTACTGTGAAGTAACCGTATGCGCAAACTTAGCAAAAAAACCTCAAATGAAAAACCTAAAACTTAGCGCTGGCAACCTGCTCTTACGGCCGGAAATTTGATGACTCATTTCTTAAAAACAACCCTTATGGAACTGCTTAAAAACAAGATCGCACTGGTAACGGGCGCCGGTTCTGGTATCGGGTACAGTGTGGCTACTTTATTTGCCCGCAACGGGGCCCGGGTAGTAGCCGCAGACATCAACGAAGAAGGAGGCGCGGCCGTAGTGGATGAGATAAAGCGCGCCGGTGGCGACGCCATCTTTATCCGCTCCGACGCCGGGAAAGCCGAAGATGCGGCAGCACTGGTAGAAAAAACCCTGCGGCAGTACCAGCGGCTCGACATCAGCTGCAATAATGCAGGTATCGGCGGCGAAAGCGCGCCGGTGGGCGAATATTCCCTCAGCGAATGGCAGAAAGTGATAGATGTAAACCTCAGCGGCGTTTTCTACGGAATGCGCTACCAGATCCCTGCCATGCTGGCTACGGGCGGCGGCGCCATTGTAAATATGGCTTCCATACTGGGCCAGGTGGGCTTCACAAATTCCTGCGCTTATGTTGCCGCCAAACATGGTGTGGTGGGACTCACCAAAACGGCCGCCCTGGAATACAGCGCCCGGGGTATACGCATCAATGCCGTAGGGCCCGCCTTTATAGAAACGCCCCTCATCACCCGGCATATGACGGAAGAAGCCATTGAGCAGCTGGTGGGCATGCACCCCATGGGCAGATTAGGTAAACCGGAAGAAGTGGCTGAGCTGGTACTATGGCTGAGCGCCCCGGTGTCTTCCTTTGTTACGGGTGCTTATTATGCCATAGATGGCGCTTACCTGGCAAGGTAAAAAGTTATAAATTAGCCTATGAACCCCATTTTACTCCTTCATGGCGCGCTGGGTACCAAAGCGCAGCTGCAACCATTAGCCTCACTGCTGCGGCAGTACGAGGCACATACCATTAACTTCAGCGGTCATGGGGATGCAGGCCCTGCAAAAACAGCCCTCAGCATTCCATTGCTGGCAGCACAGACCGCCGCCTACCTGGAAGAGCATGCCCTGCCGCCGGTTCCCATTTTCGGGTACAGTATGGGCGGCTATGTGGCCATGTACCTGGCCCGGCATTATCCCGGCCGGGTAAGCCGGCTGATCACTTTAGGCACCAAATACCACTGGAATGCAGCTACCGCCGCCAGAGAACTGAAAATGCTGGATGCGGGCGTGATTGAACAAAAAGTTCCCGCCTTTGCAGCGGCCCTGCAGGAACGGCATGCCCCTCATAACTGGAAACAGGTGCTGAGTGCCACCGCCACCCTGATGCAGGCGCTGGGGCAGGCTCCCGCCCTGGGCCGGGAAGATTATGCCGCCATCAGCCAGCCCTGCCTGTTGATGCTGGGCGACCGCGACCAAATGGTGTCTTTACAGGAAACCGTGGATGTATATAAAGCACTACCGCAGGCTCAGCTGGCCGTGCTGCCTGGTACACCGCATCCCATAGAAAAGACGGACCCCAGCCTGGTGGCCGCGCTGGTGCAACGTTTCCTCAATGGCTGACGCCATTATGCGCTTACTATGCTTTTTCGCTTACGTAAATGTGAAAGTATATAATGCTATCCCTGGTGATTCCTTTAACTGCTATAGGTTGATTGCTATAGATTTATCAAATAATTTCACAACGTAGATCCGGGGAGCGTTTACTCCACCACATTAATAGTACGGTAAAAGCTCTCCTCTAAAGAGATGAGCGTCTCTGTTCTTTCTATTCCCTTGATCTTCTGCAGCTCATCATGCAATATGCGGCGAAGCTGGGTAATATCCTTGCAGATGATCTCTGCAAACATGCTGTAGCTCCCGGTAGTATAATTAAGGCGAACCATCTCAGGTATCTTGCGTAACTCTTTGGCTACCGTATCATACATGGAGCTTTTTTCCAGGTAGATCCCGATGAAGGCTATCACATCATAGCCGATCATTTTTAAATCTACATGTAATTTTGTACCTTTAACAATACCCAGTTCTTGCAATTTCTTCATTCTTACGTGGATAGTACCGCCGGAAACAAAGAGTTTCTTTCCCAGATCGGCGTAGGATATCTCCGCATTGTTCATCATCTCACTGATGATCTGAAGATCAAGTTTGTCAATATTCAAATTGTGGCTCATTTTTACAATTTGTTTTTGATTGTTTTAAACACACTTGCAAATATTTAAAAAATATCGAAATTTCAAAAATTTTTCTTAAAAAATTTGCAAAAAATACCCCGCGTCTTTAGATTTGCATCATTGAAAGTTTGAAATCAGAAACGCTGCCGGGTAAATTACCAAGGGCACTTCAGATAAAGAAGCTTTCAATTATAATGTGGGGTGATGGAATTGGCAGACATGCCCTCTTGTCTCGAGGGTGGGGAGTCCGGGATAAACGTAGCATAATGGGTTGACCACTAATCTTATTTGTGCTAAGGCTAACCGCCCCGTGGAGGTTCGAATCCTTCTCCTACAGCTTGGCAAAGGCCGTTTCAGGTAACTGGAACGGCCTTTTTGATATTAAATTCTCATTTCTTCACCCGGGCTTCTCTAAAGGTTTCACATGGGCTTCTCCTTGTTCCGGGTATAATTTCCCTTTTGGGTTAATATAATATCGTTCTGACCGTACCGGGGGAAATCTATACTTTTGCATCCCATGGGACAAAAAAAACTGCAACGTTTTGCCGAAATAGAGACTTTTCCTAATGTGCTGATCTACCCGGAAGGCATGCCCGGACAGTGGAAGCCGTTCTTTAAAAACGATCATCCGCTTACCCTGGAACTGGCCTGCGGTAAAGGCGATTATACCCTGGCGCTTGCCCGCCGCTATCCCGAAAGGAATTTCCTGGGGGTAGATCTTAAGGGCAACCGCATCTGGCGGGGCGCCAAAACCGCCCTTGAAGAGCCCCTGCCCAATGCCGCCTTCCTGCGCAGCCAGATAGACAAACTGGACCATTACTTTGCGCCGGGAGAAATATCCGAGATCTGGATCACCTTCCCCGATCCCTTCCTGCGTAAGTCAAAGTCCAAAAAACGGCTTACCCACCCCAAATTCCTCCAGCTGTATCAGCCATTACTGGCGCCCGGGGCTACCATCAACCTGAAAACAGACTCCCCCGAGCTGTATGCCTTTACAAAAGAGGTAACGGCCGCCTGTAATTGCCAGGTACTGGAAGATATACCAGACGTATATGCATTACCGGAGGTGCCCGAACTGCTGCAGATACGCACTTATTATGAAGGCATGCACCTGGCAGACGGCCGTACCATCCGGTTCATTAAATTTGCACTACCGGAGGCCCCGATAGACTGGCGCCGGGTTAAACTGCCCTCCGATGCAGACGCCGCTGAAGGAACATATTGATTTCTACTACAACGAGCAGGGCTATATGGTGTTCACTGAAAAATACCACCTGGAAAGAGGCCATTGCTGTGGCAACGGATGCAGACATTGTCCATTTGATTATGAAAACGTACCGGAGCAAAAAAGGGCTGCCCTCCTTGCCGCCCGCTGGCAACAGGAAAACCGGCCCGAAGGAACCAGCTGACACACCCTCCTTCTTTGAAAGGATCTATGAGCTGGTACGGCAAATACCTAAAGGCCGCGTAACCACGTATGGCGCACTTGCAGAAGCATCGGGCCTGAAGATCACCGCACGTATGGCAGGCTGGGCCATGTATGCGGCAGACCGCGCCCAACCTCCCATACCCGCACACCGCGTTGTGAACAGCAGTGGTGTACTGAGTGGCAAAGACCATTTTTCAACACCTACCCTCATGCAGGAATTACTTGAACAGGAGGGAATTGTTGTGAAGAAGGATAAAATCCAAGACTTTAAAACCGTATTTTGGGACCCGAAAAGCCCCTGAATAGATAATATATGTCGGCACTGAAACTAAAACTGGACCAGGATCAGCTTATAGAAGATTTCTTTGACAGCACTCACCTGCTTGGCATTGTTTCCACTGCACGCGATTACCAGCTTTGCTGGCAGATCAACCGCCAGCTGCGCTACCATTTCAGGGTGAACAATTCACTGGAGATCAATCTCTCCAAACACCAGCGTTCCTTCTACTTCACCGTGTTTGAATACCAGGAACCTACCAAATCTGTTGCCCATTACTTTTATAATAACCACTGCAAGGCAGAATTTTTACTGCCCGAGCTGAAACATATAGACTACCTCTGGCTGATCAAAGGAGACTTTTATCAACTGCAGGATGTAAAAAAATTAATAGACGAATTGCGCGATGTGGAGCTGGTACAATTAGTATCTTTATTGGATCTTAGAGAGATAAAAAATAAGGTGAATCTTATTTTTTAAAACAGGACAGTAAGCGTACATATTTTTTAAGATCCCCCCTAATATGCTCCCGGCAATATAATTGTTGGATACATAAATTTACTTTATGTGGCAGGAAAAAGATAATCAGCTGTACCGCTCTTTTGAGTTCAGCGATTTTAAAGACGCCTTTGCCTTTATGACAAAGGTGGCACTGGTAGCGGAAAAAATGAACCATCACCCGTACTGGATCAATGTGTACAACAAGGTAGAGATCTACCTCAGCACACACGATGCAGGTAACGTGGTGACGGAGAGGGATCACCGTCTGGCAAAAGCTATTGACGGTTTGTTGTAAAATTTATATTCATTCCCGTGAGTCGTTTTTGCTTTCTGCTATTGTTTTTATGTTACTCCACCGGCATTTTCGCATTAGCCCCCGCTGAAGATACCACCACGCTTGACCTGGCCGCTTTGCCCGCCAGTACAGACATGCGTTTCTATATCTACACGCTGGAAGAAAAAGACCGACAGCCTTACGATCCGTCACAGGTGCCACAGCAAAGCTTTACGGCTAACCCGCGCCTGTTTCACCAGGGCAAACAGAACAACCAGCGCGCACATGCCTTCTGGCTCAAATTATCTGTAAGGAACACCGGCACCATGGATTCCAGCCTTACCTTTTTTACCGGCTGGCATGATTATATGTACTGGTATGCCGCAAAACCCGGCGGTCCCTTAACCCTGGTATCAAAAGCCGGCCTGATGCTGGACAAGGGTGATGTAGACCGATGGGAAAATTATGGTTTCCCGGTACAGGTTCCTGCAGGGCAGACACGCGTTTTTTACCTGCACATCATCAACAAATCGTATAACGAGAATACCCTGATGCCGGTGTTATACAACGCACTGCAGTTTGAGCGCTTCCGTAATCAGCAGATGACCACTTACCGGGCAGAAGCCGTTGTGATACAGGTGCTGCTGGGTATGCTGATGGTGCTCCTCAGCATTGCCATCATTAACTATATACAGCTGCCCGACCGGTCTTACCTTTATTTTGCGGCCTATATCCTGGGCCTCATCCTTTTCTTTGCGCTGCGCCTGGAAAGCAAACCCTATCAGCTGTCTGTTTTCCATAACTGGCCGATGCTCAAATACTACTGGGACATACCGGCGCTGCTCTTTTGCTTTTACCTGATGTACCTGCTTTTTGGCAATGCCTTTCTCAACCTGAAGGAAAGGTACCCATACATGGAGGGCATCTTCACTATTGCGGCAGCATGTACAGGCGGCATTATCATTGTCTGCATGTATTGCATTGCCATTGAACGGTACCATTTACCCCGCATCATTTACAGCTACGTATACCTGGCCACGCTGCTGCCCCTGCTGCTGATATTTGTGGCCCTGGCCAAACGCTCCCGCCATCACCCGCTCGTGCGTTTCTTTTTGCTGGGCTCTGTGTGCTTTTATGCCGCCTGCCTGGGCGCTTTTCTTATGCAGATACGGCCCCTGGGGCTCACCAGCGCCCTGGGAGAGCTCTCCGCCCCTTCCATGCTGATGATCACCGGCGTATTGCTGCAGGCCATGTTCTTCCTGGCGGGGCTCAGCTATCGAAACAAACTGGCGCACCATGAACGGACCAAAACGCAGGAAATGCTCATTAAACAGCTGAACAAGAACAAGGAACTGCAGCGAAAGCTGAACGAGCAGCTGGAAGAACTGGTAAAAGAACAGACCTCCGAAATACTGCGCAAAAAACAGGAGCTGGAAGAACAACGGCAGATCCAGCTGGACATTGAATATGACAAGAAGCTCACCGAAATAGAACTGAAGGCCATACGGGCCCAGATCAACCCCCACTTCATTTTCAACTGCCTGAATTCCATCCAGTTGTTTGTGATGCAGCGGGACTATGAATACGCGCAGAAGTACCTGTCAGACTTTTCTTACCTGATCCGTAAGACACTGGATTTTTCCCGGCGTAACTTTATTTCGCTGGCAGATGAGATCACCTACCTGAATACTTATCTGGGTCTTGAAAAAATGCGCTTTGAGCATAAAATGGAGTACGATATCCGCCTGGACCCCGCCATTGCCACTGCAGAACTGGAAATACCCGCCATGCTGCTGCAGCCTTATGTGGAAAATGCCGTCAAATACGGGATGACCAACCCCAACCAGCCCATAGGACGGCTCACCATCCACTTCCGGCAGCTCCCGGGAGATATGCTGGAATGTATTATAGAAGATAACGGAATAGGTATAAACCGTTCCAAAGAACTCCGTACCTTGCCCAAACATCATCAGTCGTCTGGCATGGAAATCAGTTTTAACCGTGCAGAATTGCTGAATAAAATGTATAATAGCGGTATCCACATTGAAGTAATCGATAAATCAAGCCGTAACTTTGCTGAGAGTGGTACAATTGTGAGAATCTTAATACCGCAACTGTAGTATAGCGAAACCCCATTTTAACTAATTTATAATAAATGATAAAAGCAATTATTATAGATGACGAACGTAACAGCCGGGATATTATAGCCTTGATGCTGGGAAAATACTGCCCGCAGATACAGATCGTCGATACCGCATCAGATTGTAACGACGGTATCAGCAAAATAAAACAACACCACCCGCAACTGGTATTCCTTGACCTCGAAATGCCGGACGGCACCGGGTTTGATGTGATACAAGGCACACAGGGNGAAGCTTTTGAAGCAGTATTTGTCACTGCTTTTGAAAAAAAATTCCTGCACACCATCCGGTTCAGCGAAGTGGAGATCATCCTGAAACCCATTGATAAAGAAAGCCTGCTGCAGGCCGTACAAACCGTTAGCCGGCGTATCCTGGCGGAAGCCAGCAAACATCGCTACAAAGTATTGCTGGACAATTTCAATAACGGTAAACATACCTCCTGGAACCTGTTGCTGCCCCTGATCAATGGATCAGAAACCACTATACCCACCAATGCCATTGAATACCTGGAATCAGCTACCGATAAATGCACCTTTTACCTGGAAGATGGCGCAGTGCTGCAGGCAGACCGGAGTTTCCGGCATTATGCAGACCTTTTTATCCCCCTCAGGTTTTACCAGGTGAATAATACACAAATGGTACAGCTCTCCCATATCCACCGGGTATTGCAAGACAGCCAGCATATTCTGCTGAACAGCGGGGTACAGCTGGAGATCACCGAAAGACGTAAAAAGGACCTGCTGAGCTTCTATAAATAGTGGTGCTGGCATAACCACCGGCAAGGCCAGGAAGATACATGGCACCAAATCAGCCAAACCATTTGCACCCGGGCAACAGAAGAAAGCATACTGAGAAAGTATAAAAGCAATAAAAAAGGACGCGAATAATCTCCGCGTCCTTTTTTCTATTGCTTACTTTTTCTGGTCGGTTATCCGTTCATGGATATCAGGAACTCCTCGTTGTTCTTTGTGCCACGCATGTGCTGCAGCATAAAGTTCATGGATTCTTCCGTATTCATGTCTGCCAGGTGGTTACGCAGGATGTAGATACGTTTAAGCATATCCTTGTCCAGCAGCAATTCGTCACGGCGTGTAGACGAAGCAGTAACATCTATTGCAGGGAATATACGCCTGTTGGCCAGTTTACGGTCAAGCTGCAATTCCATGTTACCCGTACCTTTAAATTCTTCGAAAATTACCTCGTCCATTTTGGAGCCGGTATCTATCAAAGCGGTAGCCAGTATGGTGAGCGAACCACCGTTCTCTATCTTACGTGCGGCGCCGAAGAACTGTTTAGGTTTCTGCATGGCGTTAGCTTCCACACCACCGCTCAGTACCTTACCGGATGCAGGGGCCACCGTGTTGTGCGCTCTTGCCAGACGCGTAATGGAGTCCAGCAGTATCACCACATCATGACCGCATTCTACCAGGCGTTTAGCTTTCTGCAGTGCGATAGCAGATACCTTGACGTGTTTTTCTGCAGGTTCGTCAAAGGTAGAGGCAATCACTTCCGCCTTTACGCTGCGTTCCATGTCTGTTACTTCTTCCGGGCGTTCATCTATCAGCACCACCATCAGGTATACTTCCGGGTGGTTGGTAGCGATAGCATTAGCCACTTCTTTCAGCAACATGGTTTTACCCACTTTAGGTTGCGCAACTATCAGACCGCGCTGCCCTTTACCGATAGGGGTAAACATGTCCATGATGCGGGTAGAGTAGTTATTGGAAGTGGTTGTAAGCCTTAATTTCTCGAAGGGGAACAGCGGCGTAAGGTAATCGAAAGGTACACGGTCGCGCACTTCTTCCGGTTGTTTACCATTGATGGTCTCTACCTTCAGCAGTGCAAAATATTTCTCCCCTTCTTTAGGCGGGCGTACGGAACCTTTCACCGTATCGCCTGTTTTGAGGCCGAATAATTTTATCTGCGAAGGAGACACGTAAATATCGTCCGGAGAGCTGAGGTAGTTATAATCAGAAGAGCGCAGGAAACCATAACCATCGGGCATCATTTCAAGTACGCCTTCGCTTACAATAATACCGTCAAATTCTATGTTGAATACTGGTTCTTTCTTTGCGAAACGCTGTTGCTGGCGGGCCGGAGCAATAGGCTCTACAGGCAGTTCATCCGGTAAAACAAAATCATCCTCATCATCATCCGCAACAACTGGTTCTTCCTCTTCTTCCTGTTCATCTTCTGTGAATGCCGGCAGCACTATGTCTTCATCATCATCAAATGTAAGGGAAGGTATACTGTCAAGATCTATATCGAAGTCTTTTGTTTTGGATTTGGGAGTTTCTGTTTTTGGCTGTTCTTCTTCATGTTCCTGTTCGCCGGCTTTTTTTGTTCCGGGCTTTCTGCCCCTCTTGGCTGGCTTTTCCTCTACTGCGGCAGGTTCTTCAACAGTTTGTGTTTCTTCTTCTTCTTTTTTAACTGGTTTCCGTTTACGTGTTTTCTTTTCTTCGCCGTTGGCCGGGTTACCTTCTGAGGCCATTACAGCCTGCTTGTCCAGGATTTTGTAGATAAGGTCCTGTTTGCTGAGTTTCTTTGCGTTAGTTACATCGAGTTTTTCTGCAATATCAAGCAGCTCAGGAACGAGCATGTCGTTCAATTGTAAGATGTCGTACATCATCGTGAGTTGTCTAATTTTAGAAGTGTGTTGAGGCGGGTACCACTACATACCAACATACACCAATTACAAATAATTGTTTTTTTGAGTCCAATAAATTTAATTTGGTTTATTAAATCTGATAGGGATTGCTGAGTTCAGGACTGCTGATGAAGATGGAAACTTAAACTTAATCAGACAGATTGTAACTGCAAGATTAATACAAGTTTTACTATTATCCAAAAAAAAGTCCCCCTACGAAAGGGGCAGAAACCATTACCCACGGCAGTCCCCAGGCCTTCTAATCTCATACAAATCAATGCCATAGCCAGTCCCGACCATTTCAGATTTTTATCATCTTTAACCTCCTGCTGGATATCCCGTGTAGATTTAACATTTCTTTGCGCTGGCGGCCCTTTTGAGGGAACCCGTAACCCGGGCTATGGACTCTGCGCTTTAACCCTTATTTTTGCAATCCTAAAAATTAAAAAACAAATTATGAGCCAAAGAACGAAAGTCAGGCAAGTCCTGATAGACGACAAGGTCGATTACGACGTAACGGTAAAAGGTTGGATACGGTCTTTCCGTAATAACCAGTTTATAGCGTTAAACGATGGCTCAACCAATAATAATCTCCAGATCGTAATAGACCCTGCAACAGACCCTGCAGTAATTAAACGGCTTACCACCGGGGCAGCTATCAGCGTGAAAGGCACGGTGGTTGCCTCTCTTGGTAAAGGCCAGAAAGTAGAGGTAAAAGCCCTTGAACTGGAAATACTGGGCGACTGCGATCCTGAAAAGTATCCTTTACAGCTGAAGAACAGGCCCAGCCTGGAGTATCTGCGGGAAATAGCACACCTCCGTTTCCGCACCAATACGTTCGGAGCCGTGTTCCGCGTACGTCATGCTTTGGCTTTTGCCGTACACAAATTCTTTAACGACCGGGGCTTTGTATACCTGCACACCCCTATTATTACCGCTTCCGATGCAGAAGGCGCCGGTGAAATGTTCCGTGTTACCACACTTCCCCTGAACAACCCTCCCCGGAATGTAGACGGGGATATTGATTTCACCGAAGATTTCTTTGGAAAAGCCACCAACCTGACCGTATCCGGCCAGCTGGAGGGTGAACTGGGCGCAATGGCTTTTGGTGATATCTACACCTTTGGCCCTACTTTCAGGGCAGAGAACTCGAACACCGCCCGTCACCTGGCGGAGTTCTGGATGATAGAACCGGAAATGGCTTTTTATGACCTGGAGGATAACATGAACCTGGCGGAGGCCTTTATTAAATCGGTGATCGGCTATGTGCTTGAGCACAACCGGGAAGACCTGGAATTCCTGGCGCAGCGCCTGGCAGATGAGGAAAAACAGAAACCTCAGCAGGAACGCAGCGAAATGAGCCTGCTGGAAAAGCTGGAGTTTGTACTCAATAATGAGTTTGTACGGATCACCTACACAGAAGCCATCAATATCCTGAAAGATAGTAAGCCGAACAAAAACAAAAAGTTCCAGTACCTCATAGAAGAATGGGGCGCCGACCTCCAGAGCGAGCATGAACGCTACCTGGTAGAAAAGCATTTCAAAAAACCCGTGATACTGACAGACTATCCCAAAGCCATTAAAGCGTTTTACATGAAGCAGAACGACGATGGTAAAACAGTAAGGGCAATGGATATCCTTTTCCCGGGCATTGGCGAAATAGTAGGCGGCTCACAACGGGAAGAGAATTACGACAAGCTGGTGCAACGCATGGAAGAACTGCACCTGCCCGTGGAAGAACTGTACTGGTACCTCGACACCCGCCGCTTCGGCGCCTGCCCTCATGCCGGCTTTGGTCTTGGCTTTGAACGCCTGGTACTGTTTGTAACCGGTATGGGTAACATCCGCGATGTAATACCTTTCCCCAGAACGCCAAAGAACGCTGAATTTTAATCAACAGCATAAAGTAAAGAGAGGGCGGATCCGCCCTCTCTTTTTTTGTTGCCTCCCAGTCAAACTCCTATCACATTACTATCAAACTCCTGTTTTCCCGGTAGATATCCCGTATGTTACCTGTAACTTACCGGTATATCACCTGGCACTTTATATAAACAGCTTATCTACCGGTATTTACCGGCTGCCTTAAAAAGAAAATATTTATGCGAGATGAATCTTCACCGGCAACGGCGCGGCGCTATGCCTGAAACGATTTTTATGGAATCTGCTTCCTAACGCATCTCTATATACGAAAGCACATCCATTTTCTCATATATAAACCTTTACGCTATGGCAGACATTAACACTGCGGCCTCCGGCCGTAACAGGGGAAATACGCGCCGCAAGATCCACTCCACCCGCGTTGATATGACACCCATGGTAGATCTTGGCTTCTTACTCATCACCTTCTTTATGCTTACCACCACCTTATCACATCCCAAAACTATGGACCTGGTAATGCCGCGGTCAGACGGCGACGCTATGCAGCTGCCGCTTTCCAAAGCGCTCACTATAATACTGGGACGCAATAACCAGATCGCTTATTATGAAGGTATGGGTAATGATCCTGCGCAGCCTCCGCAGGTAAAATATACCGGCTTTGCCTCCCGCAACGGCATTGGCGATGTGATACGCGCCAAACGCAGCCAGGTGATACAAACGTCCGGAAAGAACGACCTGATGGTATTGATAAAAGCGGATGACCAGGCTAACTACAAAAACGTGGTAGATATTATGGACGAAATGCTGATCAATGATGTAGACCGTTATGCCATGGTGGACATTACGCCCATGGAAGCCGCCTTTCTGAAGTGATGCTGTGCTGTTTACCAGTTTTCATCCATTTCTTCCCGTTCTCCTGACGGATTGCGTTAATTAGTAACTATTTATTGTTGCTCATGCAGGTGAAACATAGTTTAGCATTTGGCTTTTAGCCTTCGGCCGTTCGGCCCCGCCGGTAGCCGGAAGCTAAGAGCCAATGCTATTTTTAACTCCCCAAATCATTCGTACATGACAACATTCGCTCCCCCTGAGATCGCGGCCGGTATAGTGCCCGATGAACAGATCGCTTCCTTCAGAGCAACGCTACGCGGAGAATTATTACAACCCGGCGATGAACATTATGATACTGCCCGCAAGGTATACAATGGTATGATAGATCGTCACCCCCGGTTCATAGTGCGCTGCGCCGATGTGGCAGATGTGATCAGCGCCGTTCATTTCTGCCGTGAACACCAGCTGCTGACCGCCGTAAGAAGCGGCGGGCATAATGGCGGAGGCCTGGGCGTATGTGACGACGGCCTGGTAATAGACCTTTCGTCTATGAAAGGGATATCCGTTGACCCGGAAGCCGGCACCGTATGGGTAGCCGCCGGCTGCACCCTCGGCGATATAGATCATGCCACCCACGCCTTTGGGCTATGCACACCCAGCGGTATTATTTCTACCACCGGTGTAGGGGGTATTACACTGGGCGGCGGACTGGGCCACCTTACCCGCAAATGCGGACTGGCTATTGACAACCTGCTGGCGGCCAATGTGGTGCTGGCAGACGGCCGGTTTGTAAAAGCAAGTCCCACCGAACATCCTGACCTGTTCTGGGCTATCCGCGGCGGTGGTGGCAATTTTGGCGTGGTAACCTCCTTCCTGTTCAGGCTCCATCATATCAGCCAGGTGTATGGTGGTCCTATGCTCTGGGAAATGGACAAGGCTGCAGACATCCTGAAATGGTACCGGTCTTTCATCAATATTGCCCCCGAAGAACTGAACGGCTTCTTTGCATTCCTTACCGTACCCCCCGGCCCGCCCTTCCCCGAACACCTGCACAACCGGAAGATGTGCGGCATTGTATGGGCCTATACAGGGCAGGCAGACAAAGCCGAAGCCCTGCTGGGGCCTTTATGCAGCCAGTTCCCACCCGCACTTGACCTGATGGGTTACCTGCCCGTTCCCGCGTTAAACAGTATGTTCGACGCCCTGTATCCCCCGGGCTTACAATGGTACTGGAAAGCCGATTTTGTAAACGAAATAAACGACGAAGCAGTTGCCGAACACGTTAAGTTCGGAGAAACGCTGCCCAGTATGCATTCTACCATGCACCTCTACCCCATTACCGGGGCTGCCCGCCGTCTCAGGAATTCGGATACCGCCTGGGCTTACCGCGATGCCAACTGGGCACAGGTAATTGTAGGAGTAGACCCCGACCCCGCCAGTAAAGACGCCATCACCTCCTGGGCCAGGGCCTATTGGGAGGCCCTTCACCCCTATTCTGCCGGTGGCGCCTACGTTAACTTTATGATGGACGAAGGAGAAGAGCGCGTTAAAGCCACCTACCGGGATAACTACGAACGCCTGGTAGATGTAAAGAATAAATATGACCCCGGAAACATGTTCTGCGTTAACCAGAATATAAGACCAACTGTTGTTTAATAGCGTCACTTCGCTTTTAACCGGTAAGGAGGATGTACATCCTCCTTACTTTTTTAACCTTATATGTCATACTGCCCTTCCGCGTTCCCCGGCTGCTCTGCTGATAGAATGACTTTCGTAATTTTACGGTACCTTTAGTTCTCTTAAAAGATCCATTATGGCAACCATTACCCATTCCATCCCTGTTGTGGACCTCGCCGCCTTTACCTCCGGCGATCCTAAGAGCAAAGCCGGGTTTGTGCAGGCACTTGGACAAGCATATGAAGAAGTTGGCTTTGTAGCGGTAAAAAATCACGGCATTCCGGACGAACTGATCGCAGACCTGTACAAATATGTACAGCAGTTCTTCTCATTACCTGGCGATGCCAAGCACCAGTATGAGCTTCCTGAGCTGGCCGGACAGCGTGGCTATACCTCGTTCGGGAAAGAACATGCCAAGGGGTTTGATGCGCCGGACCTGAAAGAGTTTTTCCAGTTCGGGCAGACCGTGGAAGATGACGATCCGATTAAAAAAGAATATCCGCCCAATGTATCCGTAAAGGAAGTGCCTGAATTCACTCCCACCTTTTTTAAGGCTTACCGGGCATTTGAAAAATCCGGTAAATACCTTTTGCAGGCTATTGCATTGTACCTGGGCCTGGATGAAAACTATTTTGACGACAAGATCCATAATGGCAACTCCATTCTGCGCGCCATCCATTATCCGCCCATTAGGCAGGAGCCTAAATCGGCCATACGTGCAGAACAGCATGAAGACATTAACCTTATTACGCTGCTGGTAGGCGCCTCTGCCGATGGTCTGCAGATCCTGGACAAACAGCAGAACTGGGTGCCGGTTACTTCCCTTCCTGAACAGATAGTGGTAAATGTGGGAGATATGCTGCAGCGACTTACCAATAACCGGTTAAAATCAACTACCCACCGCGTGGTAAACCCGCCCCGGGAAATGTGGCATACCAGCAGATACTCCATTCCTTTTTTCCTGCATCCAAAATCAAGTATGCGGCTGGACAGCCTGGAAAGCTGCATAGACGAAAATCATCCGCCGGAATATGAGCCTATTACTGCAGGAGAATACCTGGATGAACGTCTGAGAGAAATAGGTTTGAAGAAATAGTATTTCAAATTCCAAAATCCAAATTCCAAATTCCAAAACGCGGAGAATATCGTGAAGATGATTGCACGTTTGGAATCTGAGTACTGGGATTTGGTATTTGGAAATTGGAATTTGAAATTTATTTTTAAATTGGGCCGTGTTCCTACGTCACATTCCTTTTTTAAAAGCTGTATTGTTTCATAGCATTACCGCCTATGGCGGCCCTCAGGGCCATCTGGCAATGATGCTCAAAACGTTTGTGCAGCAACGTAAAGATGTTACGGAAGAAGAGTTGATGGAATACAACGCTTTCTGCCAGTTGCTGCCAGGCGCTTCTTCCTCGCAGACGCTTACCCTTATTGGTTACAAACGGGGGGGCGTGCCGCTGGCCGTTCTTACGCTGCTGATCTGGGTTACCCCTGCCTGCCTGCTAATGGGCTCTCTTAGTTTCCTGCTCCAGTATTTTGATAAGAAAGCGCTTAATGTAGATATCTTCAAATTTGTACAACCCATGGCCGTTGGCTTCCTGGCCTTTGGGGGCATCAGGGCTTATAATATCAGCATCCGCAATACGGCCACATTTGGCATCATGCTCGGCGCCATGCTGGCCTCCCTGTTCCTGAAATCTCCCTGGACCTTTCCGGTACTGATCATATTAGGTGGTATTGTTTCCAATTTCAGTAATAAACGCATCCCGGGGTCTACAGAGAAGCCCCGTAAGATCCAGTGGACAAATTTATGGCTGTTTGCATTGCTGTTCATCATGGCTGGCTTTTTCTCAGAGCTGGCCCGTACACATAACTGGATCACCAGGAGACCGTTTAACCTTTTTGAGAACTTTTACCGTTTCGGCAGCCTGGTATTTGGCGGGGGCGATATCCTGATCGCCATGATACTGGAACAATATGTGACCCGCGCCAAAACACAGTTTATGACGGCAGAAGAGCTGCTCACCGGCGCAGGTATTATGCGCGCCCTGCCGGGGCCCACCTTTTCGATGTCCGCCTATGTTGGGGGGATGGTAATGCGCAACCTGGGAATGGGCTACCAGTTCCTGGGCTGTTTGCTGGCGCCGCTGGCCATTTTTCTTCCCAGTTTGTTACTGGTACTGTTCTTCTTCCCGATATGGCATAATCTGAAAAAGTATGTGGTGATATACCGGGCCCTGGAAGGTATCAATGCCGTTGTGGTAGGCATTATGTGGGCAGCCACTGTCATGCTGTTCATCGCGATATTTACCGTTCCTGTTAACTGGTATAACATGGCGGTGATGATCTTTACACTGCTGCTGTTATGCAAAACGCAGCTCCCTTCTCCCTTTATTGTATTGGCCTGTTTGTTACTGGGCTGGTGGTTCTGAGCAGGACGTTATAACCAAAGTATATCAATCCCCACCTGCACTCTTCTGGTTACGTTTAAAATAGGCGGCGCCCATTAAGGCCGCCAGCAAGCCTACTATACCGTTGGAGAAAAGGACGTTACTGATCAGGAATATCCAGAAATTGCGCGGCATATCCACTTCCATTGAGCCCCTGTCACTGGCCATTAATGTGCTGCCCGGGTTAGCCTGCACAATCAGATGCAGGATCACGGTAAAGATGGTAAGCACCACTGTTACTATCAGGGTAATGCGGAAACCAACCATGAACAGCGCTTTTGCAGATGCCCGCTCGCCTTGCTGACGATAGTAGTGCCATACTGCCAGCAGTACGCCCAGGAAAAGCACCAGGTTAACAAAATACCCGGTCCATAATGCCGCGTATATATTGGTCATGTAAAAAATAAGCGTCAGTATAATGGAGATAACGGAAATGGTTATACTATAAACGAGACCAACTTTTACTGGATGATGTATTGTTGCCATAATGTACCAGTTTTAATGTTCTGCTGTTATATTTTACAAACTCTATTCCATTTCCGCCTTTGCCAGCTTCTCTATCTGCTGAATCACTTTTTTCAGATCGTTCTTTTCGCGCTGTACAGGTTGCCAGAGATCGCCTTTGTCCGCTATACGGGTCAGCATGTTCCGGATATTAAAATCCGCTATACGGAGCCGCTCATTCACTTCCTTCCACTCCAGTGGCGCGGACACTGTTGCACCTGGTTGCGGGCGTACTGAATAGGGCGCCGCAACCGTCTGTCCGCGACTGTTCTGCAGATAATCCACATACACCTTCTTTTTTCGCTGCGATTTCGCTCTTACAATACTGGTAATACCCGGTAACTGCTGATGGGTTTGCCGTGCAATATATTCCGCAAACAGGCGGCAGGTTTCGTACGCATATTTCGCACCCGTAGGTATATAGATATGCAATCCTGAAGCTCCGGAGGTTTTACAATAGGCAGACACCTTCATACCGTCCAGTATCTCTTTGATACAAAGAGCGGTTTCTACTACGGCATTAAAGCTGATCGCCTCCGGATCAAGGTCCATCACCACATAATCCGGCTGGTCAAGACGGCTGGTGCGTGACAGCCAGGGGTTCACCTCGATACAGCCTAGATTAACCATGTAGGCCAGTGTAGCTTCGTTATTACATACCAGGTAATCCACATCTTTACCGGTAGAAGAGGCATGCAAGGGAACTGTTTTGATCCAGGCGGGAATCGTTTCCACGTCAAGGTCTTTCTGATAAAAACTGCTGCCCTTGATGCCGTTGGGAAAACGGTGCAGGCTGAGGGGTCTGTCTTTAAGATAAGGCAGCAGGGTGGATGCTACTCCCATGTAATAATCGATCAGCTCACCTTTGGTGATCTTTTCATCCGGCCAGTAGATCTTCTGCTGGTTACTGAGCGGAACATTTTTCCCGTTCAGTTTCATGGACCGCTCGTTTTCCTGCGTGTTGTTAATTTTAGTTTTAGTGGCCATATCAACTGGTTTTGCTAGTTTCCTGATGAACTTCTTTTGCCGTTTTATCTTCACGTAAGCCCAGGAAGATCGGCATTCGCATAATACCGCTTTCCGTCCAGACCGAAAATTTAACCTGGCACACCAATACCGGCGACACCCAGGTTACCGGCATATTGGTTTTGATCTTCTCATTAAATACCGGGGGCTGGCGGCGAAGTGGCTGCAGCTGTTCATACAGCATATCTATCAGTTGTGCATTGAGACCTCCTCCGCAATGCCCAATGTATCTCAGGGATCCCTTATCATCCTGTACGCCCAGTACCAAAGCGCCAATCTTTTTGCGGCTGCCACGGGGAGCCGTGTAACCACAAATAATGGCCTCCTGCTGATTGGTAATTTTTATCTTCAGCCAGTTCATGGTACGCCTGTTTTCCTCATACACACTGTCCGCCTTCTTTGCGATAATACCTTCCAGCCCTTTCTCTGCCGCTTTTCTGAACAACTGCTCTCCATTCTTCATTACATGATTGGAATATTGGATGGCTTTATCACCCAGCTGCTTTATCACTTCTTTCAGCAAAGCCTTCCTTTCTGTCAGGGTAAGCTGGCGCGTATCTTCTCCATTCAGGTATAACAGGTCAAACACCATGTAAGTAAGCTTGCCCTTGCCACTGTTTCTGTAGTTCTGGAGGGCCTGGAAGTCTGACTGCCCTTTACTGTCAAGCACAACTATCTCTCCGTCCAGCACCACACTGTGCGCAATTTTCTCTACGGATTTAACTATCTGTGGATAATCTTTGTTAAATGAGGTGTGTTTACGCGAATAGAGATCGGCCTTACCTTTATGTACCTCCGCGATAGCGCGGTAACCATCCCATTTAGGCTCAAACAACCAGCCCTCACGGCTGAATGGCTGGTCTACCAGGGTGGCCAGCGCAGGTTTATACTTCTTTGGCGGAGCGGCGGTTCCGGCCTTCAGCTTTTTTGCCGGCCGGGCTTTTTTTTTAACGGCAACCTTTTTAGCCGGTGCCCGGCCCGGATGCTCCTTTTCCTTAAAACGGATGCCTTTCTCTATTACTCGTTTCGGCGTATAATCTTCGCTGTTATATGCGGCCGTTACTGCATACTTATCTTTATGCTTCAGCAGGAGCCATGAATTTTCTTCACGTCCCTTCATTTTCACCAATGCAAATTCACCTTTCAGTTTCTTTCCTTTCAGCACAATTTTAAGGTTGCCCTCTTTAATTTCTTTCAGCGCGGTTTTGTCAAAATCCTTTCCGTCTGCATGCAAGAGTTCAAACGATCCTTTGTCCCATATATAGACAGTGCCTGCGCCATAATTACCGGCGGGTATCTCTCCTTCAAAATCTTTGTAGTCATAAGGGTGGTCTTCCACATGCATGGCCAGGCGTTTATCTCCCGGGTTCAGGGAGGGCCCTTTTGGTACTGCCCAGCTTTTAAGCACGCCTGCTACCTCCAGGCGGAAATCATAGTGGATACGGGAAGCATGATGGCGTTGCACCACGAATATATGCGTTCCTTTTTTGCTTTTTCCTCCCTCAGGTTCTGCGGTGTTGCTAAAGTTCCGTTTGTTTTTGTACGTGGTAAGACTCATGATGCACGTTTTTTAGTACCGCTCCGGCCGCTGCCATTGCCAAGACTGGCCTTCAGCTGATCGAACAGGTCGTCGCTCTTGGTATGTACGACTTTCATTTTCTTCACTGTAGGACGTTTGCCTGCAGCTTTAGCCTTAATGATCTTCATCAGTTCTGCGGTATATTCATCTTTATACTGGCTGATATCAAAAGGGGCGCTGTATTGTTTCACCAGCTCTTCAGCCATATCCAGTTCTCTTTTACTGATTTTGGTACGGGCGTCGGGCAATGTAAGATCATCGGGTGTGCGTAGTTCCTGTTCAAAACGCAATTGCTGTAAAAGCATGTAATTATCTCTGGGCCTTACCACGGCCAGGTGCTCCTTGCTGCGCAGTACAAACCTGCTTAGCCCCACCTTTTTGGTTTTTTCCAGCGTTTTAAACAGCAATTCATACGCTTTGGCGCCGCCTTTGTCTGGCTCAATGAAATAAGGGGATTCATAATAAATATCATCGATCTCATCTTCCTTAACAAAAGACTCAATTTCGATGATCTTATTTTTCTTGGGGCTGGCCGCTTCAAAATCCTCGTCTTCCAGTATCACGTATTCGTCATTGTACAAATAACCTTTTACGATCTGCTCCCATGGCACCTCTTTACCCGTGTCTTCGTTTACGCGCTGAAACCGGATGCGGGCGTGATTCTTCTTGTCCAGCATATCCAGGTCCAGCCGGCTGTCCTGTACGGCGCTGTATAGTTTCACTGGTATGTTCACCAGTCCGAAACCAATTGCTCCTGACCATATTGATCTCATAAGCGTAGTTATTTACAGTTGTTATTCACCTGTTTGACTATGCGGCGCATCCACCGGTTTTGATTGCGACGATCCCTGTTGCCGCAGGTAAATGGTAAGAAATACAATGGCTGCAACAGACATGAATTCACTTTGCCAGTTCTGAAACGACTCAAACCAGAACCGCTTATTAAGCAGATATTCCCCCACAGATGCCGAAGGCTTATGCATGGCCCGCTGCTCCACATTATAATCACCCCTGCTGCCCTTGAAATGCAACACAAATGATACCATAAATAGGAGAAGGAAAACCAGGGACAGGGAGCGTTTATAGAGGGCCAGTATTAAACCACCCTTTTTCACCGGCCATGGAGCGCCTGGGTGAGGTTGCGGCTCCCGGTCTACCTCTTCCGGCTTATCAAGGTCTTTTGATTCGGCAGAACCCTTCTGTCGCAGCCAGATGGTAAGACAAACAAAGGAAACCATTTGCAGGAACTCACTTTCCCAGTTTTCAAATGTGGCCTCCAGGAAGTGGTTACTTACCAGGTATGGCAAAAAGGAAATGGCGGCGCCTCCTTTTTCAGACAGTTCTTCATTATGTTCCAGCCAGCCGGTATAAGCCTGTCCCCCCAGGGAAAGGATCAATAGCAGCAGAAACGTCAGTGTTAGGCCGTTACGGTAAAAAAAACCGTGGCGCGGGTGTTTATCATCATCATTATTCATGTCGCTGATTTTAAGTTTATTTTAAACTTTACAAATGAAGTGCCGGTGGCATAACTTTTGGATTTTAAACAAGAACTAAATCCCTTTTTTATGCAAGACAAACCAGGTGAAATGACCACGCTTAGCCAGGTAATGGCCAAGATGAAAACCAAGGGTTATGACAACGAGTTTAAAATGAGTGATCATGGAAGGATGCAGCGTGCAGAAGCCAATAAGGTATATAACCCGGAAGACCTGAAGATTGTAAGAACCTTCCGATTTGAAGGGGAGTCAGACCCTGCCGATTCTACAATACTGTACCTGCTGGAAGACAAGGACGGTGAGAAAGGATATGTACTGGATGCGTATGGCGCCTACACTAACCACGAGGAGACCGGCTTTGATGACTTCATTAAAAAGATCCCCGTAGAGGATCGTGAGGAGCAGGAATTATTCTGATATGCTGATGCAATAGTGCTGATGTGCTGATGAAAAAGAGACGATATCGTCCATTTATCAGCACATCGGCATTTGAGGCCCCCTGTACTTTTATTTAAGCTTCTTCAGGAACTTTAACAATATCTTCTCATCGTTATGCAGGTCTCCCTTATCCGGCGCGTTCCTGCTGTTACGCACCTGCTGCAGGTAAGGTTCCAACGCATTGTTCTCATATGCCTGCAGCAATCCCGGGTGCACATAATACTTCTTACAAACGGCCCTGGTATTCCCCAGTTTGGCAGCAACACTATCAATTACGTAAACAATATTGCGCTTACAGCCGGCGGCTGTGGTAAAGGGCGCCAGGTCTGCCAGCTGGTTAAGGGCATGTACCGTACCTGCCCAGGTCCGGAAATCTTTACAGGTATAATCTTCGCCGGTGCACTCCTTCAGGAAATCATTTACATCTCCCGAGTCCAGGGTCTTTGTCTCACCCTGTTCATCATAGTATTGAAACAATTCCTGGCCAGGAATATCCTTCATTTTTCTTAACAGCTTTGCCAGTGAGCTATGTTTGATCACGATACGCTGCACAACTCCTTTCTTACCTTTAAAATGGAAAAACAGCGTATTACCGTTAATCTTTACATGCTGGTTACGGAGTGTGGTAAGCCCATAGGAGCCGTATAATTTCTCATAAGCGGCATTCCCTACCCTTATCCAGGTCTCCTGCAGTACACTCAGTGCAACGGCGGTCACTTTGTCCTTATCCATCGTCTTTTTCCTGAGCCTGGCCTTCAGCATCTTTCTTATCTGAGGTAGTTTTTCCCCAAAATGTAGGAGGCGGTCGTACTTTGTTTCATTGCGTACCTGGGCCCAGGTAGTATGATAACGATATTGTTTGCGGCCCATGGCATCTATGCCGGTGGCCTGCAGGTGGCCATTAGGCCAGGGGCATATCCATACCTGTTCCCATGCCGGTGGCAGTACCAGTTTGCGGATACGTTCCAGTGTATCTTCATCTGTGATCCGCCGGCCGTCCTGGTCCGTATAGTACATTTCATCTCCACGCTTTACCCTTGCATAGCCTGCCGTATTGGGTTTCACATACCGCAGCCTGGCGGCCCGGGCGGTAATAACGGGATCGGCAGCTAATATATCAATGTTCGCCATATACTAACCGTTCTTGGTTGCTCCTCCATTGAGCGTACTGAATCTATATTCCTTAAAACGGCCATAGCAGGTGTAAATGATTTCCCGCGCATATTCCTGCATTACCTCTTCCGGATGTCCTGCCGAAGGTATAATTTTGCCCGAGGCGATGATCCTTCCTTTACAGGCAATGGCATAGTAAGCAAACAAGTCGGTGATATTCAGTTCGGGCACCGGTGCGGCATATCCTGTTACGGCAATGCCGGCATTACAATTGAACAGCGTGCATACGCCCAATGCCATCTCGGCAGCTACCTCAGGCGATACTGCATTTACAGCCTGGGCATGTATAGGTTCTACACCCAGGTGCTTTACTTTCTGCCCAACATTGTAAGCAGTAATGCCGCCCTGGAAAAAACCGGTGGCGCCGCTGGCCCTGCTGAAATGCACCTGCAGATAACCTGCCGTAACACTTTCGGCCACGGCAATGGTAAGGCCCTCCGCCTGGCAGTATTTGCATATATAATCCAGATATTCCTGCATGAATATAGTTTAACACGTTTTACCAGAAAGGCCTCCAACATAGTGTATGCAGAGGCCTTATCGGGTTTCCATCCAACAAATACAGCTTCTTTATTCTGTAGCGGCTTCTTCGTTTATAGAAGTCTCTGCAATTTCGGTAAGTTGCTGATCGGTTTCCTTTTCCTCGTTCAGTGTTTGCTCCAGCAGGGAGGCTATTTCATTTTGCCCCATTTTAGTTGCCAGTGCACAGAGGCTGCCATAAGAAGCTATTTCGTAATGCTCAATTTTCTGTGCGGCTATGATCAGTCCGGCATCACGTACTGCAGTATCCTCATCGGTGTCTTCGATCACTGTCTGACCTTCTGCTATCAGTCCTTCCATAGCTTCGCATTTCTTGCCCATTGCTCTTACGCCGAGCATTTCAAATATTTGTTCCAGGCGGCTCACATGTTCTTTGGTTACTACAGTATGTTCTTCTATTGCTGCTGCCAGTTCTTCAGAGGTAGCGGCCTTTTGCATCTTGGGTAATGCTTTTACGAGATGTTTTTCTGCCCAGTAAATATCTTTCAGTTCATCCAGGAACAGGTTATGAAATTTAGACTGCTCCTCGTTCCTGCCGCGGGAAGAGGATCTGGATGATGCTGATGATGATCTGGAGTTTGTTGTTCTTGACCTGGATGATGTTCTGGAGTTTACTTTTGTTGTACCAGCCATAAGATTAAAATTTGAAGGTGAAGAAATTAGTATTGAATAGTTAAGCTTTTTTGCGGTCTTGCGGATCGGCGGGTTTACGTTTTATTTCCCTTTCAGGAATTTCGTCCGGTATGTCCCGTTTATCCGGAGATTGTTCTGAGGGTGATTCACCTTGTTTCCCGGGCGGATGTTTTATTTCCGGCGGAACTTTCGGGTTGCCTTTTTTATCGCCCTTGTCCTGTCTCGGTTTCATGGCTTAAAAATTTTATTCAGTGAAAAATAGCAACAATGAAAAAAATGTGTGCAGCATAATTATGAAAACAAAGTTCATTCCATTACGGGCATTACGGCAGATAATAGGTTATTCAGGGATAACGCACTTTTATATTATTTTCGAATCCGCTCAAACGCCCACCAGTGCTGTAGAAATAGGTTTTCACACTGTGGAAAATCTTTCCCGCAGAAAAGTTTAATGCCCTATATTTGACAGAGAATCAGTAAATTCGATAGCCTCAGGGTCATCTCTTTTTGGAAGCATGCATAATCCGGTACAACGAAAAATAAGACTGGGCTTTTTTATAGCCTTCTCCGTTATCATTGCAGCATCGTTTTTCTCTTACCTTGTAACGAAAAACCTGTTGGACAACGCGGGCAGGCTCAACCATGCAATTGAAGTATCCCGGCGGCTGGAAACGATCATTAAACAACTGAAGGACGCTGAATCAGCCGTTCGCGGGTTTAACCTTACAGGCGACAGCATGCTGTTAGGTCCGGGCATGAAAGAACGGATCGCCAGGATAAAATGCGGAATATAACGCCGTTCGCCTGATCACAAGAGAGAACCCGCGTCAGCAAAGACACCTGGATACGCTCAGACAGCTGTTGAATACAAAATACCGCTTGTTCCTGAAAGCAGCCCACCTGGATACGCCCAAAGCGGAAAAACTGAAGGTCAGGGAAGGCGAAGTATCCATGGACAGAATTGAGCTGAAGGTAGAGGAGATGATGCATATTGAAGATGCCCAGACCCACGAAAAGGCGGAGCTGCTGCGATTCTTCTCTGCGCTATGGGTACCGGTAATCTTTATATCTTCCCTGGTAGCCATTCTGATAGGTATCTATTCCTACATTACGCTTACCAAGGAATTTAAGCTGCAGCTGCATATTGAATCCAAACTAAAATCCTATCAACGCGATCTGCAACAGAACATCACCCTGCTGAACAAAAGTAACCAGGAACTGGAGCAGTTTGCCTATGTAGCTTCGCATGACCTGCAGGAGCCGCTACGCAAGATATCTACCTTCAGCGATCGGCTGCAGGTGAAATACCGGGACCAGCTACCCGCTGATGCCGCCCAGCTCATAGATCGCATGGTAGTGGCAGTAGCCCGTATGCGGGTGCTCATTAATGACCTGCTTATATTTTCACGCGCCGGCCGTATTGCTCCGGAAAGTATTACAGAGGTAGACATCAACATGTTACTGCAAAATGTGCTTAGCGACCTGGAAGTTGGGCTGCAGGAAAAAAATGCGGTGGTGCATGCAGCACCGCTGCCTGTAATTGAAGGGAACGTTACCAATTTTCAACAATTGTTTCAGAACCTGTTGACCAACGCCATCAAATTCGCCAGTCCTGACAGGCAGCTGGAGATCAACATCACTTACCAGATACTGAAAGGAAAAGAGCTCAGCGTGGCGAAAGAAAACCGCTGGGATGAGGAATTCTGTCGTATCTCTATCGAGGATAACGGCATCGGGTTCGACCAGGCCTACGCTGAACGGATATTCCTGATCTTTCAGCGCCTTCATGGCGTGAGCGAGTATTCCGGCACCGGTATAGGCCTGGCCATCTGTAAAAAGATTGTGGACAGTCACCAGGGATACATCATGGCCTATGGGTATCCCCTTAAAGGGGCCGCTTTCGTAATTATTTTACCACTTAAACAGAAAAGGTGAGTTTAAAACACGTGGAGGAAAAGTTTAGCATCCTAATTGCAGATGATGAGGCCACTGTTTTTAATTACTGAAATTGTAGAATCGCCAAATACACGAAGCGTATCATGACAGAACAGCCCATACATATTTTGATGATAGACGATGATGAAGATGATTTCTTCCTGGTAAATGAACTGCTGCAGGATATTTCTCCCGGGCAGTATCAGCTGGAATGGGCCTCTACCTACCCGCTCGCACTGCAGGAAATAGAACGGCGGAAACATGATATTTACCTGGTGGATTATCGCCTGGGCCAGTATACCGGGATTGACATCCTTCATCATTTCCAGCGGCTGGCCTATAAGGCCCCTGTTATTATGCTGACCGGCAAGGGGGATTATAATATTGATAAGGAAGCCATGATGGCGGGTGCATCAGATTACCTTGTAAAAGGCGAGATCAGTGCAGACCTGCTGGAACGATCTATCCGTTATGCGCTGGATGAAATGAATCACCTGCGTACACTGGCGGAAAGCGAGAAAAAATACTACGGCATCTTTGAAAAGGCTCATGATCTTATCATACTGGCAGATTGCGACAAGAACGTCATTGACGCCAACCCGGCAGCGCTGAGAACCCTGCAATATGCCAAGGAAGAAATGATCGGGATGAATCTCAAAGATCTCTTTCTTTTTGAGGAACAATACCGGCATTTTTTTGAACAGATATGCGGTGATAACGGCACTGTGCAGAGCGAATACAATTTCGTGAACAAGCATCAGAAAAAACTGGATGTGCTGGTGAATGCCGTTATGCTGGACGAAGCCGCCCAGATCTTTCTTTGTGTGGTACAGGATATCACCGAGAAGAAAAAGGAAGAGCAGGAGAAGCAGCAGCAGCAGAAATTCGTGATCACAGGCCGCATTGCCCGAGTTATTGCCCACGAGGTACGAAACCCGCTAACCAATATACTGCTGGCAGTAAGCCAGTTCAAGCAGGAACCGGCAGACACGGAAGACAGCCAGCTTTATACTGACATTATTGAACGGAACTGCATCCGTATTAACCAGTTGATCACTGAACTGCTGCACAGCACGAGGATGATAGACCTCCATATTCAGCTGCATGGCGTTAACGAGCTCACCGAAAAAGCGCTCGAACTGGCAAAAGACCGTTTGCAGTTAAATGAGATAAAAGTGCAGAAACGGCTGACAGATCCCGACATAATGATACCAGCTGATGCGGAGAAAATAGAAATAGCGCTGCTCAACATCATCATCAACGCCATTGAGGCAATGGCGCCGGGAAAAGGGGAGCTGGGCATCATCACATCCAGGCACAATGATAAAGCCATTATCCAGATCAGCGATAATGGCGTGGGCATACCTGAAGAAATGAGGACCAAGCTATTTGATCCTTTCTTTACCAATAAACCTAAAGGAAGCGGGCTGGGTCTTACCAGTACCCAGAACATCATCATCAACCATAAAGGGAACATCCATGTAGACAGCGAGCCGGGAAAAGGCACTACATTCAGCATTACGCTACCCGTAAACTGATAACTACTACTTCTTCCCGCCGAGCTTTTCCTCTGTTTTCTCAATGGCATCCTCCACTGAATGGGATTCCTTCGTATCTATCCGTTTCCTGGTCTCTTCTGCCAGCTTACAGTAGTATTTGTGCAGCACATCCAGCTCCTCCTCAGTAAGATCTTCTGCTACGATCAAACGGTTACTGGCCGCCTTATTGGCGGCAATAAGCTCATTTAACTTCAACTGCACAGATTTGGAGTCCTTATTCTGCGATTTCTGGATCACGAACACCATCAGGAAAGTAACGATAGTGGTGCCCGTATTGATAACCAGCTGCCAGGTGTCTGAAAAGCCGAAAACAGGACCGGTAACGGCCCATACAATGACCACTGCCACCGCAATAATGAAGGCCCATACAGAGCCTGTAACATATACTACCTGGCTGGCAAAGCGTTCAAAAAAACCGGACACCTTTCCATTGTTTTCATTAGCATTCCCGCTCCCGTTCTTCGGGGGCTGCTCCTGTTTGGTGTGGTTGTTCATAAATTCGCCAATTAATAATTTATATTAAGCAGGCGTAGCTTATTGTAGAGAGTTTTACGGTCTATATTAAGTAATTGGGCTGCTTTGGTTTTGTTATACTTTACTTCTTTCAACACATTAATGATCTTGTTGTACTCTGCCTGTAAAGCCACCGTTTTAAGATCATTTTCATTGGCAATGGCTGCAAGTTCACCCACATGGTCTTCCTCATAGCTCTGGGAGAAAGCTTCTTTCATCTCCAGCGGAAGGGTAGACATGGTAATATCCTGGTGTTCGGGTGTAAGCAGGCAGGCGCGCCGTATCACATTCTTCAGTTCACGTATATTGCCTGGCCAGGAATATTTCTGGAAACACGCCCATACTTCAGATGTGATCTTGCCGCAATTCTTCTGCAGTTCTTTCTCTACCTGCGATATAAATGCGTTAACAAACAGCGGAAGATCTTCCTGCCGCTCGCGCAATGGCGGTATGTAGATGGTAAATTCGTTGAAACGGTGGAAAAGGTCTTCCCTGAATTTGCCGCGTTGCACAGATTCTGACAGCTTTTCGTTGGAAGCTACAATAATGCGTACATCAACCGGTATCTCTTTGAGACTGCCTACCCGGCGGATCACTTTCTCCTGGATTACCCTTAAAAGCGCCACCTGGATATCATATGAAAGGTTTGACACCTCATCCAGGAACAAGGTACCGCCATGCGCCTGTTCAAAGGCGCCTATTTTAGTATTGATGGCCCCTGTAAAAGATCCCTTTTCATGACCGAATAATTCACTTGCAGCCAGCTCTTTGGACAGGCTGCCACAATCCAGTGCCACAAAGGGTTGGGAACTGCGTTTACTATGATGATGGATGAGATGAGCAACAGACTCTTTACCGGTACCTGTTTCTCCAAAAATGATTACACTGTAATCCGTGGGGGCTACCAGCTTTATCTGCCTGAACAGCTCCTGTGCGCCACTGCTCTCTCCATAAACATACTTGTGGGTTTTGTCCAGCATTTCTGCTACAGGCGCCTGGCCGTTGCTGGTGTCTGCTGCTGTCCGCTGTTCGGGAATAGCCGGTACATTATCACGCTCACTCTCGGCATCTAAGTGGGCAAATGCCTTGTGCACCAGGTTTAATATCTCATCGGGATATAATGGTTTGGAAAGATAATCGTAAGCGCCGTTCTTCACCATTTCTACAGCCACTCTCACATCGGTATACCCTGTTATGATAATGACGATGGTCCGGGGGTTAAGCTGGCGGATGTCTTGCAGTAACTGCGCACCGTCTGTATCTTTCAGACGGTAATCACATAATACCAGATCGTAAGGTTTTTCCTTCATCATTTTTAATGCAGACGCACCAGACATAGTAGTATCCACCTTAAATCCATGCTTGCCGAGGAATTTGCTCAACAACGTACAGATATTGATCTCGTCATCTATGATCATTATATTTCTCATAATGGTAATGTGTGATGTTGGCAATAAAGCCTTTAAAGTTACGAATTAATTTATAGGAGAACTAACTTTTAACATCTTGTATCAGTTCGTCCAAGTTCTTTACACTGAATGGTTTAGCAAGAAAATAACTGGCTCCTGAACTAAGTGCTTTTTGCTTCTCAAGGCCGTTGTCGTATGCACTGATGGTGATGATCATCAACGCCGGACAATTTCTTTTGATGACAGGCAAAGCTTCCAATCCTGATCCATCCGGCAGGTTAATATCCAGGAACAGTATGTCAGGCTGTTGGTGCTGAATATATTGCAGGCCAGCGTGCAGGTTATGCACGTATTTTACGTTAAAACCATGCCTTACTAAACTCATTTGCAGTAATCTGCATATATCCGGTTCATCGTCAATTATAAGGATAAACGAATCTTTCATCTGCTTAATTGAGACTAAGTCTGACAACGGACTCCATCCCTGTTTTCTGTGTTGTAACATACTTGAGTTTATTCCATTGTTCCATTAATAACCTGGCGATCAGGTAACAAACACTTGATTCTGCCCCCTGATTCTGGTTAACGTTGTTCTTTTCAAGTCCATCGTAACAACCGTAGGTAAGCGGATTATATATCAACTGTTTCAAATGGTTATTGCCCAGGTACCAGCTAAAAGCCAGCCGCATCTTTTCCAGGTAGGCAACATTTCCTGTTGCGAGGTAGAAAGTATGCAGGGCCAGCATGGTATAGGCAACCTCAATAGACTGTTCACCACCTTCACAGCTGGTATTGTCGTAATCATCATGCTTGTGGTACCAGGTTTTATTATTAATCACCTTCATATAATTATCCGTAAAGGTTCTGGCACAAAGGAAGTGCAGGCTTTCCTTTGCAGTCTGCAGCCATGCAGGGTTACCGGATATCTGCCAGGACATCATCATGGCTTCGGGCAATACGGCATTACCATAGGTGAGTGATGGCTCAAACCACTTCCACTGTGCATCAGCCTCCTGTTGGTAAGCCTTGTGTAAACGGGATGCCAGCGTGTTCAGTATATCCTCTGATATACCTCCCGGCCTGTATTGCTGGTAATAGTACATGCCTTTTATGGCAAAGGCAATTGCCCTGGGAGCTCTCAGGTTCTCCAGCCAGTTAAAACATGGCTGTAATACCCGATGCGCCTGCTGTACCAGCATTGGCGGCAATTCCCGGTGCAGGTGTAATAAATATCCCAATGCCCACACAGCACGGCCATTGGCATCTTCCAGGTCTACTTCATAGTTCATGGGGTCAAAGTAGCCCCCCACATTTACGTAGTTCAGAAAACTGCCGGAGGGCTGCTGACAATATTCAATGAAATCCAGGTATTTATGACAAAGGGAGTATACAAAGCTGCTTTCTTTCACAGTAGTGGCATACATACACAAGGCAATAAGCGCCCTGGCATTATCATCCAGCGTATAACCGGATGCGGGGTCTGGCTGGTCGTGACGCGAAAACTGGATCATGCCAAATTCATCGGTCATGCGGTCTATATGGTCCAGGTACGCCGGCGGTAAGCTCGGCATGAGCATCTTCTTCTCTGCCAGTATATCCCGGAACAAAGACATATGGGCAATGGCCACATTATCCCAGATTGCGCTGCGCGTTCTTTCAATACCATTATTGCTCATCTCTTTCCTCAGGTCCGGATTTCCGAGCAGGTGGATAGCATATCTGGCCAGCTGTTCATGATCACCCATTTCAATCAGGTAACCGCAACACTCGTCCAGCATTTCCTTTGCCTGTGCAAAAGCAGTGCTCACAACGGGACAGCCGGCACTCATGGCATACAAAAAGGTACCGCTCACCGCCTGGTGGGGGTCTTTAGAAGTGAACAGGTAAATATCTGTCAGGGCAAGATAATCCAGCAAGGCGTCCAGACTAAGGTAACTGTTAACAAATTTCACATGGCGCTGCAGGCCTAATTCTTCAATCAGTTGTTCCAGCCGCTGGCGGTACTGCTCTCCTTCCCGGGCCAGCACCACCGGGTGGGTTTTTCCCAATATCAGGTATACCGCATCCGGAAACTGTTGTGCAATCGGCTTCATAGCCCTGATTGCTGTTTCCAGTCCTTTATTTTCACTGAGAAGGCCAAAAGTGGTAAGCACCAGCTTGTTCTGCAGGCCATACTGTACCTTGAGCGACTCCGTATCTTCCGTGATCCGCGCATGGACACCATGTGGTATATGTACAATCTTATGGGAAGGTAAATGGTACACAGACATTAATATCTCCGCTGAAGTCTGGGTCATCACGATGATCTTTGACGCCAGGGACCCGATAATACTGATCACTTTCAGGCATTTGGCATCAGGATATGGCAATACGGTATGGAAACGTACTATAAAGGGTTTGTCGAGCAGAGAGATCATTGCCAGCATATTATGTCCATATTCTCCACCGTATAGTCCGAACTCATGTTCAAAGCAAACCATGTCTATCTCCGGATCAGCATTCACCTGGTGAGCAAACGTAATACAGCTGTCTATATCAAACGGATTTACGGTATACTTCACCGGCGGCTCAAGCGCTGCCGGCGGTTTGCCGGCTTCTGTTAATGCGCACACACTTATGTTCAGCTTTCCTGAAAATGACTTGTGCAGGGCGTTCACCAGATCCTGCGCAAATGTTGCAATACCGCATTCACGAGGCGGAAAAGATGTAACAAAAAGCAAGGCCTTATTCATGTATTATTAATTTTTACTCCGTTGACAATTCCTGATTTTAGTAGTTAACCTTTTCAAATATCAATCCAACCCCGGCCGCATAATGGTACTGCTGGCCTGATGTAATTTACTGCTCAAATTCTGTGGAAATATTTCCACAGCTTTCTCCACTCATCCACATAAAAAACCTGGCATGCCTTTTAAAAGGCTTACCGCACTTTCTTTTTCCATTAACATAAAATTCACATTTAAGTGCATAGCACCTATTAGATTTGTACAATCGGCACAGCCGTGTTTTCAGCCATATCTATCCTTGACAACGCTATAATTCATTTATTGGGACATTAAAAATCTACGTAATGAGAAACCTCGCTTGTACATTTAATGTAAACGGAATTCCGAGGAGGGTCTTTTTGAAAAAAATTGCAAAGGAGAGGAAATTCCGGGTAACAGTTGAGGGCGTACAAATGGAATATTCCCTCACGGAAGAGGATACTATTCAACCTGTTAATGAGGGACGTTTACCGGACAATGCCTTATTACCTCATATTGAATGGATGATCCGGCATTACTTTAACAACACCAAACAGCTTATATAATTTAGCCTGAGGATCCTGATCAGCAGGCTTGATCAACTTCATCTGAAACAATTATCAGACGGCCGGGCCTTGATGCATTTGTCATTGAACCAACCATTAAAATGACTTGCGGCCCGGCCTTACTTATACAAAGCCTTTCTCGAGGGCCAGGAATGCTTCCGGCGCATTCAGATGCTCCCATAACACTGCATATACCGCCTGGGCAACCGGCATATAAGCGCCGATTTCATCATTAATTTCATAAATGCACTTACTGGCGTAGTAACCTTCAGCTATCATGTTCAGCTCCAGTTGAGCCGCCTTTACACTGTACCCCTTACCGATCATGTTGCCAAAGGTGCGGTTACGGCTGTGCAGGGAATAACAGGTTACCAGCAGATCACCCAGGTAGGCGCTGGCATTATAATTATGCTGCGTAACCGGCATATGAACGGGGCCCGCCCATACCGTATATTTTTCAAGGAAATGCTGCATTTCCCTGAAACAGTTAGTAATCAATACGCTCAGGAAATTATCCCCGTATTCAAGTCCATGGGCTATACCGGCGCCCATAGCATAGATATTTTTCAGCACTGCCGCCAGCTGCACGCCTATCACATCATTGTTGACAATGGTTTGCAGGTAGCTGTTGGTGAACAGATCGGCCATGGCCTGTGTTGTATCCAGCTCCAGCCCCGAAAAGGTGAGGTAAGACAATTTCTCGTTGGCCACTTCCTCTGCATGGCAAGGCCCTGTAATGGTAAAGTATTGCTCCAGGGGTAGGGCAAAGCCGTCGTTAAGATATTCATTGATCAGCATATTGCTGTTAGGCACCAGGCCTTTGATGGCAGAGATTACACTTTTCTGTTGCAGGGCGTTTTCAGGCAAAACCAGCAATACATCTTCCAGGAAGGCAGAAGGCACCGCCAGTATCAATATGTCACTGTCTGCTACAACCTGTTTAATATTGCTGCTCAGTTGAAGCAGGTGGGTATCAAAATATACAGAGGTAAGGTAGTGTTTATTATGGTGGCGCTGCTGCATGTGGCGAATGGTATCTTCATTCCTGATCCACCAGTTCACCTGGCGGCCATTATCCGTTAGGATCTTCGCGAGCGCCGTTGCCCAGCTGCCGCTGCCTATAATACCTACTTTGTTTGCCTTGCTCACGGTCGAATTTTTCGCAAAGTAAATAAAATATAAATGATAAGTCGCCAGCCATTAGCAAAGAGCGGTAATATCCGCCTGACCACTAACGACTGACGACTTAAAACTTTTATTACTATTTCGTAGCTTCAAAAAGCTGTGCCGCGGGCACCACCTTGACCTTCTTCTTATCTTTCAATTCGCGGGAAACGGCGGCATAGGGGGCGCTAACTACCTGGTCGCCTGACTGTAGGCCGGAAACGATCTCAATATTATTATCGTCCTGTATGCCGGTTTTTACTTCCACCGTGTTTTACCGTGTTATCCTTTTGCAGCACGAATACCACTTCCCTGGTGTCTTTCTGTTTTTCAGTGGATGCATTGTCGGGCTTCGAACCGCTGCTGTCGGCTTTTTTCTCATTATCCGCTGCCTTTGCCACTTCCACTTCACGGGTAGTTACGGCATTGATCGGAACGGAGAGGGTACTGTTCTTGCGCCGGGTCTGAATATCCACGCTGGCGCTCATGCCGGGGCGGAAGGGGAAGTTTTTGGGACGGCTGGGATCGATCAGGTCTTTATAACTATCGTTGAGAATACGGATGTGTACAATGTAACTGGTCACCTGCTCAGCAGAAGAGGCTGCGGTGCCGGTAGCTCCGGCCGTGGCCGCACCTTTACTGGAGCTGGCAATCTGGGTAACAATACCTTTGAACTTACGGTTGCTATAGGCATCTACTTCAATAATGGCGGTGTCTCCATATTTTACCCGCGGTATATCATTCTCTCCTACATCCACCTGTACTTCCATTACGTTCAGATCAGCAATACGCATGATCTCCGTACCGGTCATCTGCAGGGTACCTACCACGCGTTCTCCCTTTTTTACCGGCAGCAGGGATACGATGCCGTGCATAGGCGATACAATGGTGGTACGGCCCAGGTTCTTATTGGCTTCCGTAAGTCCTGCCTGTGCGCTGGCTACGGCATATTTATAGCTGTTCACCTGCTCTACAGCAGCGTTATAGTCTGCGCGGGCTGCCCGGTAAGTGGCCTCCGCTGTCTCAAATTCACTTCTGGATACTACTTTCTGGGCAAACAATTCCTTGATGCGGTCATAGGCAGCCTGGGCCTGCTCCAGCTTGGCTTTAAAAGCATGGAGGGAGGCGGCGGTATTAGCCATCTGGGCCTGAGACTGACTGAGGGCGGCCATCGCCTTATCGCGCTGGGAGCCGTAGATATCTGCATAGATGCGTACCAGTACCTGGCCTTTCTTTACAGAATCACCCTCCTGCACGGGCAGGTCCACGATCTCGCCGGATACGTCAGAGCTCACCTTTACCTCTATCTCCGGGTAGATCTTACCGGTGGCGGCTACCACTTCGATAATATCTTTCGGAGCTGCTTTATCAACGGCTACTTTGGTGCCTTCATCCTTACCGATAACGCCGGATGCCTTCAGCACCATCAACAGTATTATGAATGCTACAAGAATACCAACTATCCAAAAAAGTGTCTTTTTCTTCATAGAGCGGTTTATTACAAAGGGACAAATTTTACAGGGTTATTTTCTGGTCCCGGTAAAACTCCAGCAGCTTCATTCTGAATATGTAATCATATTGGGCTGAAACTTTGTTTATCTGAGCCTGGAACAGATTATTTTGTGTCGTAATATAATCGATCGTGTTCATTAATCCTAAGTTAAAGCGTTTGGTAGCAAAATCAAAAGCTTTCTGAGAGGCGTCCACTCCTTTGCTGGCGGCGTTGTATTTCTGTATTGCGGCAACAGCGTTGGCATGTGCGGTATATATGTCCTGTCTTAACTTCTGATTATCCTGGTCGCGGGTAAGCTGTTGGTTATATAAGTTTAGCTTTGCCCTTTTGTAGTTGGAGCGCAGCTGCCAGCCGTTCAGGATCGGAATGCTGAGGGTTAGGCCCACCTGCTGCTGAAAGTTATTACTTATTTGTGAACCAAAAGGCGTTTTCCTGCTGCCGGGCTCGAACCGGGGCTGTATCACTTTATAGTCGGTTCCGCTTACATTCACCAGCCCAATGGTATCTACCAATAGTCTTCCGGTGGTGATATCCGTCTCGTTTACGTTATTAGCCCAGTTGGTACCAATGGCGGCGGAAAGGGAGAGTGTGGGCAACATGGCCCCTTTTGCAGCTGCTACTGATCTTTCGTACGATTTTATTGAGAGTGAATCTGCCTTTACGAGTGGATTGGAAGCCAGTGAAGCGCTGTAAACCATTTCCGGGTCTACCTCGTTCAGGCTTGGCAGTGGAATGCTTCCTATATTGGCGGGTATCTCCGGCTGAAAAGGTATATCAAAGCCCAGGTTCAGCAACGCTTTCATCTGCAGGATAGACAATGTTACATTGTTCTGCGCGGTTATCAGGTTGGCGCTATCACGGGCCAACTGGGCCTCCAGGTCGGCCTGGTTGCTTTCGGGCACCGAACCGGCTATTACCAGTTTCTCTGTATTTGCCAGCTGCGCTTTGGTCTGGGCCAGTTGCGTTTCATTTACATGCACCTAGCTCATTATTCTGTAATATCTGCTAAAAAGGCGGAGGCTACGTTAAAAGCTACATCATTCTTCGCCTTTTCCAGCAAAAAGCCGTAGCTCTGTGCCTGGTATGCGTCAGATGCGATGATATTGCGTTTAGAGAACCAGTTGAACAGCGTAACATTAGAAGATAAGCTGGCGTTAGCTGAATAGAACGTCTGCGTTTCGTATGTATAGGTAGTAAAGTTTACGCTACGGCCGGAGTTCATGTTGCCGGCAACATTGCCGCTCAGATTGGGGATCTGTGACAGCTGGCTTTGTCTTAGCTGCAGCTCTGCCAGCCGCTTTTGTACATCCTGCTGTTTGATAGATATATTATTTGCCATCGCATAATCAACACAACGTTTAAGACTCCAGGTATCCTGAGCAGCTACAGTGTGAGCGTTACCAAACAATAAAAAAATACCCAGGATGGCTCCCGGAAACTGGTATAACTTCATAGCGTAACAAAAATATAGTAATTGTGATGATAGCCTTCGCCACTTCTCTATAAAAGGCAAATTTTTATCAGGCGTGGCGGTTGGCCACACTAATTTAATGTAAAACATAACATTTTATTTATAGTTTTTTTTGAAATGTCTGTTAAATCGCGGTAAAATGCATGTTTACGAAGGCTTACTACCGGATTTTGCCGTCTTTGATTTCAATTACGCGATGGCCGAAAGCCGCATTTTGCTCGGAGTGTGTAACCTGCACTATAGTGATCTTATCAGTTTCATTCAGGTGTTTAAATAACTGCATAATTACCCTGGCCTGGTCTGAATGCAGGTTGCCTGTTGGTTCGTCTGCAAATATCACCCTGGGTTCTGCGACTATCGCCCTGGCGATGCCTACCAGTTGCTGCTGCCCACCAGAGAGCTGGTTAGGGAACAAATCTTTCTTGGCAACTATATTAAAACGGTCCAATACGTCAGCCACCCGGCTCTTACGTTCCGAGGATGGCACGTTCTTATATAACAACGGGGTTTCTATATTTTCATAGACCGTAAGTTCGTCTATCAGGTGGTAAGCCTGGAACACGAAACCTATACTGCCCCTGTGGAGCTGTGTACGTTTCTTTTCACTCATTTTATGTACCGGCTCGCCCTCAAAAAGATACTCACCGCCGGAGGGTTCTTCCAGCAGCCCGAGAATGTGCAACAGGGTAGATTTACCCGAGCCGGATGGGCCCATAATAGACACAAACTCGCCCTCATGAATAGTGAGGTCTATATCGTTAAGTACGTCATTTTTACCGAATCCTACCGGATAATACTTGGAAATATGTTTTAATTGTATCATACCTGTTTTTTTTATTCCACTCTGATTGATTTTACCGGGTTCATTAAGGCCGCCCGGATTGCCTGCACGCTCACCGTTATAATGGCGATCAGCAGCGCCAGAGCCCCAGCCAAAATGAATACGCCTATATTAATATGGATACGGTAGGGATAATCCTGCAGCCATTTCTCCATAAGGTACCAGGCTATGGGACTGGCGATGATNACCGATAACAATACCAGCCTGATAAAATCCCTGGATAACTAGGGTCGACAATACCGGTAACGACTGGCTCCAAGCACCTTGCGCACCCCGATCTCCCTGGTGCGTTTTGTCATCACCAGTACAGAAATCGTAAACAGCCCCATACAGGAAATAATAATAGCCAGTACAGCGGCGCTCATAAATATACTTGAAAACTGCTGCTCTTTGCGATACTGGCGGTCTGTATTTTCATCCAGGAAAGATGCCTCTGTACGGCGTCCGGGATAGGCTTCTTCCCAACGTTTTTGTACCATAGCCAGTGAAGCCGGGAGGTTGTACGGGGATACCCTGACAAATATATAACGGATAGCGTCTGCGGGGTCCATGTTCATACTCAGCGGCTCAATCTCCACTTTCAGTGATTTGAAGTTAAAGTCCTTCACAATTCCTATCACCGTATAGGGATGTGCGCTGTCGCCCACGGGCAACCGTGCTCCCAGGGCTGCCTCGTTGCCGCCCAGCTGGGCGGCCATTTTTTCATTGATCACCAATGCGGAGGAATCTGTGCCATAAGCCCGCGAAAAATCCCTGCCGGCCACCAGTTGTAATCCAAGGGTTTTAATATAGTCATAATCTATTCTCAACCAGTTGCTATATATCGTGCGGTCCTTATAATCAAAAGATAACCGGGAGGTGGCTGATGAGCCGTCCCTCCCGCGGCCCATATTAATATCCGTACCCGTTATGCTTAATATCCCGGCCCGTCCGGAAAGTATATTACGCATATGTGTCAGCGCCTTTGCCGGATCTACATTATCGGGTACCGGTATGCTCAGCACCTCTTCTTTGTTATAACCCAGGGGCTGGCGTCGCAGGAAATCCAGCTGCTGCCACGCAATAAGCGTGCAGCAGATCAGCAAAGAAGAGATCACAAACTGAGTGATCATCAACGTATTTCGTACCTTGTTGGACTTACCCGCCTCCAGGCTTCCCTTTAATACTTTTAATGTGTTCAGACGGGCAATGATCCAGGCGGGGTAACCACCTGCTGCGAGGGTTACCACCAGGAACGACAACAACATAGCCAATAACAGCCAGGGGGCTGTCAGCAGGGTAAAGCTGATGTGATTATTAAAAAGTGAATTGTACGCGGGCAGGGCAAAAAACGTGATCACTATTCCGAAAGCAAGCGCCAGCAGGCAAGCCAGCACGGCCTCGCCCCAGAGCTGAATTACCAACTGCGACTGAAACGCGCCCAGTATCTTACGCATACCTATTTCCCTGGAACGGCCAAAAGCGCTGGCGATGGTAAGGTTCATGAAGTTAACGCACGCAATGAACAGGATAAAGCCCGCTATCAGCAGCAACAGGTAAGGGAACACCCTGCTCATTTCCCCCCCGGAAGAGCTGATGCTGTTAAAATGGATATCCTGCAGGGGCATCAGGTGCAGGGACATTAAAGCTTCATTATTTGCTCTCCTGGCGCCATCCCGCTCCAGGCCGCGAAGCTGTTCTGTAAAATATTTATTCACGAACGCTTTGGTCCGGCGTTCAAACGCAGCAACAGCAGCGTTGGGGCTTAACTGGAGAAATACTTCATGCGTACTGCTGTTCCAGCTGTTCTTCTGGCTTTCGTAACCCGGTGCATGTTCAAAACGGCATAATATATCAAAATCAATACTGGAGTTATCCGGTACATCTTTGGCAACCGCACTTACAATAAACGTTTCCCAGCGGTTATTCATGTATATTTCCAATGGCTTTCCTACCGGCTCCTCCTTGCCATATATGGCACTGGCCATTTTTTCTGTGATCACTATATCGCTAATTGCACTAAGGGGCTGCCTGGTTTCGCCTTTTACCAGGGGGAAGGAGAAGATTGTAAAAAAATCGGGATCCACCGCCCTCACGTCAGATCCAAACGTTTTGTCCTGGTAACGCACCGATCCGCTGGCACCCATGTAACGGGTAGCCGCCTTTACTTCCGGAAACTCCTGTTTAATTGCCGGGGCTAAGGGCATTGGCAGATTGGAGCGCTCTTCAAGGCGCTCAGGATACTGTACAGATATGTATAATTGCTTTAAGCCTTTACCACGATGGAATTTATCGTATGAAAGCTCCCGGAAAGCCGTCAGCGCCAGCAGTATACTCACCGAAAAAGCAACCGACAGGCCAAGTATATTCACAGCAGTAAGCATTCTGGATTTCCAGAGGCTGCGCCAGGCTATTTTTATATAGTTTCGTAACATAGATCAATTGTTGTTATTCTGTTCGTAACGCTTTTGTAGGGTTCATTAAAGCTGCTTTTACCGATTGCACGCCAACGGTAAGCAGGGCAATGAGCACAGCTGACACCCCCGCTCCAGCCAGCAGCCACCAGGAAATACTGATGCGATAAGCAAAATCCTGCAGCCAGCGGTTCATCACCCACCAGGCAATGGGGCCTCCCAGCAATATGGCTATACCTACCAGCTTCAAAATGTCTTTGGATAATAATGTAACAATACTACCAATACTGGCGCCCAATACTTTCCTGATGCCGATCTCCCTGGTACGTTGCTGCGCTGCCAGGGCTACCAACGCAAATATGCCCCCACACGCAATGAGGATGCTCACCAAGGTAAAAATGCTCACAAGAGTAAATATGCCTTCTGTCCTTTTATACTGTTCATTGAATACTTCATCTGCAAAAGCATAGGTGAATTCCCTGCGGGAAGGTATGTTTCCGAATGCATTTTTCAGTAAGGCGATCACTGCGGAAGCCTGCTGCGGTTTAACGGCAACATTCAGATAACTGAAGCCATCTTTTAAAGCTGAGGGGCCGCCGTAAAAGTGTATCAGCGGCTGCACAGTGCCTTCCAGTGAGCGGTAATGATAATCGGCTGTAACGCCGATCACATGATAAATGTTACTGTTGCTTCCTTTAGGATGCAGCGATTTACCGCTGATGTCTGTCCAGCCCAGCGCTTTCATCGCCGTTTCGTTGATCAGCACTGTTTTGTCATCTGAAGCCTTGTCTGCCGAAAAATTCCTTCCCTGTAACAGTCTGATACCAAAAGTGGGTACAAAACCATTATCTACATAGGTCTGACGCATGGAAACGTATCTGTTCTCAGCTCCGTCAGACACGAAAGTGTTGTAATTCTCCCAGAATTTGCCCGGCACGCGTTGACAGGTGGATACACTATTTACCGCAGTATGCTGCTGAAGCTGTTGTATAAGATGATTAATACCGCTTCTTGCCTGCGCAGTGTCCTTGAAATCAAGGTCCATGTTAACTGTAAGCACCTGCTCCTTATTAAAACCTACATCTCCCTGCTTCATATACTGCAGCTGTTGTTGCATTACCAGGCTACCGGTAATGAACAATACAGCTATAATAAATTGCGCCACTATCAGCGCCTGACGCGAAAAGGTCTTTTGAGGGCTGCCCTTCAGCTTGCCCTGGATGGTGTTCACCAGCTTGAGCGCACTGATATACCAGGCCGGGTAACCACCGGCAATAACGGTAAGCGTTATCCCTGCAACTATCCACATAGTAATAAAGGGCAGGCTGAAAAGCATGGGAATAGTCAGCTGCAGCCCGTACACCTGTTCATTCATTACAGGCAGCAATAAACAGGCGGCTCCCCACGCGAGGATCAGCGATATGGCCACAGAAAGGCCTACTTCCGTAAAGAACTGGAACAATATCGCCCTCCGCCCTGATCCCATTGCTTTGCGTACACCTACCTCCTGCACCCGGGTAAATGACACAGCGATATTGAGATTAACCAGATTAATGGTAACCAGCAGTAAGATCAGTATTGCGATACGAAGCTAACCCATATACATAAAAACCGAAGTGTAGTCCGCCGTATTCCTTTGCCACCTGATCGTATGGCAGTAACTTCAGCACACGGTTCCTGTCACTCTCTGCAAAACGGGTAGCTACTACTTTCTTTAATTGTGTTTCTACCGCTGGCTTATCCTTATCAGATCTCAGCAACACGTACACGTTGGTGAACGTGTTGTACCAGTCTGCTATAGAAGCAAATTCAGGGTTATCAGTAAGATGTTTGTTCCAAAGCAAAACAGCAGGCCGGATAGATGCATTAGGCGGTATGGGCTTCATCACACCAGATACTATAAACCTGCGTTTATCGGCAAATGATACTTCCTTTCCGAGCGGATTGTCATGACCAAATAATTTATTTGCTACTTCCGCAGAAAGCACGATAGACGATTTGTCTTTTAAGGCAGTGGTTGCACTTCCATATTTCAGCGGGAATGTGAATACATTGAAAAAGCCGGTATCCACGTAGCTAACTGTTTCACTGATCTCTTTGTCCCTGTATGCTATCCATGGAGCATCCCAGTTTAATATCCGCGTTCCGTTCTGCACCTGCGGAAAATCCTGCTGCATTACATCCAGCAGTGGAAATACGTTCTGCTGAGCCTCGTCTGTCTGCACCAGGAATAAACGGGAAAGATGCTTGTGAAACCTGTCGCGCGACAACATCTGCTGCACGCACAGGTAAAGAAATGCTACACAGGTAAGACCAACCGTAAGGCCCAGGATGTTTACAGCCGCAAAGAGCTTGCGTCTTCCCAGGTTGCGCCAGGCTATTTTTATGTAATTCCATAGCATATTACATGACGTTTAGATCTTTAAAAAAATGTGGGGGCATGTAAACACATCCCCCGTTCATTTGACTTGTTATTCTACTCGTAAACATGTACTAACATATCTCTCCTGTACCAGCATACCGGCAAGGAGCACGAATACGTTTCAGGGGTTATACATGGAATTGTTGTTTTATGTTTTCTGTTACTACCTTACCATCAAACAGGTTAATGATACGGTGGGCAAAACCGGCATCATAGGGACTGTGTGTTACCATCACCATGGTGGTACCAGCATCGTTCAGTTCCTGTAATAACTTCATCACTTCTTCACCATTGGTACTATCCAGGTTACCCGTGGGCTCATCCGCCAGTATCATTTTAGGCTTGGCCACTACGGCGCGCGCTATGGCTACCCTTTGCTGCTGGCCGCCGGACAGTTGTTGCGGAAAGTGATTACGACGGTGCATGATATTCATACGTTCCAGCACTTCTTCTACCTTCTGCTTTCTTTCGCTGGAGGGTACCTTGAGATATAAAAGGGGAAGTTCTACATTCTCGAATACGGTCAATTCATCAATCAGGTTAAAGCTCTGGAATACAAAACCAATAGATCCTTTACGCAATTGCGCCCGCTGGCGTTCGCTCATTCCCGCCACCTCTTTGTCCCAGAAATAATATTCACCGCCGCTGGGGTTATCCAGCAGGCCCAGTATATTCAGCAAGGTAGACTTGCCGCAACCGGAAGGTCCCATGATGGCTACAAATTCTCCATCCTGTATCTCAATGTTAATACCGTTCAATGCGGTAGTTTCCACTTCCTCCGTTGTAAACAGCTTTTGAAGATTGACCGTCTTTATCATTTTTTCTGTGGTTTTAATATTTGATCAAGTTATAACAATACAATGAATAGAAAGGCCGGTTAGAATACCAGTACTTCCTTATCCCCGAAGTTCTCATAAGAAGAAGTGATCACCTGGTCGCCAGGGTTTAAACCTTCCAGTACTTCAAAGAAAACAGGATTCTTCTGGCCGAGGGTGATGTTACGTTTTACTGCACGCTTACCGCCTTTATCCAGCACATATACCCAGTTACCGCCGGTATCAGAGAAGAAGCCGCCAACCGGCAGCAGCACTGCCTCAGATGATTTTCCCAGCTCCAGGCGGATGGGTGAAGACTGCCCGCGACGGATACCTTCAGGTGTTTCCTTGGTAAAGTTCATATCTACATTGAAGCGCCCATTGGTCACCTCAGGGAAAGCTTTGGTCACTGTAAGTTCATACGTTTTACCGTTGAACTCAAACGTTGCTTTCAATCCTGAAAAAACCCTTGAAATATAATGTTCGTCCACTTCTGCGCGCATCTTGAAACCGTTCAGGTCGTCTATCTGTCCGATGTTCTGGCCGGTAGTGATGCTGGAGCCAACTTCCACATTTACGGAGGAAAGCTGGCCGGAAATAGGAGCGCGCACGATCAGGTTATTGAGGTTCTCCCTCATCATCTGCAGATTACGCTGGGTGCGTGCTATGGTGCCTTCCAGCTGCTGTATCTGTAACCTGGCATTTTCTTCCTGGTAACGCTGGCTTTCAATCTCTATTTCCCGTTGTTTTACCAGGCCCTCATATTCCATTTTGTTCTTGTTGAACTCCTGGCGGGCAACGATCTTTTCGTCTACCAGTTGTTTGTTCCTGTCGTACAGATCCTTTGCCTGTTCTATCTTATAGTTCAGGTCTGCCAGCGTTTTCTCCATGGTAAAACGGTTCTGTTTCAGGCTAAGGCGGGTATTCTGCAGTTCATTGATCAGGCGGTACATTTCAGTTTCATGGTTCATGAACTCCATTTGCATGCGCTGGTTCTCCAGGCGAAGAATAGAATCTCCCTGTTTAACCATGCTGCCACCTTCAAGATACTTCTGACTTACATACCCACCCTCGATAGCGTCCAGTCGGATCGTTTTCAAAGGTTGTACTACAGCGGTAACTGCTATATATTGGTCAAAGGTTCCTTTGGTAACTGTGCTGACGGTGATCTTGTCTTTTTCCACATTGAGCCTCGAACGGTGATCGGCAAATATGAGGTTATATAACAACAACAGCACTACCAGGCTACCGCCGCTGATGATCAGGATGCGTTTCCTGGACCAGAATTTCTTTTCTATTTTTCTATCCATAAAAAATGCAATAATATTTGGCTGGCCTGTAAGTTCAACCTACATGCCAAAGCTATAAAACCTTTACCAGTAAGGGCTTCACAAAAAAACAGCGTTTTAAAACGTCCCGTACCGGACAGGCGACGTCCATTTCCGGACACTTTTAAAAGCCGCTGCCGGCAGGGCCTTAAAAAGGAAATCTTTGTTTAATATTGCCAGTGGCTGCCATAGCCATTACCCGATGTAATAAAAGGATATCAGGAATACTGTTTGCTGAAATAAACCATTATGATTACTACCTTACCCGGAAAAATACTGATAGTAGATGACGATATGGACGTGTTACGCGCTGCACGCCTGTTGTTGAAACGCCATTTTGAACAGGTGGATTTTGAACGCAACCCGCAGAAGATCCCTTACCTGGTATCCAATTTTGACTACGACGTCATATTGCTGGACATGAACTTCACCCGCGATCTGAGTAGCGGTAAGGAAGGATTTGAATGGCTGGACCGCATCCTTGACATTAAGCCGGAATCTTCCGTTGTGCTGTTTACCGCCTATGGTGATGTGGAAATGGCCGTACGGGCCATCAAGGCCGGTGCTACTGATTTTGTGCTCAAACCCTGGGAAAATGAAAAGCTGCTGGCCACCATGCAGGCCGCTTATAACAAACGGCAGGCGCTCACGCAAAAGGAAAAGCCGGCCCCTGCTGACGGTCAGTTGATCACCGGCAACAGCACCGCCATGCTGCAGGTAATGGATACGGTGAACCGCGTAGCAGCTACAGACGCCAACATCCTGATTCTGGGCGAAAATGGCACCGGTAAGGATATGCTGGCCCGCCATATCCACCAGCTTTCGCAAAGGAACAAACAGCCGCTGGTGAGCGTGGATCTGGGCGCTATCAGCGAAACCCTTTTCGAAAGTGAACTATTCGGCCATGTAAAAGGGGCCTTTACAGACGCACGGGAAGACCGTCATGGCCGTTTTGAAGAGGCCAGCGGCGGCACTATTTTCCTGGACGAGATCGGCAATATCTCTCTTCCCTTCCAGGCAAAGCTGCTGACAGTGCTGCAAAACCGCTCTATTACCCGGGTAGGCTCCAACAAGGCCGTTCCGGTGGATGTGAGACTGATCTGCGCCACCAACCGCAATATTCAGCAAATGGCAGCGCAGCACCTCTTCCGGCAAGACTTACTATACCGTATCAATACAATAGAGGTACATCTACCCCCGCTGCGTGAGCGGTCTGAAGATATTATTCCGCTCGCGGATCACTTCCTGCAACTGTATCGCGATAAATATAAACGGCCGGTGAGCAGCCTTCATGAGTCGCTGGTACAACAACTGCAGCAATACGAATGGCCGGGCAACATTCGGGAACTGCAGCATGCCATGGAAAGGGCCGTGATACTATCACAGGGTAAAGTGCTGATGCCAAAAGATGTATTCGTAAAAAGTCCCGCACGGGAGCAAGACCTGGATACCGGCTACAACCTGGAGGAAATGGAACGTAACATCATCACCCAGGCCATGAAGAAATGCAATGGCAACATCACAGAAGCCGCCAGGGAACTGGGACTCAGCAGGGCCGCCCTGTACAGAAGGCTGGAGAAGTATAATCTATGAACCGTTTCAGCGTAAATATCTTTCTGCGGATTCTGCTGCTGACAGCCAGCATCACGGCAGGGGTGTGGCTGTGGTATATTGGCGGAATAATACCGGGAATGATCGTTGCCATCCTTATTGCTGTGCAGGTATATGGCATTTACTATTACCTGAACCGCGTAAACCGTAAACTGACCCTTTTTCTGGAATCCATCCGTTACGAGGATTTTTCTATCCGCTTCAATGCAGACAATAAACTGGGAAAAAGCTTCAGGGCCCTGAACCAGCAATTCAATGAAGTACTGGACGCCTTTCGCCAGACGCGGGCAGAAAAGGAGGCGAATCTCAAATACATAGACACCATTGTACAGCATATCAGCATCGGTATGCTTTCTTTTGACGCGGAAGGAAAGATAGAACTGATCAACCCCTCCGCATTCCGGCTGCTCAATATTTACCGCCTGCGGAATATATCAGAGCTGAAAGCTACCCACCCCGACCTGCCCGAACTACTGCTGCAACTGCGCTCCGGTCATAAGATACTATACCGCACCCGGCAGGAGCAACAGCTTTCTATCCATGCGGCCACCATCCGTCTTCAGGGGCGCCTGGTGAAATTAATCAGCATCCAGAACATCCACACGGAACTGCAGGAAAAAGAACTGGAAGCCTGGCAGAACCTTACCAAGATCCTGCGGCACGAGATCATGAACTCTGTTACTCCCATCGTATCGCTCATCAGTACCATGCAGGAAATTGTGGAGCTGGATATTGCGCCGCATACCCAGCATACTGAAGCCATCAGCGACCTCCAGGAAGCGCTGCAAACAGTGGAAAGCCGCAGCAAAGGCATTATGAATTTTGTGAATGCCTATCGTGACTACACCACCCTGCCCAAGCCACAATTTACCAATGTAAACCTGAAAGCGCTGATCACCTCCGTAAGCAACCTGTTGATGCCTGAACTGAAACAGGCCGGTATCCACTACCAATACAGCCTGGAAACGGACAATATCGACATCCATGCTGATATTGCCCAACTGCAGATGGTGCTGATCAATCTTATCAAAAACGCCATGGATGCGTTGGAACATACAGCCGGCCCTTTCATTAACGTAAAGGTCTTTATGAACACACCGCAGCAGGTTTGTATTGCCATCATTGATAACGGGCCTGGTATTGACGCCGATGCATTGAACAAGATCTTCATCCCCTTCTATACTACCAAGAAAAAAGGAAGCGGCATTGGTCTCAGCCTGTCACAGCAGATCATACAGTCACATGGCGGACAGTTAAGGGTGAACAACTCAGGTGGCACAGGCACCACTTTCCATATAATACTTGGAGTGGTATAATGCTTATATTTATACATGCAAAAACAACCCTGGACTATCCTCTATTTTCTTGTACTGCCGGCAGACCTTATCGCCATAGCTGCAGACGCGGAAACGCTCCGGTATATCACCAAACCGCTTTTAATGCCCCTGTTAGGAGCTGGCTTGCTGGCAGCTATTCATCTCCTGCGTCCGGCTGCATTCCGTAACCTGTTGCTGACGGCGCTTTTCTTTTCCTGGCTGGGAGACATACTCCTGCTTTGGGACCAATACTTTCTGCCAGGGCTTGGCAGCTTCCTGCTGGCCCACCTGGCTTACATCGGCTTCTTCCTGAAAGTTCGGTATACCAACTATCCTCTCCCGTTGTGCAAATACCCGCTTATTTTTCTCACAGAGGCGCTTGTACTGGCCTTCCTGTTCTTTATGTTTCCCCACCTGAGAAAGCTCGCCGTTCCCGTTACGATCTATGCCATTGCAATATCGTTCACCCTGCTATGTGCCATGCATGCTTTCCGGTTTAAGGAGCAGACCATGGGCTGGTACTGTATCGGCGGCGCAATACTGTTTATCTGCTCTGATGCGATGATAGCAGTTGCGCGTTTTTACCATTCTTTCCCGGCAGCAGGCATCTGTATTATGCTTACATACGGACTTGCCCAATGGGCTTTAATAAACGGCAGCACCAGGTATTTACTTTCCCGCACCTAAAGTGTAACTTTGGTTCTAGTCGTTTAGATTATGCAAACAGATTTCTTAGTGATCGGTTCGGGTATTGCAGGACTTACCTATGCCTTAAAAGTTGCGGAAGCTTGTCCTGACAAACAAATTACGGTCATTACCAAAACCCGGGAGGATGAGACCAATACCAAATATGCGCAGGGTGGCGTGGCCGTAGTGAATGACCTGGAAAATGACAGCTTCGAAAAACATATAGAAGACACCCTCATAGCAGGAGATGGTCTGTGTAACCAGCGTGTTGTAGAAATAGTGGTAAAGGAAGGCCCGGAAAGAGTGAACGAGATCATTGAGTGGGGGGCCAACTTTGACAAGAACCCCGATGGCGAATATTCGCTTGGAAGAGAAGGCGGTCACTCTGAATTCAGGGTAATACATCATAAGGACGTGACAGGCAAGGAAATTGAAAGAGCGCTGCTTTCCGCCATCCATAAAAAAAACAATATTGAACTTGTTACCCACTGCTTTGTGGTAGACCTTATTACCCAGCACCACCTGGGCTACCTGGTTACCAAAAGCACTCCGGATATTGAATGCTACGGCGTGTATGTGCTGAACCTGCAGACCAATAAAATTGAGAAGATCCTAAGCCGTATTACCCTCCTGGCCAGCGGCGGTAACGGACAGGTGTACCGCAGTACCACCAACCCCGCTATTGCTACCGGTGATGGTGTGGCCATGGTATACCGGGCAAAGGGCAGAATAGAGAATATGGAGTTTATCCAGTTCCACCCTACCGCGTTGTACCAGCCTGGCGTAAATAACTCTTTCCTCATCACGGAAGCGGTACGGGGCGACGGCGGTATCCTTCGTAATATACATGGCGAGGAATTTATGCATAAATATGATCCCCGCCTTTCGCTGGCACCTCGCGACATTGTGGCCCGGGCCATAGACAGTGAAATGAAGATCACCGGTACCGAATATGTATACCTGGACTGCCGGCACATGGATACGGGAAAGTTTATTCACCACTTCCCCAACATATACGAAAAATGCCAGAGTATCGGGATCGATATCAAGAAGGATATGATCCCCATTGCGCCTTCTGCCCACTACAGCTGTGGCGGTATCAAAACCAATGAATGGGGCCGTACCTCCATCAATAATCTGTATGCATGCGGCGAATGCGCCAGCACCGGTTTGCATGGGGCCAACCGCCTTGCCTCCAACTCCCTGCTGGAAGCCATGGTATTTGCGCATCGCTGCTACCAGGAAGCAATACAAAAAATAGACAGCGTCGCGTTCAGGGATAACGTACCTGACTGGGACACTACCGGCACTACCGCCCCGCGCGAAATGATCCTCATTACCCAAAGTCTCAAAGAACTGAAACAGATCATGAGCGACTACGTGGGCATTGTACGCACCAATGAACGTTTACAACGCGCCATGCGCCGGCTGGATATACTGCACGAAGAAACGGAGGCCCTCTACCAACGCACCGAAGTGTCGCCCCAGCTCTGCGAGCTGCGTAACCTGATCACGGTGGGCTACCTGATCGTGAAAGGAGCCGATTTCCGGAAGGAAAGCCGCGGCCTCCATTATAATACAGATTATCCTTATAAGAGCGAACTGGTGCAGAATATAGTCCTGTAACCTTAACTTTGCGCCTTGCAAAGTGTGTGTTTTGATGTATTATGTTCTTCTCATATTTGCATATGCGGTGTCCCTGCTCCCATTATGGGTGCTGTACCGTATAAGCGATTTATTATATCTGCTGGTATACTATGTGGCCGGCTACCGTAAACGGGTCGTGATGGATAATCTCCGCCAGGCCTTTCCTGATAAGCCCCCTGCAGAAATAAAGCGGCTGGCCAGGAAGTACTACCGCAACCTGACAGATATGATGGTGGAGACCATCAAGCTGCTTACCATGAGCCCAAAACAACTGCGTCGCCGTTTTACCTGTGACCTTACGGTATTGCATCAGCTATACGCGCAGGGTAAAAGCTGCCAGCTGCACCTGGGCCACAACTTTAACTGGGAATGGGCCAACCTTTTCTGTATGCAGGGCGTACAATACCCCTTCCTGGTAGTGTACATGCCGATCACCAGCAAACCAGCTGACAGGCTTTTCCGCCATTTCAGGGAAAAGGCGGGCAGTGTACTGCTCCCTGCCAACGATATCTCCAACAGCATGGCGCCCTGGATTAACAAACAATACCTGATTGCACTGGTGGCAGACCAGAATCCCGGCATTGCGCGCCGTTGCTACTGGTACCCCTTCCTGAACAGGATGACCGCTTTCTACAAAGGCCCCGAAATGTCGGCCCGCCGCTATGATATACCTGTTGTTTTTGTGGATATACGAAAAGAAAAACGTGGCTACTATAAAGCCGAACTGAAGCTGATGTTCGAAGAACCGGTAAATGAGCCGGAAGGAAAGATCACGGAAGCTTTTGTGCAGTACCTGGAAAAGAATATACGCGAACAACCGGAAGTTTGGGTATGGAGCCACAAACGCTGGAAACATGAATACAAGGGATAAAAAAATGCTGATGTACCGCAACCTGGGAGTGTAAAATAAACTGTGTCAAATTCTATTTCAATGTTTGGAACCCCACGCCAGGGGAAGGGGGAGCGGCGTTAGCTCCCCGGTCTATATTTGCAATTTCAGCCGGTCACCAAATATAATTGATAAC